>ENA-OQEY01000436-OQEY01000436.1-human-gut-metagenome-genome-assembly--contig:-NODE-436-length-27763-cov-6.151340_pt1 | contig 27763 bp, 21 predicted proteins | sample MGYA00242801_ERZ504647 | MGnify/ENA primary metagenome ERZ504647 (study PRJEB26092, sample SAMD00036204) | human gut metagenome | host: Homo sapiens | study: EMG produced TPA metagenomics assembly of... | reverse complement strand
CGACGAATTTTCGGATTCGCTCATCGGGATTTACTTGGTTTCCTTTTCGGATTTTGCGGTCTTCTTACGTCCGCCGAACGTGTTGACGAGGTATTCGCCGCCCGAATACAGGCATAGAATCAACGCCAGGTAAATCAGGGCGTACGTGATCGTGTAATAAACGGTCATCCACAGCGGAGTGGTGTTCATGCCATCAGCGAGGCTCCACATCGGCAGCATGAGCATGGCAAGGCCGATGCACTGGCACAGGGTCTTGTACTTGCCGGCTTGGGATGCGGCGATGACCTTGCCGCCGGTGTCGATGACGAAGAAACGCATGATGGTGATGCCGATCTCACGGATGAGGAACAGCGCGGTCACGACCCAGCCGAGCACTGCGTTGCCGAATTCGTTGAAGATGGCGGCGACGATCAGCGTGCCGCAGGTGAGCAGCTTATCTGCGATTGGGTCCATGAGCTTGCCCAGTTCGGTGACCTGATTATATTTGCGGGCCATCCAACCGTCGAGCTTATCGGTGCAGGCGGCGATGATGAAGATAATCGCCGCCCCCCAGCGCATAGTCGTGTTTTTGGTACCCCATGCGCCTGCCATGACGTACAACGCCAGGAAGATGACGACCAGGACGATACGAGAGAAAGTGACGATGTTCGGCGGGGCGTTCCACCCGTCAAGCAGGGACGATTTGCGTTCTTCTTGCTTTTCCATACCGTTCACGTTACCCCGATACCACTACTTGGCGCAATGCGTGCGGTTGTCGCGTTCCATCATCGCGTGTCCGCAGCGTCGGCCGGCTGGGTAGAACCTGCGGTAAGCGATGAGGTTTCGCCCTTGATGAAGGCGAGCACCTGCGGCAGATCCTGCGGTTGGACGAGCACTTCGCGAGCTTTGGAGCCTTCGGACGGACCGACCACACCACGCGATTCAAGCAGATCCATGAGTCGGCCGGCTTTGGCGAATCCGACACGCAGTTTGCGCTGCAGCATGGAGGTTGAGCCGAACTGCGTGCTGACCACCAGTTCCGCCGCCTGCAACAGCACGTCCATGTCGTTGCCGATGTCCTCATCCGGCTCGATGGCCTTCTTTTCGGCCTCCTTGGCCATCTCCTCGATATCCTCGCGATAATGCGGCTTGCGCTGGGTTCGCACGAACTCCACCGCGCGACGGATTTCGGACTCGTCGACCCATGCGCCCTGCACGCGGATCGGCTTGGCCTGGCCCATCGGCAGGAACAACGCGTCACCTTGGCCGATCAGCGTTTCCGCACCGGTGGCGTCGAGGATGACTCGCGAATCGGTGGCGGATGAGGTGGCAAAAGCAAGTCGGGACGGGATGTTGGCCTTGATCAAGCCCGTGACCACGTCAACGGACGGGCGCTGCGTGGCGAGCACCAGATGCACGCCGGCGGCTCGCGCGAGCTGCGTGATGCGCTGGATGGAGCTCTCCACGTCGTTCTTGGCCACCATCATAAGGTCGGCCATTTCATCGACGACCACGAGGATATACGGGTATGGTGCGACCTTGCGTTTGGAGCCTGCGGGCGCATGCACCTTGCCAGCGCGCACGGCAGCGTTGAAGTCCTTGATGTGGCGGAATCCGAAGAATTCGAGGTCGCTGTATCGTGCGTCCATCTCCTTGACCACCCATTCCAAAGCCTGTGCGGCCTTCTTCGGATCGGTGATGATCGGGGTGAGCAAATGTGGAATGCCCGCATAGGCGGACAGTTCGACTCGTTTAGGATCGACCATGATCATGCGGACCTGGTCAGGCGTGGCGCGCATGATCACGGAGGTGAGCATGGAGTTGATGAAGCTCGACTTGCCGGAGCCGGTGGCGCCAGCCACCAACAGGTGGGGCATCTTGGTCAGGTCGGCGGTCACGAAATGGCCTTCCACATCCTTGCCGACGCCGGTGAGCATCGGATTCGGATCGTTCCGGGCCTTGTCGGAGCGCAGCACGTCGCCCAGCACCACGGTTTCGCGATCGGAGTTCGGAATTTCGATGCCGATGGCGGATTTGCCTTCGATCACCGACAGGATGCGCACGTCGGAGCTGGCCACCGCGTAGGCGATGTTCTTCTGCAGGTTGGTGACCTTCTCGACCTTGACGCCAGGGCCAAGCTCCACCTCATACATGGTGACGGATGGTCCGCGCAGGAAGCCGATGACCTTCGCATCGACGTTGAACTGTTGGAAGGTACCGGTCAGCGCGCGGATCACACGATCGTTCTCCGGAGTGTGCGCGGCGTGCGGCGCGCCCTTCTTCAGAATGTTGAGGTCAGGCAGATGATACGGTCCCTCGGGAATGTCATCCGCCGCTTCCCCGTCAACGGCAGCAGCCGGCATATCGTCAAGGACCTCGCCGGTCGCGGCATCCACCATGACTTCCTTGCCGTTGGAGGTGCCGTCCTCGTCGATGACGGCCCATGGGTCGCTTGGAGCGACGCCAACCGGCTTGATTTCGCTGGACGGCACCGGCTCGGCGACGCTGGGCATGGTGCCGCTCGCGGTGCCGATCGGCGCGGACGAGAAGGAGCGTCCGCGACCGTTCTGCGGCATGGCCATGGTGCCGGACGGTGCAGCGGCGGAATAATCATCGGCACGATAATCGTCCGAAGAAATGCTGCGTGGCGAATCGACCTGTTGGTACGGCTCGTCGACGATGGTTTCCGCGGTCTGTCCGTGCCGTTCGGCGGCATTAAGAAACGCTTCGTCGCCGGCGTAATGGTCAAGGTCGCCATCATCGACGTTCTTGCTCTTATGGGATGCGAAGCGTTGCTTCATACGCGTAAGGAAGCCCGGCCTATCGTCGTTTTCTCCATCCGCATCGGTGCCGTCGTGGGCGGGAACGCCTTCGGCGAAGGCGAGTGTCGTGTCCCCAACGCGTACTTCGTTCGGAAACTGTTCGGCCTCATCGTCAATGTCATCACGGTTTTTAGGCGTTCCAACAAACTTGGCCGCCAGAGCCTTCGCCTTGTCCGGTATCTGCGTGACCCGGGTATGGGTGATCAACAGCAACGAAAACAGGATGACGACTACGAAAATCGCAATGGAAAAGCCTTTGGAAAGCCCCCACGCCAACGGACAGCCAAGCACATAGCCAAGCAGGCCGCCTGCCCGCTGCAGCAAAGACATATCGAACTTCTGGGAGTCGGAGGCAATCGCCGCGTCAAGAATAGAGCAGACGGACCAGAGGATCATGAACCATCCAAGGGCCATATGGAGGTTCTCATCCTTGTTTTGCGTCTTGCGCATCAGACTGAACACCACAAGCGCCAGGAATACCGGCAGAATCACGCTGGTCAATCCGAACAGTCCGGAGGCCATGGCATGTAGGACCTGTCCGAAAGCGCCCTGGACACGGAACCATTCGGATGCGCAGAACAGCACCGCGAGAATGGCCATGATGAAACATGCGATGTCGCGGCGATATTTACGCAGTATGCCGGCGATCGGCGAGGAATCGACCTCGTCCATGACTTTGGTATCGCCGGAACGCGATTTGCCTGCGGAACCCTTGCCGCCTGATTTCGGGTTGGAAGATGCTGTTCGTGCCATAACAGGACTCGATTTTACCCATGGGCACCGCCATGGCACGACGACATCCGATACTTATCGAAAGTTTTTGCCGTTCACGCCGTCAGGCGCTTCGGCTAGACGATATCGCCAAGATGATGCTGCGTGTACGCATCCGCCTGCGCGTCGATCGCGTCGTAATCGCCGGCGTCGGCATGCTCGATGATGGCCATGGCATTGCCCAGCAGCGCGGGGTTGAGAGCCTGCAGCCAGTGGATACGCGGATCGCGGCCAAACCATCCCATCTGTTTGCGTGCCAGACGCTTCGTCTTCTGCGCGATGCTCATGAACGTGTCATTTAAATCGCACAGGCCATCCAAATAGTCGACAACCTGCTGGTATCCAAGAGCCTTGCCTGCGGTGATGCCAAGCCGGGGACGGATACGCTCCACTTCCTCGACGAAACCGTTCTCCAGCATCTGCTTGGTACGGATGTCGATGCGGCGGTCAAGTTCCTCACGCGGCAAATCAAGGCCGATCTGCACGGTGGGAATCACATACCGGTAATGCGGCAGGCTCGCCGAATACGGCCGGCCCGTCACTTCGATGACCTCAAGCGCGCGGATGGTGCGTCGAGGATTGTGCGGATCCATGCGGGCCGCGGCTTCAGGATCCTTTGTCTTGAGCTCGTCGAACAGCGCACCGGCGCCTTCGACCTTTTCACGTTCCTCGAGGCGTTTGCGCACCTCTGGGTCAGTGCCAGGAAAGGAAATGTCGTCGATGGCGGCACGGGCGTACAGACCGGAACCGCCCACGAGGATAGGGCGCACTCCCCTGGCCTGCAGTTCGGCGATTTTGGCGCGGGCGATCTCCTGGAAACGTGCCACGGACATGGCGTCGTCCGGTTCGATGATGTCAATCAGGTGGTGCCTGACCTCGGCCTGTTCCTCAGGACTCGCCTTGGCGGTGCCGATATCCATGCCCTTGTACATCTGGTAGGCATCGGCGTTGACGATTTCCGCCTGCTCGCCCTTGGCCTCCAACGCCTTGGCAATGGCGATGCCAAGCCCCGTCTTGCCGGACGCAGTGGGACCGACGATGGACACGACCTTACGGGTTTCGGGCTTGCTTTCAGTGGCGGACGGCATAGGTTTGCCCCGCTTCCGGATTCGGATCGGCGATGAGATTGTGGCGTCCCGCATGGGTGACGGTGGCGGTCACGAAATCACCCACCTGCGGCATCGGCTCGCCTTCCGGCACACCGACATGCACGAGCACGCCGGTTTTCTCACGTCCGGTAACACGATGGGTGGCGGCATCCTTCTTGCCGGATGCGCCGGTGACCATCACCTCGACGTCACGGCCTTCGAAAGTCTTGAGATTCTCTTCGGTGATACGTTCCTGCAGCGCCACAAGACGTTCGAACCTGTCCTGCACCACGTCATGCGGAACCTGCTCCATCTCAGCCGCCGGCGTGCCGGGACGCGGCGAGTAGATGAACGTGAACGCGGAAGCGAATCGCGCCTCCTCCACCACGCGCAGGGTTTCCTGGAAGTCCTCCTCCGTTTCGCCGGGGAAGCCGACGATGATGTCGGTGGAGATCTGCGCGTCCGGCATGGCCTCGCGAATCTTGCGCAGAATGTCGAGGAATTTGGCGGAACGGTAGGAGCGGCGCATCGCACGAAGAATCCTGTCGGAACCCGACTGCAACGGGAAATGCAGCTGGTGCATGACGTTCGGCGTCTCGGCCATTGCTGCGATCACGTCGTCGGTGAAGGCCGCGGGATGCGGCGAGGTGAATCGTACGCGTTCCAAACCGTCAATCTCGCCGCACGCGCGCAGCAGCTTGGAGAAGGCAAACCGGTCGCCGATGCCGTAGCCGAAGGAGTTCACATTCTGGCCCAGCAACGTGACTTCCTTGGCGCCTTCGTCCACGCATTGGCGGATTTCGGCGAGGATGTCTCCGGGACGGCGGTCATGTTCCTTGCCGCGCGTGGTCGGCACGATGCAGAAGGTGCAGGTGTTGTTGCAGCCTACGGAGATGGCCACCCAGCTCGACACCTTCGACGCACGGTCGGTTGGCAGCTGGCTTGGGAAGTAGTTGAGTTCCTCCTGCACCTTCACCTGCGCGTGGCCTTCGATGCGGGCCTGGTCGAGCAGCTGAGGCAGGGATCCGATGTTCTTGGTACCGAACACGGCGTCGACCCACGGGGCTTTTTTCGCGATCTTCTCACGGTCGAGCTGCGCCATGCAGCCGCCGACCGCGATCTGCAGGTTCGGGCGTTCCCTCTTCAATTCGGCCCACAGTCCGATGGTGCCGTACATGCGTTCGGCGGCGTTTTCGCGCACCGCGCAGGTGTTCATGACGATCAGGTCGATGTCATGGTTGAGATACTGTTCCTCGGTGGCGGGCACGTAGCCGTCGGCCTCAAGCACGCCGGCGATGCGTTCGGAATCATGCACATTCATCTGGCATCCGAGCGTATGCACGTAGAACACGCCCTTGCCGCGCGTGGGGGTATCGTTCGCCGCCGGTTCGGCCAGTTTCGAGGCGCGCTCCGCCTCGGTCATCATGTCTTCGTTCATAACGCACCATGCTATCGGCAGGGCGGCACAGGCGTTTCGGAACGCGGGAACGCCCCGTTCTCGGCGCAATCGCAGGGCATTGACCCTCTTCGATACACAGCATACGTTCAGTTTTGCGGAAAGCGAGGCGGTACACTGTTCTTCCGTGATACTTGACAGGCAAAATCGAATTAACACCACCGAATTGCAGATGCGTCTGAAGAACGTCGACGTCGGCGAGGGATCCCTTTCCCCCGAACAGATCACCGAGTTCATCGACCAGATGCAGGTGTATGAGGGTGCGATGTACGAGATCAGCACCAAATTGGAGATTCTTGACTCGGAATTCCAGGTGCGCTTCTCCCATAATCCAATTCACCATATGGAACGCCGTCTCAAATCGCTTAACTCGATCCTCGGCAAGCTGCAGCGCCGCAACCTGCCGTTGACCGTCGACGCCATCAAGGACAACCTGTTCGACGTGGCGGGCGTACGCGTGATCTGCAACTACCGCGACGACGTGTATTCCGTGGCGAATTATCTGTCCGCGCAAAGCGACATCCAAGTGCTGCGTGTCAAGGATTACATCAAGAACCCGAAGCAGAACGGTTACCGTTCGCTGCATGTCATCTACGCGGTGCCGGTGTTCCTGTCATCCGGACCGCACTACACGCCGGTAGAGGTTCAGCTACGCACCATCGCCATGGATTATTGGGCGAGCCTGGAGCATGCGCTGCGGTATAAGACGGATCTGCCGGACGCGAAGCTTGCCGAGCATTCGCAGACGCTGTTGGATTGCGCGCGCAGCCTGCAGAACATCGAGACGCAGATGCAGAACATCCATCGCGACATCAACAGCGCCCCGCGTGTAGGTGAGGCGCCGCAGGCGGACTGATGTTTTCGGAGAATGGCGATTGACGGACAAATCATTGCCTGTCAATCGCCATTTTTCGACGATATCGAACGTTATTCGCGCTTACGCAGCAATCGTGGTATTTTCACCGGAACCTGTGCGAGCACGGTGCCGATGAAAATCAGCGCGCAGCCGATGTAGGCTCGTGTGGTCATGACTTCGCCGAGCAGCAACGCGCCGCCCACCGCGGAGAAGAACGATTCGAGCGACATGATCACGGCCGCGCGCGACGGCGGCACCAGCTGCTGTCCGACCACCTGCAACGTGTATGCCACGCCGGCCGAGCCGATGCCGGCGTACACGATGGGAAACCAGCTTTGCATGGCGCCGGCCCAGTCGATGGAGCCTTCGCATAGGGAGCCGATCCAGCTCAGCAGCGCGGTGGTGGAAATTTGTCCGAAGGACAGCAGAATCGGATCCATCTTCTGTCCGAACGTGTCGATGACGAGAATATGGCCTGCGAATAGAACCGCAGTGGACAACAGCACCACGTCGGCAAGGGTGATCGAGCCGAATCCGTCGGTGATGCACAGCAGATAGAAGCCGACCACGGCGATGGCAACGCTGACGATGACGTTCATGGTCACGCGGCGGCGCAGAATAAGGAAGGCGAGCAGCGGCGTCATGACGATGTAGAGCGCCGTGATGAAGCCGGAACGGCCTGCGGAACCGGAATAGAGGATGCCGTATTGTTGGACGGTGCTGGCGGTGAACAATACGATGCCGCAGATGACGCTGACGACCACGGGATTGCCCAGGCATTTCGGCATGGCCACGGTTATGCCGTTGCCAAGCGTGACGGTTGGACACTCATTCGATTCACGGCGTCGGCGTTCCTGTTCGGCGATGCCTCGACGGCGGAACCACAGCAACGGTATTAATGACAGCGCGCCCAATGTGAATCGTGTGGCCCCGAAGAACAGGGGGCTCATGGAGGCCATGCCCTGCACTTGGGATACGAATGCGAAGCCCCAGATCATGGCCGTCAGAACAAGGCAGGCCATGCCGCCAATCTCTTTCCTCTGCATGAGCCACTACCCTATGGCACGTTTTTCGCCGACAGAAAAGCCTGACCATATTCTGGTCAGGCTTTGTTTGAGGGTTCAGCGCAGAGGACGTCGCGGGATTTTTCAGTCGCGATCGCCGAAGAGCTGGAGAATATACAGGAACATGTTGATGAAGTCCAGATACAGGTTCAGCGCGCAGATGATGGAGACCTTCTTGACCATGTCCTCACCCTGGCCTGCGTACTGGGCGAACAGCGCGCGAGTAGCTTGGGCGTCGTAGACGGTCATGCCGGCGAACAGCACGAGGCCGATGGCGGAGATAACCATCAGCATGGTCTGTCCGGGAGCGAAGATCATAAGCAGCACTTCGGCGACGATCAGCACGATGAGGCCGACCAGCAGAATCGGACCGGCTTTGAGCATGTTGACCTTGGTGGTCATGCCCAGCATGGTGAGCGCGAAGAAGAAGCCGGCGCACAACGCCAGGGAGATGCCGATGGTGCCAAGATCATACGCCATGAAAATGGTGCTTAGCGAGAAGCCCATGATTGCGGCATACACGTAGAACATGACGCGTGCGGTGCTCGGCTTGATCTTTTCAATGCGGGCGCCAAGATAGATGGCGATCACGATTTCGACGACGAACGGCGCCCAAGCGCCAATGACGCCAAGCGACTGGATGAGCGCGATGTAGGCACCGGTGGCTTGGGTGAGGATGGCCACAGCCGCGGTGACGAGCAGGCCGATGGTCATCTCACCGTAGGCACGGGTGACGGAAGCATGTTCGGCACGCTCATAGGAGTATGTCGCCTGAGCCGGAATGGTGGCCGCCGGAGCGCCCTGCGCATACATGTTCTGCGGCGCGTACTGGTATTGGTTCTGACCGTACGGATTCTGGCTGTACTGCCCGTACGAATTCTGGTTCGGATTGTATTGGTTCTGACCGTACGGATTCTGGCTGTACTGCCCGTACGAATTCTGGTTCGGATTGTATTGGTTCTGCCCATACGGCTGGCCGTTGAATCCATTGGCGTTGTTGCCTTGGGGCTGCTGACCGAATGTCATAATCGCTCCTTAACTCGATTACGCATCACAGTACGGTACTTTTCTGACTATTTCATGAGAGCCCACGTCTTACGGTGCCGAGCTGAAACTACCGGCACCGTATATCCAATGCGCAATCAGACCGTGAACTTGTGCACCACTTTCGCGCTATCGTTCAGGTCGAACAAATCAGTGACGTCGACCGTCACTTCGGAATCGTCTTTCAAGGTATATCCAATCGTCACGGTTCCGGTGGCTCCGGGCTGGACTTCGGCGAAATCAGAATTGGAATCGTATCCGGCAGGGTTCTCGCTGTAAATGGCGGTGTCGAGAGCTTGCCCATTTTGGAACACTTGCGGGCTGGCGAGGACTGCAAACGAATTGTTTTTATCCGTGTTGTTGGTCCATTCGAATGTGACCAACACCGTGGGCTGATTGTTATAGTCGTTGTTGCTACGTACCGCGGAGACGATTTTCACATGCATGGTCTTCAAATCGCCTTCCATATCCTGATCGCCCTTCGGCTGATTTTTTGCGGAGCCTTTTGCGGATGATTGTGAGCTTGACACGCCGGTGGCCTCGTCTATGGCCTTGCCGCGCTTTTTACCGCGGAACGTGCCGACCAATGCCACAATCGCAAGAATCACGCCAATGAAACCGAAAATAGCAGCAATGTTGTTGATAATCGGAATGAAGCTCAGCACGAAGCCAAGCGCGCCGAACACCACGCCGACAATGCCGCACACAGTCAGTCCCTTCTCTTCCTGATAGACCGGCTGCAGCGGGGGTTGGGGTTGGATGGGCTGCTGCGGGGCGATGTAACCACTCATGATCGTTCCTTCTTCTCGAATCGGTTGAGACACTTTCGAGGGTACGGAATTCCGCGCTGGACCGGTATTGGACGAAAGGTCATTCCCGTCTGCACTTTGGGGCGTGCGAAACGCACGGAAGAACAATGGCGTCTTTCGGGGACGGGCCCAATAATGGTAGGTATGAGCGAGACGACGAATTCCCCGACCCCCATCGAAGTGCCGGTACGCACCAGAGGCTGGCAAAGCATGGTGATGGTGGTCTGCGCGGGCTTCATGTGCTTGGCGCAGACCGCGTTCGCCGCGCAACGGTTCGGCCAGGATTCCGCCGTATACGTATGGATGGTGTTCTGCATGCTGGTGGCGTTCGCCATCGGGTTTCTGCTGCTCGCCCGTTCCCGTTATCCGCGTGCCACATTCGTCGCCGCGTGTGTGGTCGTGCTGGTTTTCCCATACGATCCCATTCTCGCTTTGATGGCGTTGACCGCGCTATTGGCCCGCCGTAATGACATGAAGACCACGGTTCGCGCGATCGTGGCGGGCGGTTTCGTCACGCTTGCCGCGCAGGTACGCGACGCGTTGCGGCCGCCGGAGGCATCCATCTGGCATATGGTGTTCGCCAAACCGGATACCGGCAGCCAATATGGCACCGACCTAATCATGCTTGCCGATGACCGCACCATCGTCATCACCGCGATAGTGGCTGCATTGTTGGAGCTGGCCATCGCGACTTTGGCGGGGTTGCATATCCGTTCTCGCGCCTTGGCATCGCTGGCCACGGCCAAGGCGGACGCGGCGGACGCGCAGGTGGCGCAGCTCAAGACCACGATCGACAGTCAGCAGCTGGCCGACGCGATCGCTGCCGAAGCGCATGACACGCTTGCCCATTCGCTTTCCCTGCTGGCGTTGAATGCGAGCGCGCTGCAAGCCGAGTCGAAGAAGCTCGCGGCCGAAGCGGGAAGTCTGGACGCCGGCCAACTGGCCGGGCAGGCCAGCCGAATCGCGGACAAAACCGAGGAGATTCGCAAACAGGCGGCAGGAGCGTTGGACGAGGCGCACAGTGTCATCGACATGCTGCGTCATCCGGAGCAGGCGAAGGCGCAACTGGCGCCGTCCGATGAGACGTCGTTGACCCGTGAATCGTTGGATGCGCTTCTCGGAGACGCACGTGCCGCCGGCATGCGGCTCAACACATGGATTGACATCCAACAATTGGGCCAACTCAACAGGGAAACCGGCAAAATCGCCTATCGAGTCCTTCAGGAGGGGCTGACCAATGCGAGCCGTCACGCGCCGGGAGCCCCGGTATCGGTGGAACTCACCGTGAACCCCACCGTAGGCGTGCACGCGCATGTGTCCAATCCAACTAATCCGTCCGTTCCGGCAGCATCGGCGGATGCCACGCGTCCCGCCATGGATTCCAAAAACGCTTTCCGTACCGGTGCCGGATTGCCGGGATTGGCCGAGCGCGTCCGGCAGGCCGGAGGAACATGTCGATTCGGTTTTGACGCACGACACGCGTTCCATGTTGATGTGCAGCTACCATGGGTTGAGTGAGCAGCGAAGAGAACAGCGATGACAGGCCGATAACGGTTGGCGTGATTGATGACGATCCGATGATTTGCCAGGCCATGCGGCTGATTCTCGAAGATTATTCCACCGGCAGGCTCAATGTCGTTTTCACCTGCACCGATGGCGGTCAAGCGGTCGACGAGGCCGGCAGGCATCATCCGGATGTGGTGTTGATGGATATAGCCATGCCCGGCATGGACGGCATCGAGGCGACACGAAGACTGCGCGCACTTCCGCAGCCGCCGCATGTGCTGATACTGACGTCCTTGAGTCCGAGCGGGACCGTGGAGCGGGCCGTCGAGGCAGGCGCCGAGGGTTTTGTCTCCAAAACCGATGCACCGGAGGACATCATCCGCCGCATCACCGATGTGTGCGACGGTCTGCCGCAATTCAATCCATCCAGCCAACGGCAGCTCATCAACGATCTGAACATGCAGCAACCGCAATCGCGCCGGGACGAGGCTCGCGCCATGTTCGACGCTCTGCCTGAGCGGGAACGCGAGGCGGTGGTTCTTGCAGCCGACGGGTACACCAATGCCGAAATCGCGGAACGAATGTTCATTTCGGAACGTACCGTCAAGGCGCACATCTCATCCGCGGGAGACAGATTATGCATGGGCCGGGTACAGATGGCGCGTTTGGTTGAACGTGCGGATCTGCCGGACCAATTATGAGGCGAAGGATTCTACGGCAGTGGAGACTCCGTTACGTCCATGAAACGCCGGTGCACCCCCTCCCATAAACTAGAAAAAGTATGCCGCACCTGCGGTGCAAACGTTATCAATGAGGGATGGCGGTCGATATGGCGATCAGCGCGACGGAAAAACCCCTGGGCAAAGTGTTCACTTCCGATTACCAACTCACCATCCCTTCGTTCCAACGCGCGTACACGTGGCAGGCGGAGAACATCGAACAGCTCGTCAACGACCTTCAGGACGCCTGCACCGACCCGGACACGCCTTACTTCCTCGGCTCGCTCATCCTCGTCAAGGACGGCCCCACCCAATACCAGGTCATCGACGGCCAACAGCGCCTCATCTCCCTGTCAATCATCGTCTCCGTGCTGCGCGAACTGGAAGACGACCCCGACCTCATCGACAGCCTCAACGACCTCATTTTGGAACCAGGCGACAAACTCCGCGGCATCAAAGCCGAGCCACGACTCACCCTGCGAGAACGCGACACCGACTTCTTCCGCATGTACGTGCAGGAAGGCGATTTGGAAGGCCTGTTCGATCTGAGGGACAACGACATCGCCTCGCACGCGCAACGCAACATCGCCGTCAACACCCGCCGCACATTCGACCTGCTCGCCGCCATGGACGCCAAAGACCGCCGCCGATTCGCCTCATACCTGGTCAACGGCGTCACCCTCGTCATCGTCACCACCGACGACCTCGCCGGCGCGCACCGCATCTTCGACGTGATGAACATGCGCGGCGTGCCACTGACCGCATCCGACGTGTTCAAAGCGAAAACCATCGCGGAAATATCCCCCGCCGCGCGTAACGCCTACGCCACACGATGGGACGACATCATGGACCCGCTCGGCGATGACTCGCACACGCTCGAAGAGTTCTTCTCCGACCTGCACCTGATCGTCTCGCACAAGGCCGTCTGCACACAGCTGCTTGAGGAATTCCGCAAAGACGTGCTCAAACCATACGTGAAGAAACAGAACGTCATCTCCTTCATCGACGATCTGCTCGCCCCTTATGCCAACGCGTGGCTCATCCTCAACCGTCCGACCGACGCCAACCTGCCAGACGACATCGTGGCCATGCTCGTCTCACTCGCCGACTACCAGACCGCCGACTGGAAACCCGTGGCCATGTGGGCGCTCGTCAACTCCATCCGCAACCTCGGCAGCGCCAACGCACAAGTGTTCTCCACACCCGGAAATATCGGAAACGAAACCACGAACGCGCACGACGAACGCCTCCAATTACACGACATCGACAGACTCCACGACGTTCTCGCCGCACTCGAACGCGTCACCGGCGTCGACAGCCTCAACCGGCAAAGCCCACTCACCCGACGCACACGCGCCGCAAGCGCCATCCGAGACCTCAACAAAGGCCACACCCTCCAACAGATCCGCGGATTCCTCATCACCGACGAGGACCGACGTTCCGCACTCGCGCATCTACGTGGCGAGTTGCAGACCAGTCCCGCCATGAAGAAACTTCTGCTCATCCGCGCCAACGAGCAGAAGGCCGGCTACCGCATCACCCGACCGCGCAGTCTCAAAGCGTTGCCGATCATGCCCGAACAGGTCAGCGCGAAATCCGATTTCGCCGCTTGGCCGGAGTCGGTGCGTGACCATTGGGCAAACCGCATCGGCAATTTGGTGCTTAGTCAGGCCAATGAAACCCAAGTCGCGCCACTCGCCACGTATGCGCAGCGGCGCGACCGCATGCTGTTGTCGGCAAGCTCCAGACGTTTTCCGCTGACATCCGAACTCGCCAATATCGCCGAATGCACGCCGCAGACGCTGCAATACCGGCAGGATGAGATGGTTCGGCTCATCGCCGACCATTGGAATATTCGTTACGATGCCGACGATACGGATTTGTCGACGTTGAACGAGGAGACGCTCAATGTGAAAGCTACGGCCTCCTCTCCCACGTCCAAACGCGTCAGCATTGCCCAAGTGCTGGAAGCCGGGCTGCTTATCGCCGGAGAGACCTTGGTATGGGAGCGTCCCCGCAAGGGCGAACGTTGGGTAGCGACCGTCACTTCCGAAGGCAAGCTGCGCATGGATGACGGCAGGGAGTATGCCACGCCTACTGCCGCGGCGCGTGCCGTTGGCGGCTCATCAGCGGGTCTTACCGTGTGGAAACGCACGTCGAATGGCCAGAAACTGAGTGACGTTTGGAAGGCGTATCGTCTGCGCAAGCACTGAGGACGCCGAACGACCAGATGGCCAGTCTCAACCAGCCGGATTCAATCAACCGGATTCAGCCGGTCAATGCCAGGCCAGCCATTCGACGGCGAGTTTGGTGCGATTGGAGATGTTGGTTTTGGCAAGTATGTCGCTGATGCGGTTGCGGACCGTGCCTTCGCTGAGAAACAGCCGTGACGCGATCTCACGATTGTCCAATCCCTCGGCCACAAGTTCCAGCACGTCCAATTCGCGTTCGGTAAGGCCGGCGAAACGTTCGGATGGTCCGCTGGAATCGGGGTTCCGAGATCCTTGAACTGCCGGCGCATCATCATGCGACACAACGCGATCGACTGATGAGGATTCGTCTGATGTCGTGGATTGCGGACTGACCCGCAGCTTGCTCAACACTTCGGCGCCCATGACCACTTGTCCGGCCATGACGGCTTGCACCGCGGGTATGACGGACGAAACGTCCTGTTTGATCAAGTAGCCTTTCGTGCCTATTTCCAACGCTTTGGCGATGTATGACTCGTCGGCGAATGTGGTGAGGATAAGGATTCGCGCGTTCGGATGCGCGTCAAGAATCGCCTCCGACGCTTGCAATCCGTCCATTCCCGGCATCTGCACGTCGACCAGCAACACATCGGGGGCATCCATCTTATATTGGGTCACCGCATCCGTGCCGGTGTTGGCGGTCCATGCCACATCGGCGGTGCCGGTGGCTTCGAGAATCGTGGATAATGACGAGCAGACGATTGGATCATCGTCTGCGATCGCGACATGCATTAATGCGCTCCTTTCTCCGGTTGCGTCGTTTCCGAACCACTCGCCGGCTTGGGGATGGATACGAACACGCGCCAACCCTCGTGATACGGCCCGCAAATCGCGGAGCCTCCCAACGCACGAGCCCGTTCCTCAATGTCCGAAATGCCGATGCCTGTGGAATCGTTCGGTCGAATGAACTGCATGGCGACGGCTTCAGCAGACGATCTTCTCACGGTTCCATCATCCTGCACGCACAGCTGCCACAATGCGGGGAAATCGCGCAGGGTGATTGAAACGTTCCTTGCCTGACTGTGTTTGACCGTATTGTTCAACGCCTCGCGAATCGCAGTGGCGAAGCAGCGGGACACGGCCGCCGGCGCTGAATCGATGCCGTTGACCAGCCTCACCCGCAAGGGGCCGGCGCCGTCCATGCTGTGCGCGGCCGTCTCAATCTGCGAAGCGAAATCCGTACCTTCGTCTTTCAAATCATGCACGGCTTTGCGCACCAAAGTCATAGCCTCGCTCACCGTGTCATGAATTTCACAGAAACGTTGGGCGGATTGTTCCTGTCCGGCAACCTGGGCCACCACGTGCGCCGCCTCGGTCTGCATGATGGCTCGGGTCAGCATGTGGCCGACATTGTCATGGATCTCACGTGCGATGCGTGTGCGTTCGGCAAGCGTCGCCGTGCGTACGGCCAACGCACGATCCTCGTCGTTTTCGGCGATCTGCGAGCGCAGGCGGCGAATCTGGTCGCGGCGGGAATCCTGCAATCGCCGCACTTCGCGGGCGAGGTTCGCGCAGCGCGCGCAAAGCAGACCGGCAGCGAATCCCAGAACCGTTTGGAGCACCATCAATATGATGATGGACAAGTCGGATGGAACGTGCGAGTCAATCGAACGGAAAATCACTATCGTCATGGGAAGAAGCCACAGCCATCGCGGCACCAACGCTTGCAAGAAGCGGCTGCCATCGACACCAGCGGACGATGATGCCGCGTTGAATGCTGCGATGGGAAGCATCAGATACCACGCCGGCACCAGGCATGCGCCGCAGTCAAGCATGACAATCAACGCCATCGCAAGCCACGAACCCGACGCGTATTCCCCCACCGCGGCACAACACACCGCCACAAGCGCGCCGCACATCAGGTCGAGGCCGACGTCTCCGGATGCGTATACGCCCATGATCATGCCCATGGCCAGGAACACGGCTTGGAACAGCAACCGTTTCATGCCGCCTCCCGTCCGCCGATTCGTGTCTGATTGGTTCGCTTGCTTCCAGAGTAATGCACATGGCGCATGGCACAGCCGGCGGCATCAACGAAGGTGACATTTGTCATGTTCGAAAGTGACATCATTCCGGCAATTGTGACTACGCGCACCATGTCGGGGGCATCCGGCGGCACGACAATGGAATCAGAGGCATGGAGCACGAGAAAGGAGCTCGTCATGGGTGGACGCATGAATGACGCTGCCGATGCGGTCAGCGCGGTCAAGGTCTCGAAACTGGTGAAACGTTACGGAGACATGCTGGCGCTCGACTATTTCGATCTCGACGTGCATCAGGGGGAAATCTTCGGCCTGCTGGGGCCTAACGGCTCAGGCAAGACCACGGCGATCAACTGCATACTTGCGTTGCTCACGTTCGATGAGGGCACTGTGCGCGTGTTCGGCGAGCCGATCAGCCCTACCAGCTATGCGTTGAAGCGGCGTATCGGCATTGTGCCGCAGAACGTGGCCGTGTTCAACGAATTGACCGTTGAGGAGAACATCGATTATTTCTGCTCGCTGTATGTTTCCGACAAGGCAAAACGTCGCATGCTCGTGGACGAGGCGTTGGATTTCGTAGGATTGCGCGATTACCGTACCTATCGTCCGGCGAAACTGTCCGGCGGTCTGCTGCGTCGTCTTAATATCGCCTGCGGCATCGCCCACAAGCCGGATCTGATCTTTTTCGACGAGCCGACCGTGGCCGTTGATCCACAAAGCCGCAATGCGATTCTCGAAGGTATCCAACGACTTAACCGCGAAGGCGCGACGGTGATCTACACCAGCCATTACATGGAGGAGGTCGAGCAGATCTGCGACCGCATCCTCATCATGGATCATGGCCGGCATCTGGCTCTTGGCACCGCGGAGGAACTTAAGGCGATGATCAGCACCGGCGAACGCATCAGCATCGAAACCGATGATCTGGGAGGGCGCTCAGATTCGGCCGATACGACGCTTGCGCGATTGCGCGCATTGCCGTTCGTGACCAACGCCGACTATGACGGCCATGAGCTGACGGTGAACTGCCGCCAGGGCGATCACAATCTCATCGACGTACTGCAGCTGTTGGAGCACGAGGGCACGAATATCGGGCATCTCTCCAGTCGCCAGCCGACGCTCAATGATGTGTTCCTGGAACTGACCGGCACCGCGTTACGCGACTGACTTGGCTTGCAAGGCTTGTGGCAAATCGAAAGGCATGTGACATCATGTGGCAGACGTTACTGATCAATCTCAAACTGCATTTGCGGGAGAAAACGCAACTGTTCTGGCTGTTCGCCTTCCCCATCATCCTGGCCACCATGTTCAACGGCATGTTCGGCAACATCGCGGAAAGTTTCGAGCTGCACACGCTTGATGTGACTGTGGTCGAAGACAACGCGTGGAAGACGTCCTATGGGGCGCAGACGCTGATCGAAGGCATTTCATCCGAATCGTCTGCATTATCGGACAATCACGTGAAAGTGAGTGCCGATGGCAAGAATGGAACGGGACTCATCAACACGACCAAGGTGGAATCGATTGCGCAGGCGGAACAGCTGCTGGCCGACGGCACCGCGCAAGGCATGCTGCGAATCGATGACGGCAGATTGCGATTCTCCGTCTCACAGTCGACGCAATCGTCCGCGTCCGATGTGATGGCGTCGAGCAGCGGCTTGGATATTTCGCTGACGGTGCTGGGCAACATCGTGGACCTGTACAACCGCAACACCGATATGGTGGTGGACATTGCGAAGCACAACCCCGAAGCTCTGATGAATGGCAAGGTGACCGGCAGCATCGGTTCGGCGAATGGCTATACAAAGGAAATCCAGCTGACGAATTTTAAACCGAGCGGTACGGCACGATATTACTATGCACTGCTGGGATTGGCCGCGTTGATGGCCATGAGCTTCGCCATCAACGTAGTGACGATGACGCAGGCGAATCTTTCGGCTTTGGGTGTCCGCCGTTCCGTTTCGCCGCTTCCGAAATCGCAGCAACTGCTGGCTGGATTCCTGTCCAGTTGGCTGTGTTCGTTCCTGAGTCTGACCGTGGCCATGCTGTATATTCGGTTCGTCTGTCATATTTCGTTGGGCGGACGTGAATGGGCTGGTGTGGGAGCATGTCTCATGGCTTCGTTCGCGGCGAGCGCATTCGGCACGTTGCTTGGCGCGCTGCCGAAGATTCCAACCGGCGCCAAGCAGGGGCTGTGCACGGCGATCGCCTGCACGTTGTCATTGTTCTCCGGACTGTACGGTTCGTTCGCCATGCAGTTGAGCGACTTGATCGCCCAGCGCACACCGGTGCTGAGTCTGCTCAATCCGGCGCAGCAGATCACGAACCTGTTCTACGACATCCTCTATTACGACAATTTCAAACCGTTCTTCACCACCGCCGGCATCCTTGCCGCGATGAGCCTGGTCTGCCTTGCTGCGGCGACCGTTCTGTTGAGGAGGCAACGCTATGAATACCTGTAAGACGGCGCTGAGAATTCTCAAATCACGCAAGATGTACCTGGTCATCTATTTGGGGTTCATCGGCATCATGATGTTCGCCATCAGCTGGCAGATTATGCGTGGCTCGATGACGGGTGGCGATGAGGTGTTCCATCCCGATACGGCACGTGTGGCGGTGATCGACCGCGATGGCGATGCCGATGGTATTTCATCCGCGCTGCGTTCCTATCTTGCGTTGGATGGCGAGATGGTGGACCTTGCCGACGATTCCGAAACGTTGCAGCAGGCCGTCGCTTCGAACTATGTTGATTTGATCGCAATTGTGCCGCACGGCTTCGCTTCGGATTATCAGAAATATCTGGATGGTTCGTCAAATGACCAACCGACTGTCGAAACCGTTGTCAGCTACACTTCCGGAGCAGGCTCCCTTTCGCAGCTGGAAGTCAACGAATTCCTGTCATTGACACGCACCGCGTACTTGGGTCAAGCCGGGAAGCAACAGTCGATGGAAACGGCCATGCGGACGGCGTTGGATACCGCGAAAGCAGATGCCAAGACGTCGAAAATAGCGGTGGTGCAATCGCCATCCGCAGATACTGATAATACCAAGCCGGCGGCATCCGCATTCGCCGGCACCATCAAAACGGGACTCTATCCGTTGCTGCTGGTCATGCCGATCTGCACGTTCCTGGTGATTGGCACCTTCAATGACAGTGAGATTCGTCGCCGCCTGTATTCGTCGCCGACGCGTCTGGTGTCGTTGCAGATGCAGGAGATGCTCACCTGCGCCGCCTTCGGCTTGGTGGTGTGCGTGGGTTACACGGCGGCGACATTGGTCTTGATGGTGGCCGCAGGAGTGCCGTTCGACGGGATTACATCCACGAATGTGGCTTTGACGTTCGTGTCGCTGCTGGCGTACACGTTGATGGCAATCGCCTGCGGTTTCCTTCTGGGGTCGGTTGGTTTCTCGGAAATGGCGGTCAATGCGTTCGCCAACGTATTCGGTCTGCTGTGCATGTTCACGTCGGGTATGGCATTCCCCATCGATATGATGCCCGAACCGATGATCATGATCGGCAAGCTGCTGCCGGGATGGTGGCTGTGCGTGTCCATCGACAACGTGTTCGGGCTTGGCACGGCGGCCGCAACCGGTGTGGATTATGGTTCTTGGGCATCGTCGGTCGGCTTGGTGGCATTGTTTGCAGTGGCGTTCATCTGCCTTGGTCTGGCATTGGGGCGTATCCGTCGCACACGCCCGTCCTTGGCCTCCCCCACCACCACGCAGTTGGCCAAGTAAATCCCCGAGTGTTCCGTTCCATCGGCCGAGTCCCGATGGAACGGAACATCCGCCTTTGCCGTAGGCTCTCAATCAAATCGGATGGAACCGGACGAAATCGGACTAGGCTGAAAGCATGATCGACCACATTACACTTCATGTTTCGAACGCGGAACGCAGCATCGCATTCTATACGAAAGCTCTGTCTCCGCTCGGATACATTCCCAAAGCCCATCACGAACCGACCATCGGTTTCGGCGTGGATGACGGCACACCCCGTTCGGATTTCTACATCTCCCCGATGGACGGTCCGGCGCAACAGCCGATTCCCACGCATATCGCCTTCCGCGCAACGAACGAACAAGCGGTACGCGACTTTTATGAAGCCGCGATCACGGCAGGCGGAATGGATAACGGCAGACCCGGACCACGTGCCTACCATTCCGGGTATTACGCGGCCTTCGTGCTCGACCCCGACGGCAATAACATCGAAGCTGTCACAGACTGGTCGCACACAAGCCAATCATGAAATCGGCCGCCGAATCGCAAAAAGTCATCGGGTGACATTGCGCAGCCAACGGTACTTGCGGTAGTGCAACAACGCGGGAACCATTTTGATGCATTCGTCGGTGTTGAGCAGCGCATACACCACCAACACGGGCAGTTTGAACACGAACGCGGCCAACAGCCCGACCGGCACCACAATCAGCCACATGACGATGGCATCGCACATGAGACCGAACTTCGCATCGCCGCCGGCTGGAAAAATACCGGCGATCGTCAGATTCGTCATGCATCCGCATGCCGCGTAATATGCGCAGACGAACAGCATGACCGACAGGTACCGTGTGGCTTCGGGCGTAAGGTTCGCCCATTGCAAAGCCAGCGGACGCGCCGCGACAATCAACAGTCCCGTCGCGGTACCGACCACGGCCACCAGCACGCACATCCTGTCGCCCATCGCCTTCGCCTGTCGGAAATCTCCACGTCCCAGCAGATTGCCGACCAAAATGCCGCCGGCATTGCCCAGACCAAGGGACAGGCACACCAGCAGATCCTTGACGATATTGGCGATGGAATTGGCGGCGACTGCGTCCGCACCCAAATGTCCCATGATCACGGTGTACATGGTGAAACCACATCCCCACACCAATTCATTGCCAAGCACCGGCAGGCTGTATTTCCAGAAATCCTTCTGCAACGGCCCATCGGGATGCAGCACATGGCCAAGTCGCAGGTAGGGGCCACGACGGGTCGCCACGACCGACCATGTCAGCTCAATCGCACGCGAAATCACCGTGGATATAGCCGCGCCGAAAATGCCAAGCGCGGGAATGCCGAGACTGCCGATACCGTAAATCAGCGCCGCGTTCAACGCGACGTGCACGATCACGCCAACCGTGCTGACCGTCATGCCCATCACCGCGGAGCCGGTGTTCTTCATCAGACACAGGTACATCTGGGACAGGCCGATGAACAAGTACGACAATGACGAAATCCGCAGATATCGCGCGCCAAGCATGATCAGCGTGCCGTCATTGGTCATGATGGACATCAACTGTTCCGGCACGAGCAGTGCCGCCAGGAAGAACGCCGTCGACAGCATTCCGGCATACAGCATGACGAATCCCAGCACGCGTTCCACCGCGTCACGGTTGCCAGCACCCCAATACTGCGCCACGAGAATGCTCATGCCCAGGGTCAGGGCCGCAGTGAACAGGCTGAACAGGAACTGGAACTGCGTGGCGAGCGAGACGGCGGCCAACTCGTTTTGCCCTACCCCCGACAACATCAGCGTGTCGGCGCAGGACGACAACGACAGCATGAGCTGTTGGAAAGCGATAGGCAAAGCCAATTTGAATACATGGCCGAGGAATTCCCGGTCCGGCATGATGGTGCGCACGATAGTCTCCATTGGAATACAAGCCCGTTTCAGACGACGGGCAAACGAAAACGTCGGGATATGTAGGCCGACCAGCCTTATCCCGACGTTGGGCCGAATATTGGGCGAGGTTTTACAGCGAATCCTTCCATGCGCGGTATTCGGCGGCCTTGCCCTCCCAGTATTCACGGTCCGCATCAGTGATCTTGCGAATCACATGGCACGGGTTGCCCACGGCCACCGAATGGGATGGGATATCCTTGGTCACCACGGAGCCTGCACCGATCACCACATCATCGCCGATGGTAACGCCCGGACAGACCACCACGCTGCCGCCGAACCACACGTCATTGCCGATGGTGATCGGACGGGCGCCTTCCGGACCGGAAGCGCGTACGGCCGCATCGATTGGATGGTATGGCGTGTACAGGCCGACGCGCGGGCCGAAGAAGACACGGTCGCCGATGGTGATTCTCGCCACGTCGAGGAAGATGCAGTCCATATTGGCATAGAAGTTGTCGCCGATATACGTGTTGCAGCCGTAATCGCAGTTGAATGGCGGTTCAAGGAACGCGCCTTTGCCGAGTGAACCGAACAGTTCGCGGAACAGCCTGTCACGTTCCTCGAACGCGTCGTATGCGGACGTGTTGATGGCGTGCACCAAGCGGCGTTTACGCATGTTCGCTTCACGCTGCATATCACCGCAAATATACAATTCGCCGGAAAGCATGCGTTCCCACTCGTTCGTAGGCACCGCCGCATTATCCACGGCAACGGCCGCACCTTCATTCTCCGCCATTGAAAGCTCCTTGTGAATCTGTTTGTCAATCGTTTGACGTCCTTTGACACCATTCAACACCACCAACATCGACGGCAGCACTTGCAATGTTGTAGAATCATCCTTGTTCTTTGCATTATCTACCGTTTATTAGAGTAGTCATGAACACTGCCGATGAAGACGCACAGATGGAACGGGACGAATGGGCCTCCCGTGAGGTGATGCCCATCACCAATTGGGGTCGCCGACCCGATGGTTCGGAGATAGTGCAGTATGACGCGCCGATGTTCTTCTCCTTCACCGAGCATTCGCTGCTCCACCAGTACCCCCATATGCGTGCGGAATGCCATTGGCATGTCGACCTTGAACTCACCTACATCATCCATGGGCATATGTGGTATTTCGTCAACGGAGAAACAGTCCGGCTCGATGAGGGGCAGGCGATTTTCGTCAACTCACGTCAGCTGCATTACGGTTTCACCAAGGACGGTTCCGATTGCGAATTCTCCTGCACGTTGCTCAATCCGGCTAAAATGTGCGCCTCATTCGAAGTGTACGACCGCTTCATCGCGCCGTTGATGGCGGAGAACACGATGCCATATGCCGTCATCACCGACGACACGGCCCCCGGTCGGCGGCTGCTCGCCACCATCCGACAGCTTCATGCGGCGAAATTCGGTCCGCTGGAGCGGTCAGCCGAACCGTTGCCCGCCGACGATATGACGCTAACCGACAATACCGAGGCATTGACGGTGCTCAGCTGTTTCTATGCGGTCGTCCGCGACATACTGGCGATCGCCGGCAGTCATTGCGCGACTTCCACAGCGCCGCACCCCCGCATCGTGACGCTACGCAAGATGATCGATTACGTGCAGAGATATTACGTGCGTCCGATCACCTTGAAGCAAATCGCATCGGCCGGATCGGTGGGACGCACCACTTGCGCATCGATATTCCGCGAATCGCTCAACCAGTCGCCGATCGAATTCGTCAACGACGTGCGCGTGCGCGCCGCAGCCAACCTGCTGGTAACGAGCTCGCTGCCTATCGCCACGGTCGCCAAACAGACCGGTTTCTCATCCGCCAGTTTCTTCTCCCGCACCTTCCACCGGTTCATGGGCGTCACCCCCATCACGTACCGAACCACGCATACCAAGCGGAAATCCGAGGAATAAAAAACAATCGGCTGCATGCCCCACGCCGTCACGCATAAGGACACGCAGCCGATTGCGTCACATCAAGCCGGAAAGGACACGTTCACTTCCTCTTCAGTCCGCGGGCGATGGAGGCGTTGCGCACCTCGACCGTGCCGTCGGTGGCGAAGACGCCCAACGACTCGCCCGGACGCTCGTACATGCGCACGTTCAACGCCACCCCATCCACGTACAACGTGCCGATGGTGTCGTCGACGACGAGACGGATGTGGTACGTATGCCCCGCCTCGAGGCCGATGTTCATGACGTGGATTGGCAACGGTGTGTTGGACGGTTTCTTAGAGGACGAGTCCCTGTTCGGTGAATTCCTTCGGACTCCGGTATCCAAGGGTGGAGTGGAGCCGCTGGTTGTCGGACCACCACACGTAGTCGTTGAGGTCGCGCCTCAGCTGCTCGATCGTGGTGTAGTGGTTCCGGTACACGAGCTCCTTCTTCAGCAGCCTGTTCGTCGATTCGACCACGGCGTTGTCGTAGGGGTTGCCCTTGCGCGACAGCGATCTTTTGATGCCGAACACGTCGAGCGGCTCGTCGATCCTCGTGTTGTCGAACTCGCCGCCCCGGTCGGTGTGGAACACCTGGACGTCCGTCAGCGGGAAGTCGAACGTGGCGAACGCGCCCAATACCAGGCTCGCGTCCCGGGTCCGCCCGGCGGAATGGCCGACGATGTTCCTGTTCGCCAGGCCGACCGGCAGGCACACGTACGCCCAGTCTCCGCCGACGCGGACATAGGTAAGATCGCTCGCCGGATGCGTGTGCGGGGCGTAGCCGTCGAACCCGCGGTCCAGCAGGTTCGCGAGCCTGGCCTCGTCGGCCCGCGTCCTGTGCGGTTCGGACCGTCCGCGCGCGTACGCGCTCGTCATGCCCTGTTCGCGCATGATGTTGCCGATGCGTTTCCTGGACGCGGTGACACCCCTTCCTTTCCAGGGCGGCCTTGATCTTCCTGGCGCCGTAGCGTTCGCGGCCGTCGCGCCAGACCGCGCGCACGTCGCCGGCGATCGGATCCGCACGCTCCGTCCCGGGATGCCCGGTCATCCAGTAGTAGGTGGAGCGGGGAACGTCCGGTATCCTGCATTGCGCCGATATCGGGTAGCGGGCGGCGTTGGCCCGTATCACGCCTGCCTTCGTGCGAATACCGGCGCCGCTTGTTCTGAAACGTCCGCCTCCATCTCCAACTGCCTGTTGCGCCTCCCCGGCCCGACCGGCTCGTTCCGCCCGGGCGTGCGGTTGTCCGCGGCCCGGGCGGAGCCGCTGTCGCGGATGCCTTGGACCCAGCGCCGCGGGGTCGATCGCGCGATGTCGTACTCGGCCCTGATCTCCCGGGATGGCTTGCCGCTCTCGCACGACTGCACGATCTGCCGTTTGAACGCCTCGTCGTAGTGGCGGGGATGTTTCGGGTCGGCCATCGTCGGCCTCCAATCCCACGTCATTCGTCCCTCATCGGAGGGTCTAATACATTGTAGCCAATCCAATGATGCCCTCGACCTGGTGTTCGAACATGAACGAGAAGGTTCTGCGTTCCACGTCTTTTCTGCCGTCGGTATCCACCACCAGCAGAATTTTCCCATTGCGCCAGGCTTCGTCCTGCGCGCCTTGGATCACCTGGCCGGCGAAGGGCGATGTGGCCACTCCGTCGCTGATGAAGCCGATGATGTCGGAGCAGCCTCGGGCCAATCCGCGGGCGAGCGCGTTGTGATGGTGGCCGAGTTCGTCAGCAGCCCTGCGTACCTTGCGGTGTGTGGATTCCGTGATCCGCACGTCCCGGTTGTCGTTCACCGCCCATGAGGCGGTTGCGATGGAGACACCAGCCGCTTCGGCCACGTCCCGCAATGTCACTTTCTCCATGCCCGCGTATCAGCCCCGTCCGACGCCTAGCGCATCAGGTTGCGCAGGACGTACTGGAGAATACCTCCGTTGCGGTAGTAGTCCGCTTCGCCTGGCGTATCGATGCGAACGACGGCATCGAATTCGGTCGTGGAACCGTCCGCGTGGGTGGCGGTGACGTGGACCGTCTTCGGGGTGACGCCCTTGTTGAGTTCCTCGACACCGGAGATGTCGTAGGTTTCGGTGCCGTTCAGGCCGAGGCTCTCATACGATTCGCCTTCGGGGAACTGCAATGGCAGCACGCCCATGCCGATGAGGTTGGAACGGTGGATGCGTTCGAAGCTTTCGGTGATGACGGCTTTGACACCCAACATGACGGTGCCCTTGGCGGCCCAGTCACGGGAGGAGCCGGTACCGTATTCCTTGCCTGCGAGCACGACGAGCGGCACATCATGGTCGATATAGTCGCGAGACGCTTCGAAGATCGTGGTCGGCTTCTTGTCGAGGAAGTCGTAGGTGTAGCCACCAGGGGTGATTTCCTCGCCGACGGAGGCGAGCAACTGGTTGCGCAGGCGGATGTTGCCAAACGTGCCGCGGACCATGACCTCATGGTTGCCTCGACGGGAACCGTAGGAGTTGAAGTTCTTCGGTTCGACGCCACGGTCGGTCAGGTATTTGCCTGCCGGGCTGGAGGCCTTGAACGCGCCTGCCGGGGAGATGTGGTCGGTGGTCACGGAGTCGCCGAGCAGTGCGAGCACGCGGGCGCCGTGGATGTCCTTGACCGGATCCGGGGTGGCCTTCATGCCGTCGAAGAAGGTCTGCTTGCGCACGTAGGTGGAGTTCTCATCCCATGCGAACAGTTCGCCTTCCGGCACGTCAAGGCCCTTCCAACGGCGGTCGCCTTCGAACACGGAGGCGTAATCCTTGAGGAACATCTCGCGGCTGACGGTGCCATCCACCACTGCGGCGACTTCCTCATTGGTAGGCCAGATGTCCTTCAGGTACACGTCGTTGCCGTCCTGGTCCTTGCCGAGCGGCTGGGTTTCGAAATCGAAATCCATAGTGCCGGCGAGCGCGTAGGCGATGACAAGCGGCGGGGACGCGAGGTAGTTCATCTTGACGTCCGGGCTGATGCGGCCTTCGAAGTTACGGTTGCCGGACAGCACGGAGGTGACGGTCAAATCGTTGGCGTTGATGGCCTCGGAGATTTCCGGCAGCAGCGGGCCGGAGTTGCCGATGCAGGTGGCGCAGCCGAAGCCGACCAGCTGGTAGCCGAGCGCGTCGAGATCATCCTGCAGGCCGGCGGCCTTCAGATAGTCGGCGACGACCTGGGAGCCCGGGGCGAGAGACGTCTTGACCCACGGCTTGGGCTTCAGTCCCTTGGCATGCGCGTTGCGGGCGATCAGGCCGGCGGCGATCATGACGGACGGGTTGGAGGTGTTGGTGCACGACGTGATGGACGCGATCGCCACGTCGCCGTTCTTGATATCGAAGTCGCCACGGAAGTCAGTGGATACCGCGATCGGATCCTGCACGGTCTTGTCGGTTTCGTACGCCGGCAGCGTGGCTTCGAACTTCTCTTTCGATTCGGACAGCCTGATGCGGTCCTGCGGACGCTTCGGTCCCGCGATGGAAGGCACGACGGTGCCAAGGTCGAGTTCCAGGTATTCGGAGTACTGCGGTTCTACGTAGTCCGGATCGGTGGCGTCGCCCCAGAGCTTGTTGGCTTTCGCGTAGGCTTCGACGAGAGCGATCTGTTCTTCGGAACGACCGGTCAGACGCAGATAGTCGAGGGTGACGTTGTCGATCGGGAAGATGCCGCAGGTGGAGCCGAATTCCGGTCCCATGTTGCCGATGGTGGCGCGGTTGGCCAGCGGCACGGAAGCGATGCCTTCGCCGTAGAATTCCACGAATTTGCCGACCACACCGTGCTGGCGGAGCATGTCGGTGATGGTCAGGACCACATCGGTGGCGGTAACGCCCTCCGGGATGGGACCGGTGAGCTT
>ENA-OQEY01000429-OQEY01000429.1-human-gut-metagenome-genome-assembly--contig:-NODE-429-length-28115-cov-10.423925_pt1 | contig 28115 bp, 21 predicted proteins | sample MGYA00242801_ERZ504647 | MGnify/ENA primary metagenome ERZ504647 (study PRJEB26092, sample SAMD00036204) | human gut metagenome | host: Homo sapiens | study: EMG produced TPA metagenomics assembly of... | reverse complement strand
ATGGTGAGGTCGGGCTTTCCGGTCTCGTGATACGACTTTTCAACCAGCCGGTCGAGGAGGTCGTAGCTGTAGGTCACTGCCGCGCCGTTGGCGTAGGTCGTCTGCGTCAGGTTGCCGCCGCGCGGAGCGTAGTCGTTCGTCGAGAGGACGAGGTTTCCGACGCTCGTGCTCGTCGCCTGGCCCCACTGGTTATAGCCGAAGGAGTAGATCTGGTGCTGCTCGGCTTTGTCGCGGAAGGTCTTGCGGTCGAGGGTGGCAAGGCGGCCGTTTTCGTAGCCGTAGTCGATGGCGGCGACGCCGGGGCGGTAGACCTTGGCCGTCCGGCGGCTGTTGGCGTCGTAGGTATAGTTCGTCTCGCGCTTCAGGGCGTCCTTCGTCTGAAGGAGCTGCTCCGTCAGCGAGTTATAGTCGTAAAGCGTCGTATTGCCGTTGACATCCGTCACGCGTTGGGTGTGGTTGCGGTCCGGCGTCGCGACGGCGCTGCTCTCGAGGTACTTCTGCTCGTTTTTCTCCGTCGAGGTCAGCTTGGAGCCGATGACGTTTCCCGCCTCGTTATAGGTCGTGGTGCTCTTGATCCCGGCGACCGAAGCGGAGGTGACGTCGTGGGCGGCATTGTAGGTATAGGTGTACTTTGCGCCGTTTGCAGCCGTGTAAGAGGTCAGGTCTGTGCCGGTATACCCGGCCTTTTCCGTGCCCGTGCCGGTCTGCGTGGCGGCGGTGACGTTGCCGTCGGCGTTATAGGAGTAGGTCTGCACCGGCTCCTGCCGCAGGGAGAGGTTGTCGAACCGGGCCGTGCCGGAATTGTGGTCGAACGCGCAGTAGACAATGATCCGCCGGATCGTTTTGCCGCTCTCCTTCGGCACGATGGTCCCCACGGCGCACTGCCAGTCGGCGGTGGCCCAGCTGAACGGGACGCTCTGCCGCTCGGGCTCGTTCACGCCCACATAGAAGATCTCCGCGATCAGGCCGAAGTAGCGCGTGCCGCTGCCAAACTCCAAAGCGGCGTTCGGGGCGGCGTAGTCCGCCTGCGCCCAGCCGGAGAGCAGGAACGTCGTGTCCGAGGAGCAGTTCAGCGCGACGGGCTGGCTGACATGGAGGATGCCATTGTAGCTGCCCTGCATGGTCATGGCCTTCGCGCCGAATTTGGTTTCCGCAGCCGCGGCGGAACCGCCCTGCAGGTTCCAGCCAGCATCGCCGAATTCGAACGAGGCGTTCTGCAGGAGGTTATAGGTGGAGGCGGCCTCCGCCTGCTCCAGCTGGAGATCGTCGAGGTAGGCCGTGCCCGTGCAGCCGCTCATGCGGAAGGCGATGCGGCAGGACGCCGCCGGGGCCGTGAACGTGGCGGTCACGCGCTGCCAGCCGTTTTCGATGGCGGCGGACGGGCGGGCATCCGTCAGCAGGACGGTCTGCTCCGCGCCTCCGCCCTGCACGACGGCCTCCAGCCGCGCGCCGCTGCTCCAGCGCAGGTGGGAGCTGGCGGAGAAGTAGCCCGAGAGGGTGTAGGTCTCCCCGGCGGTGAGCGTTACGGGGCGGGAGATGGCGGCTGCGTCGCCGCTGCCTGCGCCGTCCGGGAGGTAGAGATTCAGGCCGCCCGTGCCGTGGCGGCGGTTTTCGTCGTTCGTGATCGTCGTGCGGGCCGCTGCGGAGCCGCTGCCGGTCGAGGCGTTCGTCCAGCCGTCCTCCGATTCCAGCCCGCCGTCCCGCAGGAGGTTTTCCGCCGTCATGCCCGTCGAGCCGACGCTCGTCAGGCGGTTATTCTGCTTGCTGCGCTCTGCGGTGTCCGTATAGGAAGCGGCGGAGCTGCCGAGGATGCGCGTGATATCCGTATTGGTGGTATAGGTGGAGACGGTGCGGCCCCAGTTGTCGAAGACGACCTCAAGGCGGATGTCGTCCTCCGTTTCCGCCAGCTGGTCCGCGCCGAACGCGCGGTAGCTCGAGCGGTTTTTGCCGTTCCAGCACTTGACCGTGTCGCCGGGCACATGCGTTCCGCCGTCGAGGGTGAATTCATAGAACTGGTCAATGGTGCCGTCCGTGTGGTAGGTATACCAGATGCCGTAATTGGCCTCGCCGTCGTGCGCGCCGTTCAGGCCGGTCGTATCGTAGGTGTAGTTCAGCTTTGTGCCGTCCGGGCAGAGGAGGTAATCGAGCTGGCGGACGCCCGCGGTGTTGTCGTAATGGAACTTTGTCTCCTTCCCGGCCTCGTCGCCGACGCGGAGGAGCCTGCCATCCGCGTCGTAGATCAGCTTGGCGAGGTATTCGACCGAAGCGTCCTTGTTCTGGCGGCAGATGCGGGTCAGGCGGTTAAAGACCTCGTTTGTCGGGCGCCAGCTTTTGCCGTCCGGGGTGTCGAAGTTGATGCCGTTATAACAATAATAAATGCCGTTGCCGTAGGCGTCCTTTGTATAGGTCAGGATGCCGTCGCGGAAGAAGGTCTCGTTTCCGTTGTCGTCCGTTATGGTGAAGTTCGTGTGGCCGGTGTCGCTGTCCGGGTTCGCCTGGCACGTCATCTTCAGGCCGAGGCCGTCCTCGTCCCGGAAGACGCCGTCCGTTTCGGCTCCGCCGCCTCCCTCCTTGGAGAAATAGTGCTGCGTGCCGTCGGCGTCCGTGTAGACCCAGTAGAGGGTCTGCGCGTCGTCCGAGCCGATGCGGACGGACTGGACGCATTGCTGCGCGGAGAGCTTCCAGCCGGAGCCGAGCAGCATATTGCGGTAGTCGCGCGTATAGTCGGGCGGCTCGTTGGCGTTTTCTTTCTGCTGCACGCCGAAGGACTCCCGGCTGAGGCCGGAGTTGTACACGAGCGACAGCCCGAAGGGCATCACGCTGCTATCCGACGAGAGCAGCGGCACGACGAAGGTCAGGCGCTGCATGTGGTCCGAGATATAGCCGGTACCGGCGCGGCCCGCACTCTGGGTCTGGTAGGTGTAGTAGCTCTCCAGGCCGAAGTCGTTGCGGTAGGTCACCGTGAGATACGACGCACCCGTCTGGAACGAGGAGACGATGCGCTTGCTCGCGCTGCAGTCCGAGCGCAGCAGGATCGCATGGCATTTCCCGCCGCTGTACCAGCTGCGGGCCGCGCGGGTGATATCCAGCGAGCGGTAGCCGTTCGTACTGGTCAGGCGGATGAAATCCTCCGTCGCGGTTTTATAATGATTCGTTCCGTTTGCATAAATTTTATTCCACGTCAGGGTCTTGATCCAGTCGCTGTACTTCTGGCTTCCCGTCTTGTCAATTGTCATCTGGTGGGCGTACAGGTACTGGAAATCGTCGGAAGAAACGTTGCTGAAGCCGGACTGCAGGGCATGAATGGCTGCCGCCGTGACCATGCTGCCGGAGGGCAGCGCGGGCAGCTCGTCGACTGCCGCGATGGCCTGATATTCGCCGCTGCCGTTATGCTGGGTATAGCCGACCCGCACCGTGCTTTCGGGGAAGCTGGTGTCCGGCCTACCGGAGAAGACATAGGCCCACGAGAGGGAGCCGGACTGCGAAATCTTGACGATCGTCGGGTCGATGGCGACCGGGAACTGCGCCTCTTCCTCGATCCACGCGGCGTCCGCATCGACGAGCAGGCGGTAGCTGCCGCGGTCCAGCTCCTCGAGGCTGTAGCGCACGGCGTCCGAGTACGTCCCCCCGGCGTCGAGCATGTAGGGCGCGGGAATCGCGTAAACGGGCGATCCGGCCTCATCGAGCAGGAGGACAGAGCCGTCTTCCTGCATTTCTGCGGTCAGATCGCCCGTTTGCAGCACGAAAGAAAAGAGATAGCTGGCCTGCGCTTTGTTGACCAGGATCGTCTCTTTGATCGTTTCGCCGTAGAGCGTGTATGCAAGGTCAACGCCGTCGTAAACGTCCGGGTAAAGCAGCGAGGAGCTGAGCTTTTCCGGGACAAACGGGTCATCTGAACGCAGAGAAAAAGACTCCTGCACAACGGCCTCTGCCGCGTGGTAGGAGCGCGCCGGACCGGCAGGCTCCAGCTCTGCTGCCGCCCCGGTTTCAACCATCATTTCAGCATGGGTTTCTTCTGCCGCAGCAGCCGTTTCGGTCTCTTCTGCCGGTTCTTCCGCTGTTTCTTCTGTCACCTCAGGAAGAGCGACGGCCTCCGTCGGCTCCGGAGCTGCCAGTGTTGCATCGTGACTGGGCAGGGCGTCCGAATCGCCGTCCAGAAAGAGCTGCACCCGGTGCTCGTCCGCGTCCGCCGTGAAGACGGCGTCTCCGTTCAGGCTGGCTGCGAAGGCGACGCTTCCGTCCTCCACCGCGTAGGTCTGCCCGACCGGCTCGAGCGTGTTGTCGATGTCCTGCCACCGGCCGTCCGCGTCCTGATGATGGACCGGCACGTCATACTGCACCGCGACATAGCTTCCGTCCCCCATACGGAAGTGCTTGACGCGCTCACTGCGCAGCGAGGCCTCTTCGAACGCGACTTCAGCCGGCTCCTCGACCGTCCCCTCGACGGTATGCTCCAAATCTTCGGAAGGAGAAACCGCAGACCCCACCGCAGGCAGCAGCTCGACGCAGAGCACCACCGCCAGCAGGAGAGAAAGCAGCCGGGTCCAAAGGCTTTTTTTCATAATAATTACCTCTTTTCATTTTTGAAGCATCCGAAATGTTCTATCGACTTTCGGGCAGCTTCGTCTATGGCCCAATAAGCAAAAATTGACAATTATTACCAATAATTGTCAGGCCTCTACTAAGAGAATATATCATTTCCAACAAAATGTCAATAATTGTTTTCGCAAAAGCTATTGACCTATTATGATTATCCTGTATTATATATGTGTTGGTAGCATATTGTCAAAAGATGTACGGTCAGAAAGTCCAATAGGAAACTCTGCGCCAAAAATAACGCCATAGTATTTTCCAGACCGATTGTCTGTTTCTGCAGTTAAAATTGCATTTTCTTCTTCGCAGTCAATGCATTCCGATTTTGAAAGTGATCTTGCAGAACTCCCGCGAGAACTTTTGACAAGCTGATACAAACGGCCGAGGTGAATGTATGAGATGGCAAAAAAGGAAAATACACAGAGCTGCTTCCAGCGGGGTCTTATATCGCTGCTGATCCTCGCTCTGCTCGATCAGGAAGACATGTACGGATATCAAATCGTGCAGGAAATCACCGAACGCAGCGGCGGAGCCATTGTGACAGAGGAAGGCTCCCTGTACCCGGTACTCTATAAGCTGCAGGATCAGGGCATGCTTTCCGGCGAAAAGGTATTGGTAGGCAAACGGATGACGCGTGTTTACTATCATCTGGAGGAGCCCGGCCGCCGCCGTCTGCAGGAGTTGAGCCGGGAGTACCGGGCGATCACACAGGGTGTTTTTCAAATTATTCAGGGGGGGCAAGGAAAAAATGAACACAGCTGAACGGGCGGCAAGGCGCTATTACCGCAAGGTGCGGTCATGGCTGCCGGGCGGCAAGATGCGCCGGTATGTCATGACGCAGATCAGGGAGACCGTGCAGGAATTCGTCCAGGAACATCCCGACGCGGACGTTGCGGCGATTCAGGCACAGCTGGGAACGCCGCAGGAGATCGCGGCAGCGTATGTGGAAAATATAGAAACTGCAGCGGTCCTGAAGGGCCTTCGCATCCGGAGGCGTGTGCTGTTCGCGGTCTGCGCCACAATGCTGGCCATTCTGATTTCCTGGACGGTTCTGGTCACTGTTGAGACGGCCCGAGCTAGAGAAGCGGACGAGAGGTCGCATGTCGAAATATATATTGAGTAAATAGCAAATGAAAATGGGAGGGGATATTATGAAAAGGAATATTATAAAAATGATTGCCGGTTTGCTCGCCTTTGTCCTGCTGCTATCGGGGCTTCCCACGCAGATTGCGCATGCAAGCGCGGGAGAGGAACTGCTGGAAGTCATCTCCTATGCGGACGGCAGCTATCTTGAGATCACGCTGGAGACCCTGCCGCAGGCCAGAGCGTCTGGCTCCGTGACAAAGGCGAAAAACTATGTCTATAAAAATGAAAACAATATTGAGCAGTGGAAGATCACTCTTACTGGCTCCTTTACCTACACCGGGACAGGCTCGACCTGCACGGCCTCCAGCTGCAATGTCACAATTTACAACAGCGTCTGGTCTGTTGCTTCCAAGTCCGCAACCAAAAGTGGAAACACGGCATACTGTTCAGCCAGAATGGTAAAAAAATATCTGGGAGCGACTATTCTTGAGAAACCCTGTAATTTTACTCTGACCTGCGATAAGAACGGCAATGTGAGCTGAGCCGCCTCGGGCAGGAACCACCGATCTCATCTGAAAAGCGATAGCGTGGCACAGGCCGCAATCAATTGAGGAGCCAAGCACGCCGACCGCTTACACCACCGCGCGTACCGCTCGGTACACAGCGATTCAAATTGCATAAGTGCAAAGACTCGCACCGGGCAAGGATGTTGTATTTTCCAGCCTGTGCGAGTCTTTCTCTCGAGATCGCCTATTGCATGCGGACATTCTTCGCCATATACCAATTGGCCCGCCAGCATAGTTCGCCGTCTTTTCTCGAATGTTTGTGTGGTAACCCTATCCTGCCCAAGGCCGCCAAGCCGTGTCCACTTCTAATGCTTTTTCCAATTTGGCACGGTTTATTGTACATTATTGGCTAAGTCGTCCCGACGCCGGGTGGCTTTGGGATGTTCATTCTGAGGAGTAGTTATAGTACAGCAAAGATTTGCTCTAAAGAAGATATGCATAGTACCACTTGATTTATCCAGGGAAAATAGATATACTACTATCAGCGTGTAGATTAATGGAGGAATTATATCAATGCGTCACGAACTGCACCTTCATAAGATCGGGCCAATCAATGACTGTAGGTTGACGCTCGACACTTTTACGATTTTAACAGGACCGCAGGCTAATGGAAAAAGCACAGTAGCAAAAGCGGTTTATTTCTTTCGGTCAGTCAAGCAGGACATCCTCAGCATTATGATGCAAGGAGGGCCAAAGGCAGTTACGGGGGGAATTTCTTCAGTTTGGCACACCGTTCTAAAGCAACGAATGAAGGACAAGTTTTTGCAGCTTTTCGGAACGTCATGGGTCATGCCATCCGATATGATGATGGAATACCAGTACAGCAGTAAGGTGTCCATCACTGTGTCTTTGGATGATGATTACAACGACCCTTCTCGAAATTATATTGTGATCGATTTCAGCAAGTCTATTGAAGACTATTTGGAAGCATTAGGCTCACATATCTTCACCAACATTACTCCTGCTCAGAAGGAGTATGAAGAGAAAAAATTGAATGAGCTTTTTCATGATCCTTATGAGTCTGTCTTTATTCCAGCCGGTCGTAATCTTCTGACCCTATTGAGTACACAGCTAAATTATATCTTTACCTCGTTGGAAGATTCGCAGTTGAGGAATATTGACTATGTCACAAAGAGATATACAGAATTGATTCTCCGCCTTAAACCGGTGTTTGCCCACGGAATGGAGGGTGTCGCCAACCGCATGAAAGGCGATCCAACACAGACTAAGAAGTATGAACGGATTCGTCCGGCGCTTAATATTCTAATGGATCAGGCCAAGGAAATCATGAAGAGCACATATCGATATGTGGATGGAGAAGAACGGTTGTACCTATCGGATGACCGTTATGTAAAGATCAATCTTGCATCCTCTGGTCAGCAAGAAGTTGTGTGGGTATTCAACCTGCTCTTCTACTATCTGTCGGAAGATAAAAAGATTTTCCTGATTATTGAAGAGCCAGAGTCTCATCTTTATCCGGAATCACAACGGCGTATCAGCGAAACACTTTCTCTGATGGTCAACAGCGGGAATTCGGTTCTTGTTACAACCCACAGTCCCTACGTTCTCGGAACATTTAATTATCTCCTAATGGCAGGGCAGATTGCAGAGACCTATCAAAAAGAAGTGAAAAAGAAACTGCGCAAGCGGTTGTGGCTGAATGCTGAAAATACAAACGCCTGCTATATCCGCAATGGTGGATTAACAAATGGTATTTCCGACGAGGACAACTTGCAGTTGATCAAAAATGAATTGATTGATGGCGCGTCGACTGAGATCAATGATATGAGCGATTACCTGCTTGGTTTTCTCTATGCCGAGGGAGAAGCGAAATGTCCTACAATATAAAAGACTATACACCTTTCCGTGAAGGAAAGCATCCAGTATTTTCGTCTTCTGAAAATGGATGTAGGCACATTGGAAATAATGTCAGTCGTCAATATATTCGACACTTCAAGATAGATGGTGAGGTTTTTCGCAGCTCTGGTGAAGAACGGTGTGATTATCTTCTCGTTAACGATGATGCGAAAACTTCCTATTACATCGAGTTGAAGGGCTCTGATTTGTCGAAGGCTATTCGGCAGATAGAAAATACTATCAAACTAATAGCTCCATCTCTATCCGGATATGCAGTTTTTCGCAGGATCATATATCATACCGGTTCTCACAATGTCCGCGCATCCGATGTTTTGCGCTGGAAAGCAAAGCACAAAGTCGTGATAAAGGGAAGAGAATATTCAGAAAATATTTGACGATTAATAATCGAGAATGATGCCTTTGCTTTCTTTCCGGACTCTGTCCACCGTTTCCAGATATAGCGGCGGAATCTTCTGTATAGCCATCCGTTTCTGTCGTGCATCGTTCGCATCATCTTCTTCATACCCGCGCCCCTGAAGCACCCAGGACAGCCCAGAATATAGACTTTTATCCTCAGTATAATCTTGTTGAGCATAGTGACTCTCCTTTGGGTGTTGTAGTGGTATACTCATTGTAAAGGATTTGGGCTCTATGCTCAACTTCCCTTCGTAAGAAAGGGGCCAGGCGGAGTGATATGCTCCCTCTATGAGAGACAGCGAAAAAGCAAACTGTCGATCATGGAGGGAGCATATCATTTAGGCCCTAATTGCCGTTGACTTATAGATGGCGCATATAGAAATAGGGCACCGGCCAAACAGTCAGTGCCCTATCGTAGTAATATCAATCATCCAAATATACAAATGATTGAGGTGCAGATTGAATATTATAATCTGCTAACGATTTCGAAGTCGGATATTTTTCGAATGATCCAATGACAAAAGCGTATGCCATTGTGCATCCACTAAAGTATTTTCTATACTTTGACCTGCTTATACCAGCATTTGCTTTTGTACTGTTCCATAGCGGAGTAGGCTTCATCTTAAGCGTCTTAATAACTTCAATCTCGCCAATAACAGCTTGTTCCGGAGCAGAGGAGTATACAACAATCTTTGAAACCTCTTTTTTAGGGATTCGTTTTCGGTACTCATAGTGTTTCTGCCCGTCAAATATTTTATTGGCATATTCTGGTTTGATAGATAATAGAATCGTGGCCATGCCTCATTGCCTTTCAAAGTGTATTTTTGTTTGCGATTTGGCTAAAATCGTGTCAAAATCTGCGTCAGAAATATGATCAAATGGTCTTGGTCCGCTATATTGTGGTATGATTCCACTACTCCATAATTCGCCTAAAGTAATTCGTTTTATAAGGCTTTTTATAAAGATGAATTTAACAACCAGAAGTTTTTCACTGTGCCTTTCCCAAAGCTGATTTAGCGTTTCTTGGCTAAAGACTGTCCGGTTTTCACAGTATTTTAGATAATCCTCTTTGCTTGAAAAGTTATATCTCACTTCGTCAACAACACAAATTGTACTGACCACAGATTCATACGCTTTTCTTCCTGCCATTGTCCCCTTACGGTAAATAACAAGCAGGTCACCCGGATGCATATCCCGTTTATACGAGAGGGAAATATACACTTTTTGCAGTGCATAGCGATGAGCTTTGTCTCCCAGATAATCAAAGTTCCCTTCAGTTCTCAATTGCGAGTCAGGAAATAATGGAGTATGATATTGTGCTTCAATCGGAAGGAAGAATTTCTGCACATTGTATCTAATATTAGGAAAATTCTCTTTGACTGATTTTGATATATCATAACAGGCCATTTTCTTAACAAGCACTACTTCTTCACCGTTGTCATTTTTCTTAATGCCATATTCATAGAACCCCCATCGAACCAGCAAATCATACAGCGTCCTTAATTCGGGGCGGTTCATATATAGCGTAACATATATTTCCTCCGCATTGCGTTCAATGGCATTGTCAAAAATGATTTTAATAAAGCGTTCACCAAGCCTAAAGCCGGAAGCTTCAACCTTGAATGTCCCAACTTTTAATCTTCGCTTAGGCCGAAAAATTGGGGCAATGTCGCTGTAGTTTTCCTCTTCTGTTTCTGTTTTGAGATATAGGAATCCAAGTATAGCGCCTGTATCTGTTCGACATACATAAGCTTCTTCATTGCTCTTTTTTATAAACCAATCCTCAAACCCCGTATACGCTTCACGGAAGGTAGCAAAAAACGGGTCTGTCACATCAATATTTCCAAACAGTTCTTTTTTGACTGCAAGCACCTTATAATCTATAAGGTCAGGATTTTCATTGGTGCATTTTTCAATGAACGAGTTGATTGTGAATACACGCTCTGACAGCCCTAATCTATCTGCTTTTAAACGCATACGGCGGTCTTCTGTGATTAGAATATCTGCTCTTTTACAATATAATTCGCACAAAAGTTGATTGTCAATTTGATCGTTGGCTGTTTTAGGGGTGTCACTTAGAAGTGCGGTAAATTCCGCCGTCTGCGGAGCAATGCATCGCATCTCTGTATAAGCATCAATTTTTGCGTCATACAGTGATTGCATCTGTGGGTTGCGATATTTGCGGAGCTCGTCTATAGAGTATGGATGAATCAGCTTTTCATAGTGCAGTTTGTCGAGCCAGTAGAATAGTTTCCCGATAGTAAAGCTTGTCGCTTTAGTATTTTCTCTATGTATAATGACATTCGTATCGAGTAGCGCTCGCATTTACTCACCCCCTAAAATATATTCTCTAACTTGCTGCACATCGGAATCGTCAAATAACATCTGATGGATGTAAAGTGGGAGACCTAATTGCTTTGTAATCTTTTCACATTGCATCTTTTCACTTTGTTTTAGGGATTTCAATGCATCAAGTGGATAGCAACGGGAATCTCTATACCGAAGATTTTCACAAACTTTAGTCACATCTGATTCAAGTAAAACCACCTTCGCAATTGGCATTAACGAAAAAACAGACTCAGGCAGCCTTGCAACATTAAATGATTTATCAAAAATACAGAAGTGACCCGCTAATATAAATGCCGTATCCTTTTGTAGCCTGTCATTCACTGCCGCAACAAGAATATCCTGATTCTTTTCCTTGTTTACCACAGTTTTGTTACGACCATAAGTTTCTCCGTTGAGTGCGCTTATCAAGTCGCCAGCTGAATAGCAGGGGATTCCAATAGAGAGGCCAAGCCTTTCACACAAGGTGCTTTTTCCCACGCCATAGATCCCCGCAACAAAAATTATGCCATCTTTCATTGTTATCCCCCTTCTGAAAATGTAATAAATTTGGGTTAGCCCATCCTCATCTCCCGATACACCACATCGGCCAATGCGCTCATTATGGCATTATACTTGTGCTGATCCTCAAAAAGCGAGGTATAGGTATCCTGCGATTCCAGATAGCTGTCCTGGGCCGCTGCTCCGAAGGCCTTAGGGAAAATGCTTTCCACAAAAATCTGCGGATCTGAGGTCCGCGCCATCTTGGTCAGCTTCTTGTCGGCCATCAGACGGCTGCGCAGAGCCGTCAGCAGCACTTTGTCTCCCTCGGTGAATTCACCCTTGTACTTTTCGTTGATCTTGGCGATAATCTCATCCAGCGGTGACTTTGTGTCCAGTCCCATTGCGCCCTTTTGCTTGGCCGGTTCGTACACGCCCTTCACCTGTTCCAGCTCAATGCTTCCGGCGAAGGTCTTTTGCAGCTTGTAGTATTCCAGCTTCAACTTACCCTCAAGGTCCACCATATCCGTGGTTTCCGCAGGCAGCAAATTGATCAGATAACAACAGAATACATATTCCTTGTGCAGTTCCTTATCGAACATCCGCAGGATCTGCGAAATATAGCCGTACCACTTAATGAGATTGCGCACCTGACGGCGGAACTGATACCGCTCGTTGGGCGTTTTTTGATTATAACGGTCTGCCACCGGCTTCAACACACTGGTCATTCGCCCCATCGCCCGGGCATCCTGCCGGCCTGTGCTGAAATACTCCTTGGCAAAAGCCTCAATATCTGCATCGTTATAGACCGCAAATCCCCGCAGCTCCTTCTGCGTCTGATAGATCAGGTCAGCGTTGACCTCCTGCGAAAGCGAGGTTTCTTGATAGAACGGCTGAAACGCCTCCAAAATGTCCTCTTTCTTGTTAGCAAAGTCGAGAATAAAGGTGTCCACCTTGCCGGTGCAGGTGCGATTCAATCTGGACAGCGTCTGCACCGCCTTGACACCCTTCAGCTTCTTGTCCACGATCATCGTGTGCAGCAGCGGCTCGTCAAACCCGGTCTGGTACTTCTCGGCAACGATCAGCACATTAAAATGATCGTGGAATTCCGCCTTGGTCTGCGTTTCGGCGATGTGCGTTCCATCCGCACGAACATTCAGCTTCGGCTCAGTATACTCCTCATCACCGTCCTGCACAGCACCCGAAAAGGCCACCAGCACCTGCACATCGTTGTACTTCTGCTCCTCTATGTAGCGCTTGACCTCGTGGTAGTAGCGCACTGCCGCAAGGCGGGAGGAGGTAATGACCATCATTTTGCCTCTGCCGCCGATCTTGTTTCGGGTGGTTTCCCGGAAGGTCTCCACGATGATCTGCGCCTTTTGGGAGATGTTATACGGATGCAGCTCCTGATATTTGCGGATCACCTTAGCTGCACGGCTGGCGGGCACATCCGGATTATCTTCCGAGGTTTTGACGATTTTGAAGCAGGTGTCATAGGTCATATAGTTCTGGAGCACATCCAGAATAAAGCCTTCCTCAATGGCCTGCCGCATACTGTAAATGTGGAACGGATGAAAACTGCCATCCTCATATTCCGTGCCGAACAATTCCAGCGTCTTGTCCTTGGGCGTTGCGGTAAAGGCAAAGAAGGACAGGTTCTTATGCCGCCCCTGAACGGTCATTTCCCGCATCAGGCGATCGTCCGGGTCCAGCTCTTCTTCGGCCTTGCCTTCGATCTCAGCGTATTCCCGCAGAGCGTCCTCGGTATCCGCAAGGGCGGCTTTCAGTTTCAGAGCCGAGCTGCCGGTCTGGGAGGAATGGGCCTCGTCCACGATAATCGCAAAGTTCCGTCCCACTACTTTATCCACTTCCTGATAGATGACCGGGAACTTTTGCAAGGTGGTGACGATAATGCGCACGCCGCCGTTGATGGCGTCCCGCAGGTCCTTGGAGGTCTTATCTTCCCCGATGGTCTCAATGGCGCCGAGGGTGTGGTCAAAGCCGGAAATGGTCTCTTGCAGCTGCGCATCCAGCACGGTGCGGTCGGTAACGACGACCACGCTGGAGAACACCGGCTTGTTCTCCTCATTGAACAGCGAGGCCAGCCGGTAAGCCGTCCACGCAATGGAGTTGGACTTGCCGCTTCCGGCGCTGTGCTGGATCAGGTAATTATGCCCGGCTCCGTTCCGTCGGACATCGGCCAGCAGCTTGCGCACCACATCCAGTTGATGATAACGCGGAAAAATCAGCGTTTTACCATCCTTCAGGTTCATAAACTTCTGGACAATGTCCATCATACTGTCCTTCTGAAAGACATTCTCCCACAGATACGCTGTCGGGTAACCGTTTGGGTTTGCCGGATTGCCCTTGCCGCCGTCGTTTCCGGCTCCGTTGGAGCCCTGGTTAAAGGGCAGGAAATAGGTGTTCTTCCCGGCGAGCTTTGTGGTCATCCACACCTCGGTATGATCCACGCAGAAGCAAGCTAGAATACGCTTGTTGAATTGGAAGCAAAGCTCCCGCGGGTCGCGGTCATACATCCACTGCCGCTTGGCGTCGTCCACCGTTTGACCGGTGTACTGGTTTTTCAGTTCAAAGGCGAATACCGGGATGCCGTTGAGCACCAGCACCATATCCACGCTCTTTTTTGTATCGGCAGAGAAATACCACTGGCGGTAGCACTCGATGGTGTTTGCCGCCCACTGGGCAGCCGCCGCCTGATTCAGGGCAGACTCCGGCTTAAAATAGCACACCCGAAAACGCAGTCCACGGTGCTTGAAGCCGTGGCGCAGGACAGAGAGCAGTCCCTCCGTCTCGCAGGCGGTGTTGAACGCTGTGCAGAACTTCCGCACCGGGTCCACCTGATTGGCGTTTTCAAAACGCGCCCATTCCTTAGGCTGGGTACGCTGGACAAAGTCGATCAGGGTATTCACATAGAGCCCCTGTTTGGCGTCATAGGTGTCTGCACCCTTGGTATATCCGCCCGCCGGGGAGAGAAAGAAGGATTCTATATCCGCTTCAAAACGCTTTTCGGTGGTAATCATAGTTCGTTCCCCTTATGTAAAGTTATCCTCTGTTGTGCTTATTAAAATACGCAGCGATAACTGCACAAAACTCTGCCGTTGCCTGCTTCTGATAGGCAGGCTCGATTTTGTCGCAGCCGTCCAGAAAATCAGACAGTGCCTTCGCTGTGTCCTGTACCTGCTTGACCTGCGAAAAATGGTGCTGCATTTGCGCCTGCTGCTGAATATAGTCATAGTTCCAAATGTTGTAGAATGGATTCATTTATACGACCTCCTTCTTGCCCGTCACATATTCGTAAATCAGGGATTTCTTGTAGTTTTCGATTTCGGTAAGGTATTGCTGTTTATTGCGGATAAGCGTATCAAGTTGCTTGCATTTCTCATTCAAGTAACTCACTATTTCTTTCTGTTCATCTACAGGTGGAACGACAACAGGAAAATTCAGAAACTTATCTGCTTGAAGTCGCCATCTTCCCATTCCGCTGACGCCTTGACCAAGGCCATAGAAAATGCGGTTAAAATAGCACATCTGCATTAAATAGAGATAGTAAGAACTGTCATTTTTCTCGGCATCATCAAGAACAAATACTCGATAGTCAGGACTTGTAACACCAGAATATTTTGAAATATCAACCCAACCTGTCAGCAAATCCATATGGTTCATTGCAAAATCACCGGGAGCAAGCAACTGGTATTGGCTGTAGTTAGCAGCAATCTGCCCTTCGTTCTTTGATAAATCTTTTGGCTGAATTCCTTTCTGTGTAATAGAAAGAACCGTGTAGCCTTCTTTTCCTGCAATATCTTTTTTGATATGAAACAGATATTTAATTCGCTTCATTACCCAGTTGCAGGGGATTTCTTCAAACCAAACACTCCCGCTGTCCTTCATCGGCCTGTCGCCACGGATGCCCTTGGTGACTGCCTGCGTAATGACCGCCTGTTTCAGCTTTTTGTATTCTTCAATGGACGCACGGGTCTTTTCCAATACCGCGTCGATCTCGGCACACTCTGCATCCAAAAACGCCGCAATACGCTCCTGCTCCGGTACTGAGGGGGCAAGAATCTTTAACCATTTGACACCGTCCCAATTTAGTCCCTGCCTTACGCCTGCACCCATACCATAAAAGCCTTTTGCAATATCAAAAGAGTGTAAATAGTAGTACAAGTATTTAGGGCAGAAATTGCTGCGATTTCTTATTGTCAAATACGCTGAAGTAATAATACCTCGTTCTTCTGCAAGGCCTACCCTTAAACTTGTATGGTCGTTTTGGAGATCGGTGAGCCTTAAAACGATGTCGTCTTTTTCAATAATGTTATATCCATCAAAGCTTTCCGGCAACAGACCCTCAACCGTGTCAATGCTCTTTCGCTTCACTTTACCATAGCTTAGTGAAAGCAAATTTTTCTCCTGCAACCCAGTATTTTTGCATTTCACTTGCAGGAAAATCTGAGCAATAGTGTTCATTTTCCACGCCCGTGGCATTGCTCCAATCCAAGCAATCCCGCTGTCTTTCATTTCACGCATAACATCACCTTAGACACACCCTTGCGAAATCTCTTGCGAAATCATTGAGTTCTAACAGTCCTTTATCCTCTACTTTTGCCACAAAATAATCCCCAGTTGCTTGATTTGCCCATACTTTTAGAGATTCAATAAAGCTATTATCGATCAGCTTATTATAAACTTCATCGTCACTTCTCCACTTTAGGAAATCAATAGTCAGCAGGCCTAACCTCTCTAAGTTTTGAAGTGATTTCGATACATCATTCGGGTTTAGCTTATCAACTTCTATGCCCACCAAATACAGCGGCAGATATTCTTTTCTTATTTGGCGCTTCTCATCATCAATTTTGCACAAATCCATTTTGCAAATAGGGATTGTTTCTGCTTTAGCACATTCATTGAAAACTGCTTTGAAAACCCTAGCATCTGCCGGTGACAACTGCTCAACGACTTTTACAAATGCAGGTGTACACAAATTTTGTGTTCTTATATCCATATCGCTCACAAGTAAGTTTGAGAACAGTTCTGCTAGGTCATCGTCCATTATGTTGTATTTAAGTGACTCCATTGTAGGTCCAACGATATGTAATTGTGGTTCAACCCTATCTTCTTCTGGAATGCTATTATATTTTTTCTCCATTTCTTTTTCAAATGCGATTGCCTTTTGCTCATATCTAATGTTGAGTTTTTTCAGAGGGTACATGACCACATGATTGAAAAAGCCGGACAATGTCCCGAAAAATCCACCCACATTCTTTGCTGTTGGTTGTACTGTGTCCGCATAGACATCTTTAGCTGTTTCTTTTGCGACAGACAATGCGGCTTCTTTTACAATATTCTCATTTTCCATCTTTACCCTTCCTTATGGAACAGCGCGTTCAGGCTGTCGGCAATCTCACGCTCCAGCTTTTGAATCCGCTCCACAATGTCGTCCACCGGCTCCGGCGGCTGATACTCATAGAAATAGCGGGTCATCGGAATTTCATAGCCCACCTTGGTCTTGCTCTTGTCGATCCACGCATCCGGGGCGTAGGGCAGGACTTCCCGTGCAAAATAAGCGTCAATATCCTGCACCAGCGGCACATTTTCGGTATCCCGCAGGGCGGCGTCCGCCACCGGCTTGCCCCGCTTCATCACGATCTCGCCGTTTTCGTCCCGCTGCAGACGCTCCACTACAATTTTGTTGTAGCCGAACTCCTCACTGCCGAAGATCTTGCTCTCACAGTACACGCCGGACTTGTCCCCATACACGGCGTTGCTCCGGTATTCGCCGTAGGCCTGCACGATCAGCTCCCGGCAATGGTCGCTGATATCGTTGCGCTTGGTGCCGATGGATTTGCGGCGCTGTTCATAGCAGTGGGACGCGTCGATGAGCTGCACCTTGCCGCAGCGGTAGGCGGGCTTATCCTTGCACAGCACCCAGATATAGGTGGAGATGCCGGTGTTCATAAACTGGTCGGTGGAAAGCTGGACAATGGCGTCCAGCCAATCGTTTTCCAGGATATACTGACGGATATTGCTGGGGCCGCTCCCGGCGTCCCCGGCAAACAGCGGCGAGCCGTTCTGAATGATCGCCATTTTGCCGCCCGGCGCCAGCTTGGACAGGCCGTTGAGCACAAAAAGCTGCTGGCCGTCGCTGATTTTCGGCAGACCGGGAGCAAATCGCCCCAGCTCGCCCTTGGCGGCTTCGGCCTCCACCGCCTTCTGTTCCCGCTTCCAGTCAATGCCGAAGGGCGGATTGGAAATGCAGTACTGGAAGGTGAAGCCCGGAAACTGATCGTCGGAGAGCGTATCACCGAACCGCATATTATTGGGATCGCCGCCCCGGATCATCATATCCGCCTTTGCAATGGCGAAGGTGGAGGGGTTAAACTCCTGCCCGAAGCAGGTCACCTCCACATCGCTGTTCAGCTCGTGGATGCGCTCCTCCATACAGGAAAGCATCTGCGAGGTACCCATCGTCATGTCGTACACGGTCACATTGCCGTCATCCAGCTTGGCATCGCACAGCAGCAGGTCGGTCATCAGATAGATGATGTCCCGGCTGGTGAAGTGCGCTCCGGCCTCCTCGCCGAAGGACTCGGAGAAACGCTTGACGAGATCCTCAAAGATATAGCCGCAGTCCACGGCACTGATCTTATCCGGGCCGAGGTAGCCCTTGGGGGAGTTGAACTCCTTGATGACCAGATACAGGCTGTTGCACTCCACCATACGGCGAATGATGTTGTCAAAATCGAACTTGGCCAGCACATCCTGCACATTGCCGGAGAACCCGGCCAGATAGTCCCGGAAATTTGCTTCAATGTTGTCCGGGTCGGCCAGCAGGCTCTCAAAAGTGAAGCGGCTGGTGTTATAGAACTGATAGCCGGAAGCACGGGTCAGAAAGCCGTCAATAACCGCCAGTTTCTTGACTTTTTCATATTGCTCGATCACCGCATCGTGGGTGGGCAGCAGGCAGTCGTGAAACCGCTTGACCACCGTCATCGGCAGGATCACAAGGCCATATTCGTGGGGCTTGAACGGCCCACGAAGTACATCCGCCACATTCCAGATCATCGTGGCCTTTTCCTGTATATTCACGCCCACGGCGCTGCTTTTTTCGTTAACCATTGCTTTCTCTCCTCACCCTACTGCCACTTCGACCTTTTTACCGCTGAAGGCCACGCCGTATTTATAAATCGTCCTGACCCCGGCGGTCGTCAGCTCGGTTTCGTATTTCTTATCGTTGATCTGCTGCAAGGCCGTCTCGGACAGCTTTTTCAGCCTTTCGTCGCTGCAATCCTTCTCCGCTTTCAGCTCGATCAGGATGCCCGGAAGTTCCTTTTTCGTGGGCTTCAGCTGAATGTCATAGCGCCCGTCGCCCGATTCCCGGTTGGAGGTCACGAAAGCACCTCCCAGCAGGGCGCACAGGCCCAGCATAAAGCCGTGGTAGAAATTCTCCCCGGCAGTATCGAAGGAGCTGACCGACTGGGTCAGCAGCGTCTGGATCTGCGCTTTCAGCCGTGCGTTATCGCCGGAGAAGATGGCCTCCTGAACAGAAATTGCCGTGGACGGCGGGATCAGATTCTCCAGCCGCTGCAAGATCTCCTTGTTATACACCAGAGAAATCTCCCGGTTGGGCAGGGAGACCTCGCACATAAAATCGCCGCTGAAGGAGGGCGTGGTTTTCAGTGCCTTCAGATAGCCGGTCACCAGCAGGAAGCTGTAAATGGTAGAGGGATTGCTCTTGATCTGCGGATAGATCACGCCGGTGTCGATGAAGGTGGTGAAGGTCTCGCCGTTGACCAGGGAGGTCAGACGGTTATAAATTTCCTCATCTGCTTGGGCAAGCACTTCCCCGATAATATCGTTGCTGCCGGTGGAGACCCAGAAAGGCCTCGGCTCGCACTCGTTGCTGAAGTAGTTGACCACCGACCACGGGTTGAAAATTTCCGTCTTGCCGAAGCGGTAGCCGTCGTACCATTGGCAAATTTCGTCGTACTTATCGGCAGCGCCGTAATATTCTGCCATCTCCATCACCTCGTCGGCGGTGAAGCCGAAGTAGGCGCTGTATTTGTTGTCCAGCACGGAGTTGATGGACAGGTTGTTCATCCCGCTGAAGATGCTCTCCTTGGCCACCCGCAGAATGCCGGTGAGGAAGCCGAAGGACAGGTGCTGATTATCCTTGAAACCGCCGGAAAACAGGTTCCGCATAAACCGGATGACCTTGTCGTAATAGTCCTTCTGGTAGCCCTGCTGGATGGGGGTATCGTACTCATCGATGATGATAATGGGCGCAACGGCATAGTGCTTGTGCAGCATAGCGGAGAGATCCAGCAGCGCCGACGCCAGCTCAACCTCGCTGACTTTGCCGTCTGCCAGCTTTTCATAGGTCTTTTTGCTGTACTCGTCGCACTTATCGCTGGTCAGCAGCTCTTTGTGCCGCCGGGTCTCCTTTGCGAAAATATCCCGGATGGCTGCAAAGGTCTCCTCCCAAGTATCAAACTTCACATCCTTGAAGGTCAGGAAGATTACGGGGTACTTGCCCTGATAATCCCGGTACTTCTGGCCGCAGGCCCAGATCTTCTTATCCCGGAAGTAGACGGAGGTATCCTTGTCGCTCTTTTCAAAATAAGTGCGCAGCATATCCATATTCAGCGTCTTGCCGAAACGCCGGGGGCGGGTGAACAGCGTCACCATCGGACGCTCATCGATAAAGTCCTTGATCATCATCGTCTTGTCGATGTAGTAGTATTCCGACGAGGCAAGGCAGTAGTTGGACACGCCGATGGGCAGGGGCAACTTCGGCGCGCGCTCCGTCTTGCGGAAAGCGCCCGTCTTGAGCCGCTGATCCGCCGGCTTCTGCGTATCAGCGGGGATCAGCCAACGATTGCCCTGCTTTTCCGCACCGGCGATTCTCCCATTCTTGCAGAGCGTCGCAACTCTCCGCTCCGTTATATTCCAGCGCACTGCTGCCTCTCTTACCGAGATCATTTCAGCCATAGGGGATACCTCCACGCATAAAATCACAAGTACATTATACCCAAATAAAAGAACAATGTCAACAAAGTTCGGAACAATGCCGTTTTAAAACAGCATTGTTCTTTTCTGCACACAAAACAAGCGGAGGTCATCGACCCCCGCTTGCTCGTTACCCATATACAATTTCCTGCATCACGATCTCGTTTGCCCGATGTCGGATGCTGTTCATCTTTCGCACCCACGCCATCGGGTCATCGGCTTTCAAGGCCTCCGTGACGCCCTCGGTGTCTGTGTATTGTTCTACCAACCGAAGAAAGAGTTCCTGTGCATGCTCCCTGCTATCTACAAGGTGATCGGTCAGTATCCCGGCGGTCAATAGGAATACGACGAACTTTTGCTGCGCAGCTACACTTTTTACAGCGAACTTTGCAAATAAATCTCAAATTGCAGGAGGCTTGCTATGAAGATCCCTTCGCTTCATCTTCCTGCTGAATTCATTCATTGTCTGGATTTGCTGATGATGAAGCGGAAGGCCAGGGAAAACCGCACGCTCCTCCAGATAGGCCTCCACAGGCTAATCAGGTCGCAAGTTAGTTTTAAGTTAGTCGCAAGTTGAACGCCAAAACACATCTGAAATCGGCGGTAAAACACTTGATGATAATGTATTTTGATCCAACAGTTCAGTAGTAAATGACATTGTGAAAGACGCAAGCCAGTTCCAAGTTGGTTCCAAGTTAGTCCCAAGTTGGTTCCAAGTTAGTCCCAAGTTGGTTCCAAGTTAGTCCCAAGTTGGTTCCAAGATGCGTTAGTATTTTTGAATTATTCGGACGTAAACCATCTCGCAGCACTTATTGTTCCTGCGCAGAAGACTTTCCACCTTTCACGTAAGCGGCCAACGGTATACCCCATGAGATTTGTGCAAATGCCGTCTGCACAAATTGCTCACCCGAACAGGTTTCTGCAAACCTCACATTTTATTGTTGTTTATCAACGCCGTGATACCCTTTGCCGTTCTATTTCAAAAATCTGTTTTCATACTCCTGATGGTGCAGACAGTAGCCCTGTGCAATCAGCGCGTCTGTCTTTAACGCAACAAGGTTTGCATCCGTGTGCATCGCGCTGGCAATCCGCTGGATATCATAGCCATAGTGGATGTATTCGAGAATTTCCTCGTCATCTAAGGATACCTGGGAAGCGAACACGTTTGCTTCATATTCCATCCGGTTCTCCCGCATATTAAAGATATTGAACTCTTTAAAGCCGCCTGCTTTTACAGCTTCCTTCCGGTGAAGAACATCATGTCCGATCTCGTGGAGCATAACAACTCTTTCCATCACCGGGTCCAGATCGTTTTTTATGAAGATAAATCGGTTGCGCATCAGAACCTTATAGGCTCCACGCTGCCGTTTGAAATCCACGGAGATGACCTCAATCCCAAGCGCTTGGGCGATTCTGTGCGGGTCCCTCGTGCCGAACGTATCGACCAGTCTGTTTGCTGTCTGCACGATCTCCAAAGTCTGAATATCCAAGAGCGAACACCCCCCTCTGCCTGTTTTGACATCGCCATTCTAACATAAGACGTGTCCAATTAACCGGACAGCTAAAAATTAGTCCCTGCGATATTTCTTGGGCGTGAACTTCTTATTCTTCTCTTTGGCAATCCAATACGCATCCTGCAGAGCCTTCATCATCACATCCAGATCCTCATCGGCAATATTTCCGCCCGCAAAAAGGCCGCTGACTTCATCCACCAGTGCCTGCGCCTGTTTTGCGCCCTTCGCGCCGTATTTCTCTGCGGCAGAAAGGAGGAACTCCTCGTCCTCATTCAGGAAATAATTTTCTTCGGTGTGAAACAGTTCTGCCAGTTTGTGATAGATGTCCCGCTTTCTTGGATAGCACTCGCCGGACTCGTAGTTGGTGATCGTCCTGAGGGATACCCCAAGTGCCTTCGCCAGTTCTTCCTGCTTCATGCCTGCCTTTGTGCGGGCATCTTTTAATTTCTCACAAAACCGCATTGTACCGTCCTCCGTAGCGTTCAAAGTATTCAGGAAATTAAATTGCTATTTTCCGTTGACAAGCGCATATAAACTGCGTATAATAGGGATGCGCAATTAGATTGCGTGTTTATCTTACTCGAACTTGCGTATCCTGTCAAGAGGTTTCGAAAAGATACCGCAATTTTCAGGCGTTGAATATACGCAATCGTGATTAGTATGCCCGTTCATACGGAAAAGGAGCGGCAATGGGAAGGAACAATACAAGAGCAGCAAAAAACATCGCAAAAATGTATGAGCAGTTGGGCTTGACGCAGGACGATATATTCCATAAAACAAAACTGCTGTTGAGCATCTACCGCGATGTGGTGTGGGCAACACTTTCGGACTGCCGCTGCGTAAATGCGGAAATCAATTATTATGGCGACGATCTGAACGATGCCCTGATTTATTTAGAGGAATTTGCCCCCGATATTGAGCGCAGCGAGTTCGAACACCGTGTGTGCAATCTGTTTGAAAACAAGTGGATGATCGATCTCATCGACAAGGCTATGCGCAAGGTCTATGACTACTACAATAACGGGCGGCTTTACCACGAAATCCTCTCCAAGAGCTATTTGACCGCTTTCCGCTACACCGAAAGCGAACTGCTGGAGATACTTAATTTAGAGCGCAGCACTTTTTATGATCGAAAGAAAGAGGCTGTTATGCTGCTCGGAATAGCGCTATGGGGCTATGCCATCCCCGCATTTCGTGGCATTTTTGATGTGGAAGGAGATGAGAGCGAGATACCCGAATTCTTTGCCAATACAGAAAAGTCCGACCTTTGTCCGACATAGGTCCGATGAAAATCCGACCGATTTCCTACGGAATGTCCGACTTTGCCTCTGCTATACTGGCTATGCTGCCGGATTGCATCCACTCTTGGGATGCAGCAGGAAAATGAACAGGTTACACAAAGCAGTTACAGCCTCATGGGGTTGTAGCTGCTTTTTGTTGCCTGCTTGCCGACGGCGGCTGTGAAAGGCGCTTTCTTAAAACGAGATTGCATTTTCACCAAGTTATAGGCAGCTTAGGCAAAGCGAATGGAATAGAACAAGCAGAAAGAAGACGCCGCTGTAGCTTTTCAAGTCAGTGCTTGATAGCTACAGCGGTTTTTTGTATCCTTTTCGCTTTCTCCCGAGCGGAAAGGAGCGCGTTGTGTCCCTGTTCTGGTGGCAAAGCGCCGTTTCCCGCTACCCGTGATCTCTGAATTTTGAATCCGAACACCAAATTCAAAATTCAAAGGAGATTTTACAATGAGCTGGAATAACGGCTACGAAAGAAGAAAGTTTGAGCAGGAGCAAAAAGCGCAGGCAAAGGAATACCGCAAATGCGGGATGAACGAGGAACAAATACAGGCGATGTATCTGCAGGATTTGCAGGAATATCGAAATAACCGCGTTTACGCAATTCACATTCCGTCCATTGAGGAGCTCGAAGGTAACGGCGAGGAAAGTAGAAATGCACTGCACAAAAAGTTCCTGCTTTCGATGACCTGCACGATGGATATGAGCGAGTGCGGTCGCTACGGCTGGATCGACGAAATCGAAAACAATGCTCTATATTGTGCGATTTGCAAGCTCAACACAAATCAGAAGGAGCTTCTGACTCTGCTGTATCGGGATGGATACACACTTTCAGAAGTCGCAGACCGGATATATCACACCTCTGTTGCGGCTGTTTCGCTCAGACTCTCCCGCATACAAAAGCGAATCCGCCAATTTGTTGCGGAGAATGGAGGGCTGAGAAATGACTGATTTCAAAAAGCGCTCTCCTTATATGGAGCTTTGCCTGTGCCGCAGATGTGCGGATGTCTACTTCAACGACCCTGCTTACTGGGTCAAACGCTCTAATCCCGTTCAAATGGTGCGGGAGCTTTGCGATGTGTGCAGTCAATACCGTGGCTTTGACTATTCGATTTGGAAGAAGCCCTCGAATGTGCGATTGCCAAAATCGCATCGTTGAGGAGGTGCCCGAAAATGAATATGATCAAGGCAGATAAAGAAAACAATATTTTCGGTGCACTGAAGCTCATCGAGCAGCTTTATCTTGACGGCGAAATCCCCGGCCATGTATTTAGGAACATCCTTCAGGAATACAAGGATGATGTCTGCATTGCCGATTTCACCTGTTACAAAAAGGAAAAGCAGGAAGGTGAGGGTAAGTAATGTATGGATTAAATTCCGATTTTCAAAAGAGAGATGTTGCTATATACGCTCGTGTATCAACGGAGCACGAAGCACAGCTTTCAGCTCTCGGTAACCAGCTTGACTGGTATAAGCCAATTTTGGCGGCAAGACCTGACTGGACTCTGACCGCACAGTATATTGATGAAGGTATTACGGGAACTTCGGCTGAGAAGCGTCCGCAGTTTATGAAAATGATTGAGGATGCACGGCAGAAGAAGTTCAATATGATTATTACCCGTGAGGTTTCCCGTTTTGCGAGAAACACGGTGGATACCCTTCAGTACACTCGGCTGTTGAAGGAATACGGTGTTGAGGTGTTTTTCCTCAACGACAACATCAAAACCTTTGACGGCGACGGTGAACTGCGGCTTACGATCATGGCAACCCTTGCACAGGACGAGAGCCGCAAAACATCCATCCGTGTAAAAGCCGGACAGGAGACCTCTATGCAAAACGGTGTGTTCTACGGCAATGGGAATATCCTCGGATACGACCGTGTCGGCAAGGAGATGGTCATCAACCCCGAACAGGCAAAGACGGTGCGAATGATTTATGATATGTACCTGAGTGGAATGGGAGTAACGACCATCCAGTACGAGCTTGAGAAAGCTGGACGGCTGACGGCGCTGGGAAAGGAACAGTGGTTTGCATCGTACATTTCGAAAATGCTTCGGAATTCCTTTTACTGCGGCATCATAACCTACCACAAGGAATATACGCCTGATTTCCTGAAGCAGAAGAAAATCAAGAATTACGGTGATTTGGAGTATGTTCAGGTTCAAGGCACACACGAGCCAATCGTAACCGTCGAGGAGTATGAGCAAGTACAAAAACTGATGGATGCCAAGTCGGCGGTTCTGAAAAACCATAACAAAGGAAAACGCAGAACAGGAAGAATGCAACATACCACGGTCTACGGACGGTTGATGATTTGCCAGTGCGGAAACAAATTCAACTTGCGGTTTCATTCCCGTGACGGACGGACAGACGGCGTTGATTACCAATGCTACACATCGGTAAACCGGGGGAGCGTCGCCAAACGCTTGAACAAAGGCATCTCCATTGAGCATTCGTGTGAATCACCCTATATTCAGGGCTGGAAGCTGGAAATGATGGCGGAACAAGTCTTTGACCGGTACATCGAAAACGCAGACGAAGTAATGGACTTGTCCTATGCGATGCTCGAAAAGCACATTGCGGATCAGGAGGAATTGCCGGACAACACAGATGTTATCCGGCGCAAGCAAGGCGAAATCGAGAAGCTGATGAATAAGCGGACAAACCTGATCGAGATGAGAGCCGAGGGTGACATTGATAAGGAAATGTTTCGCTCAAAGAAGCAGGAGATCGAGGATCGTGTTGCCAAGCTCACGGAAGAAATCAAAGGCTTGCAACCTGAGAAGGAGCAGACAAGCAACGAGGACTATTCCGTTAAGCTCTTGGAACTGCGAGAGCGTTTGAAGGAGTACACCGGATTTGATTACTCTGTTATCCCAGAAAGCATTGTGGAGGCATTCATTGAGCGCATTTTGGTGTCAAAGGATGAGTTCCGTTGGTATCTGAGAACCGGAAACAATGCAGATAGCGAATTTGACCCTGATGACCACATCAAAATCGGCGCCTTTACGCTGACGATCGACGATGCAAAGAAGTATATCTACAGCTTTTCGACCCGCAGGAGAGTCTACAAGTGGTCGGACTTGAAGGTGAGCGTGTGGATATGAAATGATTGGCGCTATGTACCGATGGCAGCACAGGCTGCCATCCGCGAACAGCGCCAATAAAAAGTTGACGCTTGTAGCGTAGGCAAAACAACTGATATAAATACGGTCACACAGTCCGTTTGGATTGTGTGACCGTTATTTTTGCCATGCTTTTGCATGGCAAAAATAAGAAATGTGCCATTTCCTCGCCCCTGTGGGGCAACCGGAAATGATGCACAAAAACTTCATGCGCCGGCATTTGCGCATTTCCGTGGCGCGGTGCTCAGGCATGAAGTTTTTTACCCATTTTCAGCTGAATACACCGCAAATCAAGCCGCTGGTTTCGATATGAAATCAGCGGCTTTTTTCGTGCTCCAAAAATTTTTTGAAATTTTTCGCTCAGGGGGTTAAAAAATGGGCCTTCTCGCTGGCTACCTATTGAGGGACAAAACAAGTTTCCTCGTGATCCTTGAAAACAGAATACACATTCAACAGGTACATTCCTGATCGGGGGCGAAAGCCCCAGCCGGATGAAGGTGCGCCACGAACTTCCTGCCCACAAGGGTTATCACGGAAAGCAAGGAGCGATTCCAAACCATTCTGAAATATCCGTTTGCTGCGGATAAGGCAAAGCTAACAAGAAGGAGGAAAAGCGAAATGCCAAACTGTAAAACCATAGCGATATGCAACCAAAAAGGCGGCGTGGGGAAAACCACCACGGCAGTAAACCTCGGCGTAGAATTGGCTATGCAGGGCAAAAAGGTGCTTCTCGTGGATGCTGACCCGCAGGGCGACCTTACTACCTGCCTCGGTTGGCAGGACACGGACAGCTTGCAGCAGACTCTTTCCAATAAGTTGTCTGCGGTAATGCGGGAAGAACAGCAAGACCCGTTCTCCGGCTTTCTCAGCCACGAAGAAAAGGTTGACCTTGTTCCGTCAAACCTTGACCTTTCAGCGTTGGAGATGAGCCTTGTGACTGCAATGAGCAGAGAGAACGTGATGAAAAACTATCTCAGCCAAGTGAAGGACAGATACGACTATGTGCTGATAGATACGGAACCTGCTAAAGATGAAAGTTTCGCCTTTAGCAGGCTCGCGGGAGCTCCTTATTTTAATCCGAGGCTGTGATCGCATACCAATGTGCATCCAACTGCCGCTGCCGCTGCACGGTAGGATATATACCGGTGGGCGCCTTTTCACCATTGGTCCATACCAGTGATGAGTCCGTACCGATATTTGATGTCAGCAGCACCGTGAATCGAATCATACCTTTTGATGCTTCGATGCTGTGCAGATCATCCGAAAACAGCGGAGAAACAAAGGCGTACAGGTTCTGGTATGTTTCGTCGGGATAGCCCTCCGGCGAAATAAAGTATAAACCGCCGTATTTTTTCGTATAGCCGTTATTATAGTTATAATTTTCCCCGAGAGAGTCTGTGCTTGTGATCCACATAAAGCATTCGTTGGAGTCCGTGAACTCCTGCAGGGCCGCCTGCGCCGCTTGCAGTTCTGTCTGGTGCACATCATAAAAATTCAGAGCGGTTTCCAGATAGCTGTCAAAGGAAGCGCATGCTGTGCAGAAAACCAGAATAAACAGGGACAGGATGCTTCCAAATACGGGAAAAATGTGCGATGGAACTTTTTTCTTCATCTCAATTTACCTCCCGTCAATTTTCAGAAATTGACCGTATTGCTTTCCCGAGGAAGTAAAAGAAACCCTTTCTCTCTTCTCTATGCCGGACGGATCACTACGACCAACAGGGTCATTTTCGCAATATGTGAACATGTTGAGGCCGCTAAAGCTCCAGTTAGAAGAGATGAGTCCATCCGCATTGATAAATCTTCTATTTACCGGAT
>ENA-OQEY01000425-OQEY01000425.1-human-gut-metagenome-genome-assembly--contig:-NODE-425-length-28227-cov-6.999005_pt1 | contig 28227 bp, 29 predicted proteins | sample MGYA00242801_ERZ504647 | MGnify/ENA primary metagenome ERZ504647 (study PRJEB26092, sample SAMD00036204) | human gut metagenome | host: Homo sapiens | study: EMG produced TPA metagenomics assembly of... | reverse complement strand
CGGCTCTTTTCCTTTTTGGCTTCTTCGATTTCCTCCCGCATTTGCCGGATTTCCTGCTCGGTCGGCTCTGCAAGCTGCGTTACTTCGTTCTCAAACCTGCCGATATAGTTGAAATATATGCTGATGTGCTGGATTGCGTATCTCGCCCTTTTCTGGTCGCGCTCATGCACTTCAATCCTGCTGATAAACTCGTTGAGAATGGCGGGGGTGAGGTCGGTAAAGGCGGCATGGCGTTCCGTCAGCTTCAAAAACTTCTGCGCCCGCCCTCCCGCGTTCTCATAAGCGGATAGCTGCTCTTGGAGTCCCGCAAGCTCCGTTTTCAGTGTGTAGTATTCTTCCGAATACTTCTGCGACATTTGCTCATAGCGGTCTTGCGGGATAGTGCCGAGGGCGTTGTCCTCATAGAGCTTATTCAGCACCTTGTCAATCTGTTCAAGGCGTGTCGTGATTTGCGGGATACGTTTCTGCTGTTTCTTGGTCTGGTCGGTCTGCTGCATGGCAAGGCTCTTTTTCACTAAGGCTTCAAACTCCGCCCGGTTGCTGATAGAGTAGTCCTCGATTTTCTTCAGCACTTCCGCGACGGTCTGCATAAGCAAGTCAGCGTCAATGATGTGTGGGGAATGGCACTTGGGGTTTTTGGCTTTCCCCTTGTGGTACTCGCTGCAATAGGCAACGTGCCGCTTGCCGCCGTTTCTGTAATCTATGCGGATGTGCATTTTTGCGCCGCAATCCTTACAGAAAAGCAAGCCCGACAAAGGGTGGATTTCCCCGTCCCCGTTGGGGCGTTTGACGGGCGCATTTTCCAAAATCCGCTGTACGGTTTCAAAGTCGGTGCGGTCAATAATCGGCTCATGCACATTTTCGGTTATCTGCCATTGGCTCCGGTCTACATAGTGGTTCCGCTTGTCGCGGAAGTGCTTTGTGGTCTTGAAGTTGACAACATCACCGCAATACTCCTGCCGTGTGAGGATATGGGTCAGGGTGGCTTTGTTCCACTTATAGCGGTTGGCCTCATTGAGCGCCCTGTTTTTACAGGTTCCCCGCCCGCGCTCTTTCATGTAGAATGTGGGCGTTGGGATTTGCGCCTGCGTGAGATATACGGCAATTTGGTTTCGGTTTTTTCCGTCCAGAAACAGGCGAAAAATCAAACGGACAACTCCGGCGGCTTCCTCGTCGATAATCCAAAAATCCTTGTTGTCCGGGGATTTGACATAGCCATAGGGGGCTTCGGTGGCAATCGGCTTTCCACTCATGCCCTTCGTCTTAATGCCGGTCTTTACTTTCTTGCTGATGTCCTTTGCGTACCACTCCGACATGATGTTGATAAAGGGCGCAAACTCCAATGTATCGGGCTTTTCGCTGTCTATCCCGTTGTTGACTGCGATAAAGCGCACATTGTTCCGTCTGAATATCTCCATCGCATTGCCGACTTGGAGATAGTCACGCCCCCAGCGTGTCAGGTCTTTCATAATGCAGACACCGATTTTCCCGTTCTCTACATCGTCCATCATGCGGGAGTAGGCAGAACGGTCAAAAAATCTGCCGCTTTCGTCATCGTCAATGTAGTGCCGGATATTGGTTAAGTGCTGCCCTCTGGCGTAGTTCTCCAAAAAGATTTTTTGGTTTTGTATACTGTTGCTCTCGCCGCCGTCCCTGTCCTCGTCGCCCACGGAAAGGCGGGAGTAAAGGGCTGTAATTTTGCTATAATCAGTCATGTGCATAACCTCCTGTGCGTCCATGTATGTGTCATTTACACTTAAAATTATGCACTCCACCGGGCGGAGCCGTATTCCTCGTCCCGCCGAAATTTTTTGGCTTTTTTGCTTTTGAAATAGATCAGCAGCCGAAAGGCCACAGCGCCCACAATGCCAACCAGCCAGTCAAAGGGATCAAGCCCCGGCGAGAAATCCGCAAAGGCCACGCCGATAGTCTGCATCAGCCCCAGCAGCTTTTCCCCGGCGTTTGCGCCTGCGGCCAGACGGTAGGCTGTACCCAGTTTGAGAAAGGCCCAGCCGATGAACAGATACGGGATATTGGGAAGAATGTACTTTCTGATTTTATCTGTCGGCATGGGCAGCCTCCTTTGTCCGTTCCCGCTTATGGGCTTTATCGTGGGTAAGCTGCTCCGAAGCCCGTTTGAGCTGATCCCGGATGGGGATGCGATGGGACTTGGTTTTGTTCAGCACCTTGCGGGAGTATTCCGAGAAACAGGCGGTCATAGCGTCAGCCTGCCCGGACTTGAAGAACAGCAGATACTTGTCCGGCCCGGTTTTGTAAAAGGCATAATCCACATTCCATTTCCGGGCCACCCGGTCAAACAGCCTGGTATCCCCGGTCAGCTCAATACTGTTCGCCGCCGTACCGTGGGCCATGAGCTTTTTCACGCTCTGCTTGCCGTGGGGCGTCTGTTTGGCCCGGTGGTGTTTGGCAATTTTCCGTCCGATGCCCTGTACCACATAGGCAAGGCTCCGGGCGGTCAGCTTGGAAGCCTTCACGGAAACCGCAATTGTGCGCCGGGAAATATCTTCATCTACCAGTCAAATCCCTCCTTTCAAAAGCGGCACCTTGGGACAGTTTGTCCCGAAGTGCCGCTATCGTTCTGGCACCTCCTTCCTCGGGTGCAGCCGTTCACCCTCCAGCGAGGATCGGTCAATAATTTCCTTGTAGGCGGCCATCTGCTCCCGGATATTCAGCTTGGGCATGGAGAAAACCTTGTGTTCATCGGGAATATCCTCTCGCCCGGAATAGTGCTCTATGAAGCGGCTGCCATTGTCAAACACATAGCCTCCGGGGGCGAAGTGGCCGCTCTCATTGATGCGGACATCCCGCCCGTAAGCCTCATAGTCGATGTAGTCGATCAGATGCTCCGGCACTTCCACACCGCCGAACTCCAGCACATACATACGGCCCAGCTCCTCGTCACTATGGACATCCGAATAGAACTCAAAACAATCCAGATTATGCGTGAGGTTGATCAGATCAGCCACGCTGGAAGTATGTTCGCCGCTGTCAATGACTGCCTCGAATTTCTCCAAATCGCTCTGATCCATTTCCGACAGCAGAACTGCCAGATAGTTGAGCTCGTCCAGATTTTCATACTCGCCCAAATGCTCATGCAGCCCCAGCACATCCCCGTTGAAGTCGGTAATGAAGATCTCCTCATACCGCACCCCATCCACGCCGATGCGTTTCAAAAGGGCCTGTACCTCCTCGGGTGTAGTGGGAAATTTCAGATATTCGCCTACCAGCTCACCCTCGTTGTATTTCCCCAAGTTGGTGACATGGGCTTCAAACAGGGCGGGCATATCAGCGCCGCCCCTGTCCCTTGACGGTGAGGATGCCCTCCAAGGTGGTGGCGGTGATCCCCAGCCGCTGGGCCACGGCAATATCGTTCTTCATGGCCTCGGTGACGGTGCTGCCGCAGACCACCAGCACATGGGAGCGCCGGAGCAGGTCACGGCCCATGTCGATGCCACTCTTATGTTCCTCGGGGATGGCATCATTGAGAAACAACGGCTGATACAGGGGCGGGCAAATGGGAGAGAAGCCCGCATCGTAGACGGAGCGGCAATACTGCGCCGCTTGCTTGGCGTTCTCACAATCGTTGCCGCACCATGCGGCGGTGATATATGCGAGGGGTCTTTTCATTTTGAAAGCCTCCGTTTCTCTATGGTGGATGGGTCAACCTTATCCCCCCGCCCTTTTCCAGTCTTGGAAAAGGGGGCGGCTCTGGAGGATATACCCCCCGTCACGCCTCCGGGAATGGCACAGCCGGGGCCAGCCGTAAAGGGCAAGCCGCCCTTGGCGGTGCTACGCACCCTTGACGGACAGCACCCGGCCATGCCGCAGTACGGGCGGCGACGGGGGATAATACGCCAGAGCCACGAAAGAGGGGACGATAAAAACCTCGGGACAAGTTGTCCCAAGGTCGATTACTTCTCCATATCCTTTTTCTTGTCGGGCTTGCCCAGCTCGGGCGGCTGCTTGGCCTTCCAGTCGTCCAGCAGGGATATGATCTGATCCTTCATCTCACGGGGAGATTTGTCCTTGCCAAAATACTTTTCCAGTTCGGCGCTGTTGATAATCACCTTGTCTACCTCCTTTTTCTGCTCACTCAAAATACCGTCAATGACATCGCCGTTGAGCGCCCCCTGTTTATCCAGTTCCCGCATCTTCTGTGCCTGGGACAGGGACGGCGAGGACTGCTGCCCCTCAATGGCAACGGCGATATACCGCTGGTGCTTGGGACGGATAAAGGAAATTTCCACGGCGGGGGTAAATGCCAACTGCTTTTCATCCAGCATTTTCTGCAAATCCGGGACGAGTTCAGTCAATCGGATATACCGCTGCACCTGTTTGTAGTTCATGCCGTTACGATCTCCGACAATCTGCGTGGAGCGCTTTCCGGCGTCCTTATCGTCCTCACCGGACCGAGCGCCCTGATGCTTGATAGCCTCCACCTGCATTTTCAAAGACTTTGCCTTTTCCGTGGGCAAAATCTTTTCTCGGTGGCGCAGGTTGTCATCCGTCATAGCGAGGATGGCCTCGTCATCGGTCATGTTACGGACGATACAGGGCATATTCACAAACCCGGCCAGCTCACTTGCCCTCTGGCGGCGGTGGCCCGCGATGATCTCATAGCCGCCGCCTTCACGGGGACGCACCAGCGCAGGCTGATTAACGCCAGCCGCCTTGACCGACTCCACCAGCCCCTGCATTTCCGCATCGTCACGGACGCCAAAGGGGTGGTTTTGGAACGGGTGCAGCTCCGAAAGATTGAGATATACAATTTCCTCTTTTTCGGCTCGGGTAGCGTCACGGGGCTGGGCGGGCTGTTCCGGCTCGGCGGGAGCAGCGGCCTCCTCCTTGGTAGCCGGGGCCATACTTTGGGACATTTTGTCCCGCTTGGGCGACTTGGCCTTGGCGGGAGTGGACTTGTCTTTCTTGGCCGGGTCAGTCTTGCCGGGGGCCGCCTTGTCACCCTTGGACGGGCGGCCACGGCGGGGCTGCTCCGGCTTTTTGCCCTCCTTGTTGGGCGGGGCAGCCTCCTTTACCGTGGGCTTTGTCTTACCCGACTCCTCACGAACGGCGGCGAAATCCACCACCTTACCAGTAGGGGCGGGGTCGGGATCGTCCTTGCCGGGGCTGGCGGTCTGCTTATCGTCCTTGTCCGGCACGGGCTGTTCCGGGATGGTCACGCTGGGAGAATCAGGTGCATCCGGGATAGCCTTGCCCATTTCAAAGAGTGCGGCCTGTCCCTCATGTTCCAAAATGAGCTGTTCCTCTACGGTCAGCTCCTCCGGCCCCAGCGGGGCGGGAGAGGTGGTGTCGGACAGATTGGGAGCAGGGCTGGGCTGCTCCAGGGCCTCGGTGGGAGTACCCACATCGGGGCCGATGGTCTTTTTATCGTCTGCCACTTAAAAACCTCCTTTATCGTGAAATGAAAAAAGCCAGCCCGATGGCTGGCAGCAGATAGGGGACTCCTCCTTTCCTGCTTTAATATATGAAAACACTACCCGTTGTCCCATTTGGGTACTTCCCACACAAAATAAAGCATAACAATTAGTTGAAAACTATATGGTTTTCAGATATAATTTGACTATAATCAGCAGCATTCTATATAAGCCATTATGATGGGGGTGGACATATTTGAAGCGACAGGTTTTTTTCAGTTTCCATTATTCAGAGGATGTTTGGCGTGTTGGTCAGGTTAGAAATATGGGGCTTGTTGAAGGTCAGGATCTTTTTTCTGATAATGGATGGGAAAAGATAAGACTGAAAAGTGAGAGCGCAATAAAAGCATGGATCGACAGTGAAATGAAAATGCGCTCTTGTGTTGTCGTGCTTATAGGGAATAAAACTGCATCAAGGAAGTGGGTGCAGTATGAAATCGAACAGGCTTGGAAACTTGGCAAGGGACTTGTTGGAATCTATATTCATAACCTTGCCAACTCAGTTGGTGAACAAGCAGAAAAAGGACACAACCCCTTTGATGACTTTTGCATTGATAAAACTTTTAACTATATTGTCCACAATTCAAAACCAGCAGATGCTAATGAAATCCGGTTAAGCTCCATTTGTACCGCATACAATCCCGATTGGTACACAAGTAAGTATGTCTATGATGACATTAAATCCAACATTGAGCGGTTGATTGAGGATGCTATAACAATTCGCAACCGCTTTCCGAAGTAAGGAGGTATCTCCTCATGAAACGAATTTTTGATAGTCGAGAGTTCCGTCATTATCAAATCTCCTCGTTGTATGAATCTCGGGGTGCAATTTCAAGTGGAACAATGTATGCATCATACACTACGGTCTTTCTCTCTCACAAGCATGATGATTTGGATGATTTGAAAGACGTTATCGGCTTTCTTCAAACGCAGTATGGTGTAAAGGTTTATATTGATAGCCGAGATCCATCTATGCCTCCCTCTACTTCAGGTGAAACAGCGATAAATATAAAAAACCGAATTAAGCAATGTAATAAATTCATATTATTGGCAACAAATGGTGCCGTTGAATCTAAATGGTGTAATTGGGAATTAGGTTTCGGTGATGCACAAAAATTCAAAGACCATATTGCGATTTTCCCAATTAAACCCTCTGGTGCTACATATAAGGGAACGGAATATATGTCAATTTATCCATTTATCGCATTCTACGATGGAACAGAGACATATACAAACGGAAGCAAGGTTAAACGGGGATATTATGTTTGTAGTGATGAAAATGGTATCTATTCTATAACACCCTTAGCCGATTGGTTTGCTAAACGCTAAGTAATGCTGATTGCGGAAATAAAAGCGTGCAAGAACAGTTTGGCGTGGACATTCGCAAATTTTTATAAGCGGCAATTCTCTTGTTTTTTGATTTTCAGGATAAAACCTCTTGCTTGCTGCCTGCAAACCATTGATATGACTGATTTTTTCCAGATCCTATAATTACACTCGGACCAAAAATCGGTAAGTTTCTGTCGAAACTTACCGATTTTTAATTTATTACGAAAAAAACCACTGGCCGGAAGGAGGCACTTCATAAGGAAGTGGCCTCCTTCGGCTTTTGTAATCAGCCGGAATGATTGAATTGTGGGTAAAATCAATCACATTGGAGGATTACAAAATGGAGAAGTACATCTACAACGAACAGAACGGACTTTGGTATCAACAAGAGTTAACCGACCGCATTTATCGTGGAAAGTATACTCCGTCTCCAGTAAGACGAGTTGAGATTCCCAAACCAGATAGCAAAGATGAGAAAATGAAGTATGTACGTCTGCATCTGGGTGAGCATATGCCTCTCGGACAGATTGAGAGAGAATATGGGATAGGAAATGCTCTTGTGGAAGCATGGGTCAAGAAATATCTGAAGGAAGGCGAGGATGCTCTGGAACCGCACAATGGCGATCCATATGCAGCACTGCATAGGAGCAAGTCACTGACAGAAGTGGAACGTCTGCGACTTATGGTAGCAAAGCAGGAAGTAAAAATTGCGAGGCTAAAAAAGGGTACTGGTTGGAAGGAGCTGGTGCAAACAGGGAATACGTTACTGGCAGCGGAAAGACTACGAAGTTCTCGAAGAACTCAAAGTAAAATATCCAGTAGATTTTCTATGCAGAGTCATGGGGATCAACCGTTCCGGCCATTACAAATGGAAGGCGCGTCAAGGCCAGCTTAATATCTCAATTCTTTTATTCTATGACTCTTTCCAAAAGTGAAAGACAAATTGCCGCTGCCGTTCCGGCGGCTTCTATTTGCAGATCGTTTTCTGCGGAAGCATCGAAAAGGATTTTTCCGGAAGCAGAGAATTCTTCGTCCGGCAGCCACAAATTGAACTTTATCGGAATGTGGGGCAGAAAGGAAAACAAAAAGGACAAATCAGATTTTTCCTGCAGTTCTGTTCCACCCAGCTTCGCAGCGGCTTCCCGGATTGCCTGAGGGTCATGCAGACCAATCCGGCTGATAATACGGTCATTATCCCGGTCAAAGCTTGTACCCTTTGCCAAGCCGCCGGAGCGAAATTCGCTCAGGGCAAGGAATTTCCCCATGAGCGTAGTTCCTTTCGTATTTGCCAGATACTGCAAAATTGTCAGGTCGTGCCACATCTCCAGTGCCGGAGAAATCTGACATTCCGGCCAACTGATCCGAATAGGGATTCCCAAGGTTTCCGTGTCAAATGTCCTTCCATCCCAGCACAGTCCGGTCAGTACGGAAAGCTGAACAGGGTCTGCGCCTTCCAATTTCTGTCTGGCGGCAGAGCGCATCAATTCAAACTGCCTATTATTCTCCATCCTGCAAAAACTCCTGTAGGCCTGCCCGAATGAACCGGTCAATGGTCTGTTGTACGTTGTGCCAGTCCCGGCAATTGTTTTGAAGCATCAGCCGGTTAATGGTCAGACAGCCGTGAATCTGGAAATAGAAAATGCTCTCTGCCTGCTCAAAGGTCAAATCGCTGTGCTGCATCAGATAACTGACAAAGCCTTCCTTGCTTTTGCCCGCCAGTTGTTTTATGATCCTTTCCGAGACAGTCTCATCCATAAACAGGGGCCAAAGCTCTTTATTCTCCTGTACCTTCTGGCAAAACGGATAGGTACAGGTTTCTTTTTGGGGACACAGTACATGACCTATGGTTTGACTCACGTCCGAGAAGGACTCCGTCACAATGTCGTCCAGCACATCATCTACATCAAAATAGTGGATGTAAAAGGTTCCTCGGTTGATGTCTGCCAGGCGGCAGAGCTCCGTCACGGTAATTTTGGAATAGGGCTTGATCCGCAAAAGCCCCATCAGAGCCTCCCGAATGACACTGCGCGTATACTTCGTCCGGCGATCTTTGGTGTTGATTTCTTTTCGCTGCAAAATATGGCACCTTCCTCAACAGATTCTGGAAACTGTTTTGTTTCTGCACAGCTTCCAGAATCTGATTATTGTTAATCTGCTGACAATCAGTATAATGATATTGAAACAAAAAGTCAACAGGATGTCTACCAATTAACAACATGAGGAGGAAACTATGGCGAAGATTATTGCTGTAGCCGGAAAGGGCGGCGTCGGAAAAACCACGCTGACCGGTCTGATGATCCAATACCTGTGTAAGAACGGCAAAACACCCATTCTTGCGGTAGATGCGGATGCCAATTCCAATCTGAATGAGGTGCTGGGTGTGGAAGCTCCGCCCACCCTGGGAGAAATCCGGGAGGAAATCGAACGGGCAGGAATGTCACTAAATTCTCCCATTCCTGCGGACATGGCCAAGGGTGACTACCTGCAAATGCGGCTGGAGGATGCCATTACAGAGGAAAAGGATTTTGACCTGATGGTCATGGGCCGCACCCAGGGCCAGGGCTGCTATTGCTTTGTGAATGGATTGGTGCAGACCCAAATTCAGCGACTGCAAGCAAACTACCCTTATCTTGTGGTGGATAACGAAGCGGGCATGGAGCATATTAGCCGTGGGCTGCTTCCCACCATGGATGTGGCAATTCTTGTCAGCGATTGCTCCCGCCGGGGCGTTCAGGCGGCGGGGCGGATCGCGGCACTGATGCAGGAGCTGAATTTCAAGCCCAAGCAGATGGGATTGATCGTAAACCGTGCGCCGGATGGCAAACTGGATGCCGGCACTATGGACGAAATTCAGAAGCAGAGGCTGCACCTGTTTGGCGTAGTACCTCAGAGTGATGAGGTTTATCGCTATGACTGCGACGGAAAACCCACGGTTCAGCTGCCGGAGGATTCCCCTGTGCGGATGGCATTGGTGCGCATTTTACAGAACATCGGACTGTAAAGGAATAGGGCCATGGAAAAAATCAACTATCTGGATCAATATGGTAGGAACAACCTGACGGAAAAGCCGTTGGAATACTATTTGGAAGCATTTGAAAAAACAGACCCATACAAAATCAGCCGCCGTTTAGGAATTCCATATGATCCCCTGCGCAAAGAATTCACCTTCTATTTTTTGGGTCAGACATATACCGCCCGCTGCTCAGATTTCCAGATCAACCCCGTTGATTCGGAGGACAACCTTTTTGGCAGAAACCCCAAGGCACGAATTCTTCTTCTGCGGTATTTGCTCTATTCCACTGTATATTTCCCGGATGGGGAGTTTAAGTCCTACCGGGAATTTCCATCCGGGGAACTGTACTATGACGTTTTTCGCGGAAGGTGCATCCAGCGTCTGCTCAGGAACTATTCGGGGCGGATTCCGGATTTCAAGGAAGCGGCTGTCAAGCTGGGAGGAATTCTGATCCCCGGTGGAGATGCCGCGGTTGAATTGGGGCTGTTTGACAATCTTTATATCCGCTTTCTTTTATGGGAGGGAGACGAGGAATTTCCTGCGTCCAGTCAGATCCTGTTTTCCAGTAATTTCCCGGCGGCATTTTCCGTCTACGATTTAACGGAGATCGTAGAAATTATTTTAGGTGTTATGAAGGAGAAAGGGGTGCAAAAATGATCAACTGTCAGGAAGCCAGAAATGCCATCACAATTCTGGAAGTGGAATGTCCACAATGTGGAGACAGCGTTGAGGTGTTTGTCAAGGACGGTGTGGTCTGCACCGATTCGGTCTGCACCGAATGCGGCAATATCATTGAGCAGTCCACACCCATTGGAGATATGAAATGCGTTTAGCCGGAATTCAACAATTTCTGAAAGAACATCACCTTCCCTTTCAATACTGGGAAGAGGATGACTGCGGCAGTATTGAATTTGACCATCGTGGGCTTCACTATCATATTTGGGAATTTCCCGAACCAGAGCGTGGCGCACAGAGCAATGTTCGCATTGCAGGTCGTAGTGAGGAGTTTGGCGACAATTACGAAGAAGTGATTTTAGGGATTCTCAAGACATGGGAGGAATTTTGATGAAAATAACCGTATGCGGCAAGGGCGGCTGCGGAAAAAGCACCGTGACTACACTCCTTGCAAAAGAATTGGCTCGCATGGAAAAAAAGGTGCTGGTAGTGGACTCCGATGAATCCAATTCCGGTCTGCACCGTCAGTTGGGTGTCGAGCTGCCCAGAGATTTTACCGAATATTTTGGCGGCAAGGATAAAGCCTTCAAAACCATGATGACCTCTGGTATTCTGGACGCTATGAAGCTTTCTGCCTTTGCCAAGAAGTTTTTCTCCGAAGATTTCACCATGGCAGATATCCCAGAGGAATATTACAGTGAAAAAGGCGGAGTAAAGCTCATGTCCAGCGGAAAAATCCACTAAGCCAATGAGGGCTGTGCCTGTACCATGAACAGCATTCTGGAGCAGTTTGTTGCTCATCTGACCCTTGCGGAGGATGAAATTGCACTGCTGGATATGGAAGCCGGTGTGGAGCATTTTGGCAGGGGTACGGATAACTCCGTGGACGGCATTCTGATGATCGTAGACCCATCCTTTGAATCCCTGCGGCTATCTGTCAAAATTGCAGATTTAAGCACGAGCATCGGCAAGCCCATCTGGTTCTGCCTGAATAAGCTGACCGAGGAAACTGCGCCGATGATGGAAGAGGAAGTCGGTAAACATGGAGCGATTATTGGCAGAATGCCGCTGGATCACGATCTTGGTCTTGCAGGTCTCACCGGTACAGAGCTTCAAATGACAATTGCTCCAGTCCGTGAAATGGCCCAGTTTTTGATCCATTAACCAGAAGATATCGTTCTTGATTCTATCTAAGGAAATCATGATAAACTTAGAGCGTGCATCCACACTGAAGCTGCCTTTTGCGGCAACCGAGGATAGGATCGTCCGGATACAGGCCGAGGCCATATCGGATATTGAATAGGACTCCCAGAATTGTTGCTTCTGCATTCCGTGCAGTTTTCCCGCATTCGGAATGCGACGTATGCTTTGTAATGATATTTATCGCGCATCTGTCTAAAAATTTTTTGAAATTTTTTGAAAAAACATGTCAGGAATGCGTTTCTGAAGACATATATAGGGTGAAGGGCATCCGAGTGTGGGTACCCGCGCAGGCCACGAGGCAGGGCCGCGCGGATATCGGAACCGCCCTTCTTTTCCCCGCTGTCCTTCCCGCGGTTTTCTCTCCGTGGGGTAGGCAAGGCGGCGGGGTCTCCCCTGCGCGGCCGGTCTCTTTCCCCCGGCTGCGCAGGGGGTCTTCTCTCAGCTTGCCAAAAAAGTCCTTCGGGATCTCGCTGCGTTCAGAATCGCAAATAGAGTTTTGAAGCATTTTGTTTTGCAATTCTGCCGCCGCGGGTCATTAACGTGAAAAGGCACTCTCAAAAAATATTTTTTCGATTAATTTCAAAGATATCTTTTCTTTTCTATGCGATTATGATACACTAATTTTAATATGTATTTTGTTTTTTGCAACTCGTAACATTACATTAACCACAAGAGGGGCGTGCAGCATATGGAGCATCGGCATATCCCTGCCGCAAAGGACGGCAGCATTCCCGACGCGAAAACGCGTTTTCGGCGCGGGCAGGACATTTTTCTGGAGGACGTATGGTACGGCCGCTGCGCGATCTGCGGCGAGCTGATCCGCCCGCCGAAGCTGTGGTACTGGTACCGGAACGGCCTTTTTCTGCTTCCCGCTGCAGCGTATTTTCCGATCCTTATCTGGCTCCTCAACCTGGCTGTCAGGACTGACGGTCCGGCATATCTGGCTTTCGTTCTGCTTCTGCTCACCTGCTTGTCACTCTTCGCGATCAGCGAGCTGATCGAGCGTGCCATTCTGACCTTCGGGCGGTGGCAGGAGTTTCCCACGGGTCTGAAGGCCAAACAGCTGCAGTTTCGCAGCGACCGAAAAAGCCAAAAGCGGATTTTCATTCGGTTTGGCATTTCTTTGTCTTTCTATTTTGCCTATTTTGCGCTGATCTGCTTTTTCCGTCGCTGACAACGCCGTATGTCCCACCCTCCCCGCAGCAGTAACTTCCGACAGAAAGAAAGGAGCACCCTGCGATGAAGCTTGATTCTCCCGAAGCCCCGATTGCGCTCAGCCCGGTGTGGTTCGTGTGAGCACCGGAGGATGTAAAGAATGACAGAGATCGATGTGATCATGGGGATGCTGGACTGGAACAACAGCGCCGAGGAGCAGGCCGCCGGACTTGCGCAGGCGGCGCAGGTGGAAAACTTTCAAGTCTTTTTGCAGCCCTGCACGGAGCACTACAACAAAAACGTGTGGGACAATTGCGCAAAAGCTCTGGCAATGCGGTCGGATGCGGAATTAGACGCCTGTTTGGAAAACCTGTTGGCATGGCTGCGCGACATGAATTGGCCGGGCGCTTTTCTCATCCTCGAAAGGCTGCAGGCTTTTCAAAACTCGGCGGCGCTCCATTGGGCGATCGCGGGAAGCCTTCTGTGCGCGCAGGCGCTTGGGGACGAGGTATGGGAGGAGAATCTCAGAAAACTGCAAAATTGTGAAAACACGATATCTACATAGGATGAGAGGAGGCCCCACATGCGCGAAGTTGATCTGGAACTGGATTTTTGTCCCAATTGTGCTTCAGAAGAAACGAAGGAACAATTCCCGGTGCAGAGTTTTAAGTTCTTTTATATGTTTTCCACGGCTGTGAAATGCACAAACTGCGGAACATACTATGTTCCGTCGCCCCGGTTGGGCGTGATCGTAACGATAGTCTATTTTCTGGGTGTTTGGATCGATGAGTATCTTGCAGAAATTACGGCCGATTCTTTTTCCAGCATAATGTCATTAGTTTTGCTGCTTGCGATGTATGGACTCAGTGGAGTTCTCCTTCACCGCTTCGGAACATGGCGTCCGATTTCCGGAAACAAGCCGCTGGAACAGCAGGAATATCTGCTGCCCACGATCATCTGGTCCATGCTCACGGCGCTGGGGCTGTCTCTTCTGATGTTTGCCGTGACGGCCCTGATGCGATAAAGGAGGGATTCTTATGGAATTAAGCAGCTGCCCGCAATGCTCCGCCAAGCGGAATATCCCGCTCTCATTCAGCTTTTTTCTGACAAACCGGTTCCATCTGGCTCTTTCCTGCAGCCACTGCGGTGCGAGATATGTGCCCACGATGCTGCAGCGTATCGTACAGCTGATTCTACTGCTGGCGTTCAGCATTGGTTGTGGACTTCTTTACACGCCGCTCCTGCGGCTGGAATTCACCCTTTCTGCGGTTGGGACCTTCCGACTGCTGCCTCTTTGGGTGCTTGTAGTCCTGCTCGTGCTTGCACTGGCGCACTGGCTCCCGCTTCGCGTTCTGCCGTGGAAAAAGCTGGAAAGTACAGCCGCGTTCCACCGTGGACGATCGGTCTCTTTCTTTATCATTTCGATTGCGATTTCCTTTCTGGTAACAATGCTGATCAGCTTTCAATTTGCACCGGAAGCCCTGATGAGAGCGCTGTATTGATATCATTTTCGTTTGCCGGAGGCTGCTATGACATTTCAATACTATCCGCCGCAATTGCTGCAGAAGGCGCGGGAAACATATTGGGGTGAGCTTGCATGGCACGTCTGTGATATTCCGGATGTGCTGGAATACGCACACTCTGAAAATCTGGTCATTCTGGGTGGTGACGTGATCACGCCGCAGGAAAAGCACACCTACGACAACTGGTATTACAATATATCTCACAGCCTCACCATTGAGAAGAACGTACAGGCAAGCATTGACTTAACGCGGTCCTATATTGGAGCCTACGTCCGGAAGAATGGCAACAATTATCTGTTCGTTGTTAGCCTGACCAGACTGCTGTTTGTCAATGAGCAAATCGCCTGCACGGAACCGCTCCCTTAGCGCTTCTGCTGCCTCCCAGCAGAAAAACGAGCCCGCATTCCTGTTCCCGAAATCGCTTTACATCCTGTTACAGAACTCTTCCGAAAAATTTTTCAAATTTTTTTGAAAAAACCTGTCAGGAATGCGTTTCTGAAGACATATATAGGATGAAGGGGTTCCGCTCCCCTGCCCGCAGGCGAAGAGGCATCGCACGCGGCGCAGGACCTGCCAAAAGCCGGGCCCCGGCCGTCCTCCCGCAGCCATTCCGGCGCGGGACGGCATGAAAATTTCCCTGCGCTGCCGGTCTCTTTCCCACCGGCAGCGCAGGGGCCTTCGTTTTTCGAAATTCATGTTGATTTTTCAGTTCAGAGCGTGTATACTAGGCCTAGGGAATGAAAATTCCCGTAGACAGCAACAGGTTTGTCTGTCGCAGCGTTGAAGCAAGTGATGGGGTCAGCATGCCGTACACTTGTGGAGCTTTGACCGAGGGTTAGGCGGTTTCCACAGGCTGACGTAGGGTTTTTCCCGAATGAAAACGCCTCTTGCGGAGCTCTGTTAATGCAGGGTTCCGCTTTTTTATAAAAAAGCAGGTCGGAATGTGTCTTTTACGGGAAGCTGCCCATGCATGGCAGCAATTGACAGGAACAGAATACCGGATCACCGTTGGAAGGCGAGGAAAGAAATCTTCTTTTGCTTTGAGCTTCTCCTTTGCTGATTTCCCACATGTTGCCGGGATGCAGTATGCGCAGGATGTAGACTTCGGTCTGCGCCCGTCCGAATACTACGGCGAAAGGCTGATCCCTTCCATTTTGAGCGGAAAGCTTGAAGCGGCAAACATGGAGCGAAGCCTGAATTGGCCGCGGATCAAAGGCCGACTCAATGCGATCATTCATCTTCAGGAAACGCTTGACACCGAGTTCCTGATTGCACGTTTTCGTCCGAACCTGGTACGCATTCACTGCAAAATTGACGCAGAATACATCATTAAAAATTTGCACTCCGGCGAGGTTTTCTTCGTGTTTATCGACAAGGGTACCGGGCAGCGATATTATTGCAAGTCCGCATTTGAAAGAACCACGATAGATTATCTGGAAAACCAGGCTGTTCTGACTGTGCTGAAAAAAGAAAAAGTCATGAACGGCATTCCGACATTATTGTATCTGCATCCGAATTATATGGAAGACGCAGAAGCGTAAAACCGGGGCATCCGTCTGGTGTCTCGGTTTCGTTTTCGAATATCTTTAAGCGACGTATCGCCTGTAAATATATCTTTCTCGCATCTGTCGAAAAATTTTTTTGAAAAAACCTGTCAGGAATGCGTTTCTGAAGACATATATAGGATGAAGGGGTCTCGCTCCCCTGCCCGCAGGCGAAGAGGCATCGCACGCGGCGCAGGACCTGCCAAAAGCCGGGCCCCGGCCGTCCTCCCGCAGCCATTCCGGCGCGGGACGGCATGAAAATTTCCCTGCGCTGCCGGTCTCTTTCCCACCGGCAGCGCAGGGGCTGTTTTTATTCTGGCTTCCGGATCAAGTATCCCCCCGGCAGCTTTCCGCTCAGGTCTGCGCTGCGCCGTCGACGGACAGGATCTCACCCGTTACATAGCTTGCCAGATCGCTGGCGAGAAACAGATAGGCGTTGGCGACCTCCTGCGGCTCGCCGATGCGGCCGAGCGGGATGGGCGCGCTGATGCGGTCGACCAACTCCTGCGGCAGGGCCGCGACCATATCCGTCCGCGTGACGCCGGGCGCGACCGCATTGACGCGGATGCCCGCACGGCCAAGCTCCCGGGCTAGGCTGCGTGTCAGGCCGTTGACGGCAAATTTGCTGGTGGGATAGCCGACGCCGCTCGGCTGACCATAGAGGCTGACCATGGAGCTGGTGTTGATGATGCAGCCCTTCCCTGCCGCGCGCATGATCGGCTCGACGGCCTTGCAGCCGTGGAACACCGCCGTGACATTCAGGTCCATGATGCTCCGGAACGCCTCGGGCGAATAGTCCGCCAGCGGCTCCCGCGCGGAGATGCCGGCATTGTTCACCAGAATATCCACCCCGCCAAAGGTCTGCGCGACCTCCTGCACGGCCCGCTCCACGGCGGCATAGTCCGTCAGATCAGGCCAGAGGCCCATCACCGGCCAGTCCGGCTGCTCCTCCCGCAGCTGCGCCAGCGCTCTCTGCACGGAGGCCTCCCGGCTGCCGAACAGCGCCACCTTTGCCCCATTGTGCAGGAACGTCCGGACAACGGCAAGCCCGATGCCGCGCGTTCCGCCGGTCACGATCGCAATTTTTCCGTTTAACATATTCTGTACTCCTTTCCATCGATCCGTTTTATTCGATATAATTTTATCGATTCAATAATATCAAATATTTCCGCAAAAATCAATCTTTTTTTCATCAGGATCATAGACGGCGTGCATGATCAGGCTCCGGCTTGACAGTTTTCTCCGCATTCGGTATGATATAAAGGAATGATTACCTGCGGAAGGAAGCGACTGTCCTGAAACCCGGAACCGACTATCTGATCACCGAAAGGCCCGCGCGGGCGCTTTTGAAATTCTCCCTGCCGATGATCGTCGGCAACCTCTTCCAGCAGGCCTATACCATCGTGGACTCCGCGATCGTCGGCCACTACAACGGCGAAGCGGCGCTGGCCGCCGTCGGCGCGTCCTCCGCGCTCACAACGATCTTCATCTGCGTGGCCATCGGCGGCGGCATCGGCGCCTCCGTCATCATCAGCCAGCATTTCGGCGCGAAGCGCTTTGCCCGCATGAAGTCCGCCGTCTACACCGCCCTGCTGACGTTTCTGGCCGTCAGCGTCCTGCTGGCTGGCGTCGGGCTGCTGTGCAGTGAGCAGATCATGACCGCCCTGAAGACTCCGCCCGACGCGCTGGAGATCGCAGTCACCTATCTGAACATCTATTTCTATGGTCTGCCCTTTCTCTTTCTCTATAATATCCTGTCCTCCCTGTTCAATGCGCTCGGAAAATCGCGCATCCCGCTGTATTTCCTGATTTTTTCCTCGCTGCTGAATGTCGTGCTGGACTTGTATTTCGTCGCCGTGCTGCACCGGGGCGTGCCCGGCGCAGCCTATGCCACGTTTCTGGCGCAGGGCCTGTCCGCCGTGCTGTCGTTCGGCGTGTTCCTGCTGGAGCTGCGGCGCATCCCGGAGCGCTCGAACGGTCTGTTCCGCTTCGGAGAGCTGCACGCCATGACGCGCGTGGCCCTGCCGTCCATCCTGCAGCAGTCCACGGTCTCCATCGGCATGATGCTCGTGCAGTCCGTGGTCAACGGCTTCGGCACGCAGATCCTCGCGGGCTTTTCCGCTGCGGCGCGCATCGAATCGCTGTGTATCGTGCCCATGGCCGCCATCAGCAATGCCCTGTCCTCCTACACGGCGCAGAACATCGGCGCGGAGAAGCCGGAGCGCGTGCCGCAGGGCTACCGCGCGGCCAATCGGATGATCGTGCTGATCTCCGTGCTGCTGTGCGTCCTTCTGGAGCTGTTCCGCACGCCGATCATCGCCATGTTCCTCGATGCCGCCCCCTCGCCCGAGACCGTGGCGACCGGCGAGCACTATCTGCAGTTCATCGGCTTTTTCTTCTGCTTCATCGGCTTCAAAATGGCTGTAGACGGCATCCTGCGCGGCGCGGGCGACGTGAAAATGTTCACGATCGCAAACCTCGTCAATCTGGCCATTCGCGTGCTGCTGTCGTGGCTCTGCGCGCCGCTCTGGGGCGTCGAGATCGTCTGGTACGCCGTGCCGGTCGGCTGGCTGGCAAACTTTGTCATCTCCTTCGCACATTACCGCACCGGAAAGTGGAAGGAAAAACGGATCGCATAAAAAAATCCGCGCCATCCTGCAGCAGGACAGCGCGGATTTTTATATACTTTCAAAGCAGCGTACCGCTCGGCGCAACGCCGATGGCATATTCGACTGCGATGGCGACCAGCACGACGAGCAGAGAGATGATAAAGCCGTGCAGCATGGGCTTCAGGCCCGCCCTGCGCATGTCGGAGAAGCTCGTGTTCAGGCCGATGGCAGCCAATGCCGTGACCATGAGAAACTTGCTGATATCCTTGAGCCCGGAGGCGACGGAGGCCGGGATGAAGCCGAGGCTGTTCACGCCGCACAGAGCGAGGAAGCCGAGGATGAACCACGGGAAGACAGACTTCATATTGACCCTGACGGCCGACTGGTCGCCCGCCGCTTCCTTCTTTTTCACATGCATGCCGATGAGGGCAAAGATCAGCACCGTCGGGATGATCGCCAGCGTGCGTGTCAGCTTCACCATCGTGGCGAAATCACCCGCCTGCTCACTGAAGGCGTAGCCCGCCGCCACAACGCTCGACGTGTCATTCACGGCCGTTCCGGCCCAGAGGCCGTAGGCGGCGTCGGACAGGCCGAGCCAGCGGCCGAGGATCGGGAACAGCACGATCATCGCCATGTCGAACAGGAACGTCGCGGACATACCGTAGGCAACGTCGACATCCGTCGCGTCAATGACGGGTGCGATGGCCGCAATGGCAGAACCGCCGCAGATGCCCGTTCCGGCGGAGATGAGGTTGCTCATCTTCCAGTTCAGGCCGAGCGCCTTGCCGATGAAATAGCCGACGCCGAAGCAGGTGGCCAGCGTGAAAAGCATGACCGTCAGCGAAAAGCGGCCGACCTTCAGCACCGTCATGATGTTCAGGCTCGCGCCGAGCAGAATGATCGCAAGCTTCAGCACCTTTTGGGACGTGAAGCGGATGCCGGGCGACGTGACCGCGTTTGGATTGAAGAAGCGGTTGATGACCATGCCGATGAACAGCGCAATGACGGACGCGCCGATCAAATGCAGGCCAGCCAGCCCCTCGAGATACTCCAGTCCCTTGGCCGCGGCCGCAATGACAAGCGCCATTGCCAGACCGGGCACCATTTTCCAGATCGTTTTCATAAGAACCCTCCGTTTTTTCTGTAGCGATTGCATTATAGCACGCCCGTGTGATAAAATAAAATTATTCTTTAGAATAAAACGATTCCATATCGTTATCAAGGAGGGCATTCATGGACCGGAGGCTCGAGACATTTCTGGCTGTCTGCCAGACGATGAATTACCGCCGCGCGGCTGAGGCGCTGCACCTGACGCAGCCCGCCGTGACGAAGCAGATCCAGTCGCTGGAGGCGTCCTACGGCGTCCGCCTGTTTTCCTATGACGGGCGAAAACTGAGGAAGACCGCCCCCGGCAGCGCGCTGGAGGTTTTCGCCATCTCACAGCGCTATCAGGAGCGGGAGCTGGAGCGTGCGCTGCACGCCGCTCCGCGCAAAATTCTCCGCGTCGGCGCGACGAAGACCATCGGCGACTATATCCTCCCGCCCGCCATCTGCAGCTTTGTCCGCGCGCCGGAGCACGAGCTGCAGTTCACCGTGGACAACACGACGCGCCTGCTCGGGCAGCTCGAGGCGGGGCAGCTGGATTTTGTGGTCGTGGAGGGCATTTTCGACAAGCGCCGCTATGACAGCTTCCTGCTGCGGGAGGAGCCGTATATCGGCATCTGCGCGGCCGGACACCGCTTTGCCGGACGGCGCGTCTCGCCGGAGGAGCTGCTGACCGAGACGCTCCTGCTGCGGGAGCCCGGCTCCGGCACGCGCAGCATCCTCGAGCGCGAGCTGATGCAGGTGAGCTACAGCACGGCGGCATTTTCCCGGACGATCTGCATCAGCAGCTTTCCCGTCATCCGCGCGCTGACGGCGGCGAACTGCGGCATCAGCTTTCTCTATGAAGCCGTGGTGCGCGGCAGCCCGGAGATCGGCAGCTTCACCTGTCCCCCGCTCACCGGACGGCACGAGCTGAATGTCGTTTTCCTGCAGCATACCGGCGCAGGCAGCCTCGCCCGCGAATTCGTCGCGCCAGTCATGGAGCAGTTCCCCTGACCGGCCGACAGAAATACCGGCGACGAGCGAACGATCGGTACAGACCGCCGATAAAACGCACAAACCGATTGCGTCTGCAGCGGCGTTCCCTGAGCGCCATGCACATCTGCAAATTCCCACGCACTCCGTCGACCGCACAGGTTCCCGGATTTGTCATTGCGAGGAGGCCGCAGGCCGACGTGGCAATCTCGGGGAGGCACCTACGATTTCACCGATAGCTTTCCAATGATCCGGCCAGCTACTGTGAGATTGCCGCGTCGCTTCGCTCCTCGCAATGACACGTCAGGTAGTGCCTTGGTGCACCAGCGGTCTTCTGCCGTTGAATGCCCCCCTGCTAGGCGCTTAGGGAACGCCGCTACAGACGCAATCAGTGCGTTCCATTTTAACTATGGTCTGTACAGACCGGCAGCATTGCGCCGGTCGGGGCATCGGCCCCTACGCATTAAATGATACTGCCTGCACACGGGCGCTCGATGAGCGCCCCTACGGTGTCTAACGATACTGCCTGCACCGGCGGGCTGGGGGCAGTCCGCCCTACGGATTCTGTCGATCGTGCCTGCGTGGTAAAGGATCAGCCCCTGCGGGGCGGTTGGCCTTGCAGGGGCTGATTGATCAGTTGTTTGTGAGGAAGTCTACGAGGCGGCAGAGCATGGTTGCGATTTCGGCGCGGGTGGCGTTGCTGCGGGGCTCAAGGGTGGTCGGGGAGGTACCGTTGATGATACCGGCACCGACGGCCCACTGGATCGGCTCGCGCGCGTAATCGGAAATTCGGTTGCGGTCGCTAAAGCCCGAAAGGTCGCCGCTCGCAATGCAGGTATAGCCGCAGAGCACAGCGTAGCGGTACAGGAAGGCCGCCAGCTGCTCACGGGTCACGGGGTCATTCGGGGAGAATTCCGTCTCGCTCGTGCCGTTGCAGACGCCAACTGCCTTGGCCCAGTTGACGGCGTCGTAGTACCACTGGCCCTCTACGACATCGTCGAAGGCCTTCTGCACATAGACTCTCGGGCGGTCGCTCATGTTGTAGAGCACCTGCACGACCATTGCGCGGCTCGTGGTGGCCAGCGGCTCGAAGGTGGTTTCGCTCGTGCCGTTCATCAGGCCGAGCCAGTAGACATCATGGACATATGGGAAGTACCATTCGTTTTCCGGAACGTCGACGAAGGGCGTCTTTGCCATGTCGAGGAATTTCAGCCCGTGCTCCTTTGCGTACTGCTCGGCATAAGTACCGGTCGTGCCGTAGACGGTGGTAATGCCGGATTTAACAGGAAGATTTGCAGGAAGACGCTCAAGGCATGCGGGCGTGTAAAGGTCGTTGATGATTTGGCCCCACTCCTCGGTGAACGCGCCATCCTCCACCACGCGGACATAGTCGCCGAGAACGAGTGAGGTGTTGTAATTTTTGCAGGTGCCTTCCACCTTGGTGATCGGCATTCCGTTGACCGCAGAGTCCATCACGAAAAGATTGCCATTGAAGGACGGATCGCGCAGGCTGACAAGGTAGATCGCCGTCAGCTCGTTGCCGTCCACGCGGAACACGCCGCTGTTGGCCGGCACATACTGGCTATCCGGATGGGCGTCCATCGGAATCAGGTCGCGGGCAAAGGCTCTGTGCTTTTCATAGCCGACACAGGTGTGACTGGCAAACAGCTTGGAGCCATAGGCGCTGCACTCCGGCGAAAGAGAGAAGTTTTGGGGCAGATAGTAGTAGTCGAGGGCATGGGCCCCCACGAAATTTTTCTCGATGTTGACCTCATTGTTGGGCAAGCTGACGAATACCAGATCGAATCCGGCAATGGAAATATGGTCGATAAAGGTCATGGTGTCCGGCAGGATAACGCCGACAACGCCTTCAAGATCGGTCAGGCCAAAGGTGTCGAGCCTCGTAACAGGGTATCCGTTCACATACTGCGGGATCTCCAGCACTTGCGGCAGGCTTCCCTTCACCGTGCTGTGGATTTCTGCATAGCCTTCCTCCGGATAGACCCAGTAGACAACGCCGTCGATCACGACCTCGTGATGCGTCGCTGCAAAAACCGTCGGGACGGCGGACAGCAGAAGGGCAAAGGCAAGAATCAGGCTGAACAAACGTTTTTTCATCGTGTCTGCTCCTCTCATTTTTGTGATGTCTCCATTATACCTGTTTATTCTAAGCTCGTCAATGCAAAATGCCCTCACGGGAAACATTTGTCGTTTTTGGGGAAAACTGCCAGCATGGATTATCCGCAGGGCAGGCATTCCTAAGTCCGCTGGTGCAGGCGGGGGCGGTTTGGTGAATAGTGAATAATGTAACGGCACAAGCATGCCCCGACCCTACAACACAAAACACCGCCCGGTGGGAGCTTTGCTCCCGCCGGGCGGTCGTGCGAAAGGGGGTCGTCTGTTTGACTCAGCCAATGGCCTCGGTGCGGTAGATGAACTTCACGCTGCCGTCCATTGCGGCGTCCAGGCCGGAATAGGTCTGGTAGGCGCCGGAGATACCGGCCAGTGCGCGGGCGCGCTCCAGCAGCGGCTCCACATCGCCGTCCATGGCGTCGACGAGCTTCTGGAAGCCCTCTTCATTGAGCTGCTTCAGACCGTCGGACAGCTGCATCGCGCCGTCGCGCAGCGCCGTCACGCCGTCGATGAGGGCGGATGCGCCGCTGCTCAGCGTCGCCGTGCCGTCTGCCAGCCGGCTCGCACCGGCATAGAGGCTGGAAGCGCCGTTCTGCAGACTGGCTGCGCCGTTCTGCAGCTTCGCAGCGCCTGCGGCCGCGCTGTCCACGCCGCCGGTGTAGGCCTGCAGGCCGGCATAGAACTGATAATAGCCGTCAAGCTGGGATTTCAGGGCGCTGATGCTGGCTGCACCGGAGCTTGCCTGCTCCAGAGCAGCCGTGATCTGATCCTGCACCTCGGGAGAATTCATGTTCTGGTCGATGAGCGTCTGGATCTGCGCCGCAGTCTGCTGGTCGATGAGGGCCGCGATATCGGCGCTTGCCATCTGCGCGGCGGCCTGCTGGGAGATGAGCGCCTGCACATCGTCGGAGGCCATCTGGGCGTTGATCGCAGCCTCGATCTGTGCCTGCTGCTCCTCCGAGATCGTGCCGTCGGCAATACCGGCCGCATACGTCTCCGGGGTCAGGCCCATGGCCGCAAGGACCTTCGCCGTGACCTGCTCACGGACCGCAGCCGTGACCTGCTCGGTCACATTCTGCTGCACGGCAGCCGTAACAGCCGCGCGGATGGTCGCTTCCTGTGCATTGACGGCAGCCGTTACCTTGGCAAGAGCCGTCTGATAAGCCTGCTCATAAACGGCGGTCTGATCAAGAGAAGCCAGCGCGCCGTTGAGCACCTCGGCATAGTTGCCGATCGTCAGCTGCGGGATGCTGAGGCCCGCTGCGTTGATCTGCGTCGTGGCAGCGGCCAGCAGAGACTGGAACACCTGCTGCGCGCCCGCATTCAGGGCCGCGCTCTGGCCGGACAGGGTGGAAAGGCCGCCGTTCAGGGTCTGCATGCCGTTTGCCAGCTCGGCAGCGCCTGCGTTCAGGCTGCCCGCGCCGGTCTTCAGGGCGGCAGCGCCGTTGTTCAGCGTGCCGACGCCGTCCACGAGCGTCTGGGACTTCTCAAGCAGGGTCTCAAGGCCCTCATACAGCTCGGAAGAGCCGTCGAGGAGCTGCTGCATGGCGTCGGTCAGCTTGGCAAAGGATGCCTTCAGGTCGTCGACCGTCTCAAAGTCGCTGTCCTGCAGCGCGCTGAAGACGGAGTTCGTTGCGAGCGTCAGGGTCGTGTCGAGTGCGAAGTCCGTCACGTCGGCGCTGACCTCGACATAGTCCGGCAGCTCCAGCGTATCGCGCTCGATGTTCAGGTCGTCCTGCAGTCCCGGGAAGGCGATGCCGACGACAACGGTGTGCGAGCCGTCATTCACGACGCGGCCGTTCGTGACCTCGATGTTCGTGAAGCGCTCGTTGTCCAGCAGCATACCGGTCAGCGCGGCAAACGGGACATAGAGCGTCTCCTCCTTGCCGTCTACGGTCGCGGTCGTCGTGCAGTGGTTCTCATAGTCGAAGCGGATGGTCACCTTGCCGCTCTTGCCCGCCAGCTCGGCCGGGGCAATGTCCTTGCCGTCGAGCTGGTAGCTGATGTTCATGGTCACGGGCAGCTCCGTTTCGCTCTTGCCCTGATAGTAGATGTCATTGCCCTGTGCATCCCACGTCAGGCTCGTGCCGTTCGCGGTCCACGTCTCGTCGCCCTTGACGTTCTCGATGTCCGTCAGGTCCGAGACGTCCTGCAGGCTCGTTTCCTTGTTCGGATTTTTGAGCCAGTCGCTGACGATCACGCTCTGCTGCTTGCCGTCGGCTCCGGCGATGACATAAACGGTCTCTTCCTTCGAGGCGCGCTCCTCCGCCGCAGCGGAGGCCGCCTTCGTATCCTGCGGGGCGTGCAGCGCCCCATTCTCCGCATGGACCGACGCGCCGGTGATCGTGCAGATCAGCGCAGCGCACAGGCAGCCGGAGAGAATTTTATATCCGGTCTTTGTCATGATCTTCGTTCCTCCTGTCTTCGATTCTCAGCGGGCAGAAGCATCCTGCTTCTCCGCGTGTTTTCTGGAATGATTGCAATGGCGCATGCCAAGCGTCGTGGCGCACACGAGCCGGTCGCACAGAAGCAGCAGTGCCGGCAGGATGAGGATGACGCAGAGCATACTGACGATGGCGCCGCGCGCCATAAGCATGCACATCGAGCTGATGATGTCGATGTCGGAATAGATGGCCACGCCGAACGTTGCGGCGAACAGGCCCATGCCGCTGACGATGATCGAGGGGATCGACGTCGAAAGCGCGGTGATAACGGCAGGCCGCTTCTCCTTGCCCGCAAGGCGCTCGGCCTTATAGCGGGTCGTCATCAGGATGGCGTAGTCCACAGTCGCGCCAAGCTGGATCGTGCTGATGCAGATCGGGGCGATGAACGGCAGCGACTGGCCGAGGAAATGCGGCAGGCCGAGGTTGATGAAAATGGCCAGCTCAATGACGGCGATGAGCAGGAACGGCAGCGAGATGCTGCGCTCCACGAGCAGGATGATGAGGAAGATTGCGAGGATCGACACGGCATTGACGACCTTGAAGTCGTGGTCGGTCGTTTCGATCATGTCCTTCATGCACGGGGCCTCGCCGATGAGCATACCGGTCGGATCATATTTCTTCAGAATGGCATTGAGCGAATCGATCTGGGCATTCACTTCGTCGCTCGCGACCTTGTACTCGGAGTTGATGAGCAGCAGCTCCCATTTGTCGCTCTTGAGAATAGAGCGGACGGAATCCGGCAGGATCTCCTCCGGCACGTCGGCGCCGACGACGGATTCGAGACCGAGGACGTATTTCACGCCGTCCACCTGCTCCATATCGGAGATCATGCTGCGCACCTGCTTCGACGGCAGGGACGCATCCACGAGCAGCATGTGCGTCGAGGCGATATCAAATTCCTTGGAAAGCTTGCTGTTTGCGATAACATACTCCATGTCCTCCGGCAGGCACTGGCCCATGTCGTAGTACACCTCGTCGTTCGTCTTGTCATAGGCGAAGTAGAACACCGGAGCCAGCACCACGAACAGCGCCAGGAACACCGGGAACACCTTCGTCACGCCCTTGGCCAAGCCATCCATCTTCGGAAGGATAGAGCGATGGCGCGTCTTCTGCAGGGGCTTGTCGAGCAGCAGGATGAGCGACGGCAGGACCGTCACGCAGGACAGCACGCCGAGCAGGACGCCCTTCGCCATCACGATGCCGAGGTCGCGTCCCAGCGTGAACGACATGAAGCACAGGGCCAGGAAGCCCGCGATCGTCGTGATGGAGCTGCCGACGACGGACGTCAGCGTGGCGCTGATGGCGTGAGCCATGGCCTCGCATTTGTCGGGGTAGATCGCGCGCTGCTCATTGTAGCTGTGCCACAGGAAGATGGAATAGTCCATCGTCACGGCCAGCTGCAGCACGGCGGACAGTGCCTTGGTGATGTAGGAAATCTCGCCCATGAACCAGTTGCTGCCGAGGTTCAGCAGAATGGCAGCGCCAATGCTGGCAAGGAACACAAACGGGATGAGCCAGCTGTCAAGGAAGACCATCATGGCCACGCACGCCAGCACAACGGCAATGGCAACGTAGATCGGCTCCTCCTGCTCGCACAGGTCCTTCAGATCCGTCACGAGGGCGGACATGCCGGAGACGAAGCACTGCTTGCCCGCAATGGAGCGAATCTCACGGATGGCGTCCATTGTCTCGTCCGCGGAGGTCGCGGTGTCGAAGAACACGGCCATCATCGTCGCGTCGCCGGTGTTAAAGGCGTCATAGAGCTTGTCGGGCAGAAGCTGCATCGGGATGGACGTGTCCATCAGGGAGTTGTACCACAGGACCGTCTCCACATGCTCGACGGATTCGAGCTTTTCCTGCAGGGCGGCAACGTCCTTTTCCGGCATATTCTCCACGACGATGAAGGAGAATGCGCCCTTGCCGAAGTCCTCCAGCAGTGCGTTCTGCCCGATGACGGTATCCATATCGTCCGGCAGATAGTTGAGCATGTCGTAGTTGATCCGGGTCTCCAGCATGCCGAACACAGCCGGGATCATCAGAAGCACCGTAAGGATCAGGATCGCGACGCGGCCGCGCACGACCGCTTTGGAAAATCGCATGGTTTAACCTCTTTTCTCATAAAATTCCGCATCCAGAACATCAGGCTGCTGGTGCCGGATGATCTTGATCATGCTGCACGCGACGCAGAGGTTCAGGATGCCCTCTGCCAGCATCGCGATGCCAAGCAGGACCAGCAGCGCCCGCGCGCCGTCCATCGGGCGGAACACGAGAAGCAGCCCGGCCAGACAGGCCGCAATCGCAAGCGTCAGGATCAGCCACCACGGCCGCAGGCCGAAGCGCTTGGAATCCGATGCCGCCTGGATCTTGAACAGGCCGTCGGCCAGAATGCAGATGCCGAGCACCAGGCAGAAGAAGCTCACAAGCTGCACGGGACGCAAAAGGACGATCAGCCCGAGCACGATCAGCAGGATCCCATAGGCCAGATCGAACTGAAACGCCAGCCGGTACAGATCGCGGGAAAAATACCCCATCAGCTTCACCGCGCCGAATCCGATCATCATGCAGCCCACCAGAATGCCGAGCAGCTTCATGGAAAAGTCGGGCACCGCAATGAGCAGCACACCGAACACGCAGTACAGCGCAGAAAGGACGATGTAGCTCGTCTTCGCCGCGCGCATGAATTTCACGGAACGCATGAAAGCACCTCCTTCGATTTTTGGGCAGCCCCGCCGGGCCTGCCCCCTTGGAACAGTCCAGAGTATACCCCATCGCCCACCCCCGCGCCATAGACAATGCCGCTCCCCTGCCGGATTTTCAGACACGGAGGCGGTTTTGCCTAACGGAAGGGCTAAAAAACGACACCGCCCCCCGAATTGTCATTGCGAGGCCCCGAAGGGGCCGTGCAATCTCTGGAAGGCACTGCCGTTTCGTACCGGTCGCCGTTAAAATGGCAAAAACCAAAAGTCAGCCTGCAGCGGCGGTCACTGCGCAGCCATTGGCGGCCTTTCCCCCCTTCGGGTGCGGCCGGCCCCTTTCGGGGCGGGGGGGGCCCGCCGGGTGGAAGGGT
>ENA-OQEY01000398-OQEY01000398.1-human-gut-metagenome-genome-assembly--contig:-NODE-398-length-29505-cov-5.692538_pt1 | contig 29505 bp, 29 predicted proteins | sample MGYA00242801_ERZ504647 | MGnify/ENA primary metagenome ERZ504647 (study PRJEB26092, sample SAMD00036204) | human gut metagenome | host: Homo sapiens | study: EMG produced TPA metagenomics assembly of... | reverse complement strand
AGCGTGCGTCAGCACGATGCGAGTGTGCGTAGCACACGGGATTCCTGATGAAATGTTTTAATCAGGAATCAGTATTACTGGTGCCCCGCAAGGGACCCGTTTTGGCGTGTTTTCCAGCCTGTTTATGTGCCCGCAGGGGCGACCATGGCAGCGAAGCTGTCAAGGCCCGTATACCGCGAGACGTAATAGCGGCTCACAAGGAAGGGATCGTCCGCCGTATTGTACTGCCCGCCTACCATTTTCAGGCCGAAGTTGTAGTAGCGCTCTGCGACCTCGAGCGTCAGGTCGCTGTAGCGGCCCGTCGGATAGCACAGCACCGAGGGCTGACGGCCCGTCACGCGCGTCAGGATACGCTGCGACTCGCCAAGCTCCCGGATGAGCGTCTCCTCGTCCATGGCATCCATATCCGCATGGGTCAGGCCGTGGCTCTGGATGGAAACGAGGCCGGAATCCGCCATCTCGCGCACCTGCTCCTCCGTCATTTTGTGCTGCATGCCCATGGCATCGGCGATCATGAACACCGTCGCTTTGACATTGTATTTCCGCAGCAGCGGCAGAAGCTCCGTGTAGTTGTCGTCATAGCCGTCGTCAAACGTCAGGATGACAGGCTTCTCGTACTGCTCCAGCTCCGCCAGATCGGAGAACCAGATCGGCTCATAGCCGTTGTCCACAAGATACCGCAGCTGCTCCTCCATGGAGGCCGGGCTGACAAACAGCTCGTCAATGCCCCACATATTGTCGCTGACGGCATGGTACATGAGCACCGGCACGTTCACGCTCTGCTCGATGGAAAAACGCGCCGCACCGGGCGTCAGATAGCGAAGTCCGGTCTCGTCGTCGACATATTCCGCGCAGCGATTCTCCTCCGAGACGGCGGACAGCACATAATAGTCCATCCCGCCGTTTTGAAGCGGCTCCGCCTCCGGCAGAGAGAGCCCCGCCTGCTGCAGCGCGTCTGCCGAAACGTATTCCGTTCCGTCCGAAACGGCCGTGACAAGCTCCGTCCCGTTGAGGACCAGCGTCTCGCCCGCCTCCATGGGCGGCTCCGTCGGCGCTTCGGTCGGCGGCTCCGTCGGGCGCTCTGTTGCGGGCTCCGTGGGCGCCGCCGTCTCCGGCTGCGTGGCCTGCAGGCTCTCCACGCCGCGCGGCGCCGTGCTGAGCATATAGCCGACGACCGCCGCAGCGGCGATCGCCAGAACGGCTGTCAAAACAATCCACCACTTTTTCATTTGTTTCCCTCCCCGCTCTGGCGGCTGTAGTGCTCTCCAAACGCGCATTCGTTGGAAAAGTGCTCACAATTGTTCATCCGATAGTCATAGCCGCTGCGGCCGACGGCAGAAAGCGCGGCTGCAACAATCTCATCCGGCGCGCGCAGCAGCTTTCGCTCCGCGCGGCCATAGATACGAAGTTCCGGCAGGCCGCCGCGCAAAAACTCCTCCATGCCGGTGCGGCGCACCCGCACGGCTGCCGCATCCGCGCCCTGGTCGGCAGGCGAGCCGTCAAAGTGGACCATCTCGCCGTTTCCGATGTAAATGCCGTGGTGATAGTACCCGCTGCGCCGCACGCGTACCTGCGCACCGGGCGTCAGCTCGCCGAAATCCCAGCGCTCCGGCAGGTCTGCCAGCCGCTTACGCCGGAGCATGGAGCAGCTCCTCGATGACGGCGACCACATCGCCGACGGTGTGCAGCTCCGGCAGGCGTTCCGTCGGGAAGCGGATGGAAAATTCGTCCTCGATGCCGATCATGAGCATCAGCATCGTGATGCTGTTCAGGCCGAGGTCCTCCTGCAGGCGGGTCTGCGCCGTCACATGGCCGAGATCTGCCTCCGAGCCCTCCAGCGCCGTCTGCGCAACACGGATCAGGCGTTCAAGCGTCATGATTTCTCTCTCCTTTTTGCTGCTCCCGCTGCCGCCGGAGCGTTGTTTCCCGGAAGCGGCGGTGGAATTCCGCCGCGCGCGTCCGATATTTCGGTTTCATCTCCAGATAAAGCTCCTCCTGCAGGCGCTCCATGGCCTCCTGCAGGCACTGCGTCGCCTCCTGCACGCCTGCGGCGTTCGGCCGCTGCGTCAGCACGATGGGAGCGCCGAACTGGAGCTGCAGCCGCTGGAACGGCTGATAGTTCCCCGCGCTGTAGACGGGGATGACCGGCACTCCGGCCTGCAGGGCCAGCAGCGCCGCGCCCTGCTTGAAGGGCAGGAGCGTTTCCGTCGGGTTGAGCGCCCCCTCCGGGAAGATGGCGACGCACCGGCCCGCACGCAGGCGGCGCAGCGCCTCATGGAAGAAGCTCAGGTCCGCGCCCGCGGCCCGGTCGACCGGAATGCAGCGCAGCGAGCGCATGGCAAGGCTGCGCACGCCCGTGAACATCTCGCCCGCCGCCACGACGGAAATGCGTCTGCGGCGGCACAGCAGGCACAGCATCGGGGCATCCATCCACCAGCTGTGATTCAGCACGAACAGCGCCGGGCCGGGGTCCGTGCGCACATGCTCCGCGCCGGACGAAAAATGGAGCTTCGGCAGCCAGACAAGGCGCATGCCGAGGCCGCCCATAAAATTTGCAAAATCTGCGGCGATATCCCACAGCCGCTGCAGCAGCTTCCGCATGGCTCACGCCTCCTGCGCCATGCCGCGCAGCTCGATGACCTTGTCACGCAGGATGGCCGTCAGGCGGTCCAGCTCCGCCGCGTCCGGGTTTGCCGTGCTGCACAGCTCCGAAAGGCGGATCGGCTCGCCGATGACGACGTCCGTGCGTTTGCCGAAGCCATAGTTCACGGAGTGCCACATGGGGATGATGGGCACATCGGTCTGCAGCGCAAGCAGGGCCGCCGTACTGCGGAATTCCAGAATTTCTCCGGTCGTGGAAAAGCGCCCCTCCGGGAAGATGAGCAGCAGCTGCCCGCGCCGGAGTGCCTCGACCGACTCGCAGAAAAAGTCCATGCCGAACGAGAAGCGGTCGACCTTGATGGCACCGAGCATCCGCAGGCACCAGTTCAGGAAGCGGTTGCACTCATAAAACGTCTTACCGACGAGGCAGCGGACATAGCGGAAATAGAACAGATACAGCACCAGAAGAAAGTCCATCTGGTTCTTGTGGTTCGTGATGAGGATCGCCGGGCCGCGTGTAAAGGCCGGGAGGCACTTTTTGCCCTCGTAGCGGATGCGCGGCCGGAAATACAGGCCGACGTTCCAGCCGCACAGCAGCTTGTTGATCCAGCGGAACAGCAGCTTCATTCGACCGCCTCCCGCTCCGCCTGCACTGCGGCGGCAAAATCCCGCGCCGTGAACAGCGGGTGCGCGGCATCCATCGTCAGGCTGATGCCGTAACGCTCCGAAACGGCAGAAAAAATATTATAGTAGGTCAGGCTGTCCACGCCGAGCTCCTGCAGGAGCTGCGTGTCCGGGCCGACGGTCTGCCCCGTCACGGAGCCGAGAAGCTCACACAGCTCCTGCACGAGCGCGCGGCTGCTCTCGTCCTCCAGCCGGGTCAGCTCCTCCGGCTCCGGCCGGTGCGCCGGGGTCAGGACGATCGAGCCGTCCGCCAGTTTTTCGCGCAGCTCTGCGCGGCGGGGCTTGCCGAAGCTGATGGGCAGCTCCTGCTCCGTCAGGAAAATACGCGCCGGGCGCATCGTCAGCGGCAGGCGGGCGACCGCCTCATAGGCCGCAGCGGAGGCTCTGGCTCTTGCATAGTCGTCCGCAGCCGTCTGCACGATCAGCACGGGGCGCTCATCGCCCTCCAGCTCCATGCCGAGCACACAACTGGCCGTCCCGGCCTGCAGGGCAAGGCGCTGCTCGATCAGATCCGGGCTGAGATTCTCACCGTTTGCACCGATGATCAGGTCGCCCTGCCGGGCTTCCATATACCACCTGCCGCCCTCGGCGCGGAAGACGTCCCGCGTGCGGAACCATGCCTCCGGATCGCGCGGCACGCGCACGCCGTTTTCGAGCACGGCCGTGTATAGAAGCGGAGAGCGCAGCTCCAGCACGCCGTCTTCCGCAATGCGCCAGCCGCCGGACAGCGCCTGCAGCGGTTCCCCGACACCGCCGGACAGCCGCCATTTGGCCCGCCGCGACAGCTCGACGGACAGGATGCCCGTCTCCGTCATGCCGTAGCCGTTGTGCATGCCGTAGCCGAGGCCGTTCATCAGCTCGGCCGCCTGCGGCTGCAGGAAGCCTCCGCCGCTGATGCAGAACATTGGCTCCGTGCCGAGCGCCTGTTCCCGCACACGGCGGAACAGCACGCGCCGCGCCAGCCTTGCGCCGAGCCGCGGGAAGACGGACTGCAGCCCGTTGGAGAAGCGCACGGCGCGCAGGAGCTTTTCCTTCTGCCCCTGCCGCTCTGCCTCGCGCAGGAGCTGGCGGGCCGTCTGCTCCCACACGGCGGGCACGGCAAAAAAGTGCGTCACGCGGCCGACCTTGCAGGCATACTGGATGCTGCGGCTGTCGTAGCGCTCGAGAAACACGAACGTCACGCCGAAGAAAATGAACCACAGGAGCGAGGCCATCAGGCCGAAAATATGATAGAACGGCAAAAATGCCAGCATCCGCAGCTCGCGCGCCAGCCGGTCGTGCTTGACCTCCGGGCACTTGCGCACGATGCTCTCAGACTGCAGCAGCTGTGCCGTGATTGCCGCGCCGTCATAGAGCACGAGCTTCGGCGTGCCGGTCGTGCCGGAGGTCATCAGAGCGATCTCATCGGCCCAGACGGGCGTGAATCCCGCCGCATCACCGGCCGCGGACAGATCGATACAGCCCGCGCGCGGCCGGTCCGTCAGAACGCCCGCCGCCAGCTGCTCGACCGGGGCCAGTGTCGCGTCGTCCAGCCGCAGGTTCAGCAGCAGAGGCCGAAAGCCAGCCATCAGGGTGCCGAAAAACGCTGCCACCCACAGGGGCGAGTTCTCCATTCGAATCGCAAGAAACGCGCCCTCCTGCCCGGCAAAGTGCGCATGCAGCACACGCGCCAAGCGGTTCGTCAGAGCCGTCAGCTCCGCATAGCTCATGCGCTGCGTCTGCCCGGCCGTAAATTGCAGAGAAAAGGGCGTGTCCGTGAATTCCGTCGAAAAAATGCGGAAAATATCCTCGAACCGGTGCCCGGAAGCCTCCAGCTCCCGCAGCTCCCGTTTCCAAAAAACCATGCTGTTCTGTCTCCTCACTACCGGCGCGGGCACCTTCCGCCCCGCCGGGGATATATAAAGGTATCATACCATACCCACCCGTCCGCGTCAACCAACGCGGCGTTTTCCGGCGGAAAAATCCCGTTTCCGCGCCGCCGTCCTTGACAATGGCCGGGCCCGGAAATATAATAAATTGATATAATGTATGGAGGTACCCGAATGGAAAAGAAAAAGGGGCATCCCCTTGCCAGGCTGTTCTTCGGTGTGTTTTTCCTGCTGCTGAGTGCCGTCGTGCTGCTGGTCAACCTGTTCCGGATGCCAGGCGGCTATGACTGGGCGCTCGGGCTGCTGGATCTCCTGACATTTCTGGGCGGGCTTCTGCTGCTGTGCTTCCACGCATGACGAAGCAGCGCAGACCGACCACAGAGGGGGAAAGAAATGGAGATCGCAGTTTTGATCCCGGCGTATCAGCCGGATAGCGTTCTGATCTCGCTGGTGCAGGCCCTGCACCGGGAGAACTTCCGGCTGATCGTCACGGACGACGGCAGCGGCCCTGCCTATGCGGATATTTTTTCCGCGCTGCTGCCCTATGCCCAGGTCCTGACCTGCCCTGAGAACAGGGGCAAGGGCCGCGCACTGAAATGTGCCCTGCGCCATCTGGCTGCGGACCCGCAGGGCTGCCGCGCATTCATCACCGCAGATGCCGACGGCCAGCACACCGTGGCGGACATCCTGCGCGTGCGCGAGGCACTGCTGTCCGGCAGCCGCTTCGTGCTCACCACCCGGACGCTGCACGGCAAAAGCGTCCCGCTCCGCTCGCGCGTGGGCAACGGCCTGTCGCGCTTCTTCTTTTCGCTGGCGGCAGGCTGCTTTCTGGAGGACAACCAGTCCGGCCTGCGCGGCTTTTCCACGGACTGCCTGCCGTGGCTCACGGAGATCGGCGGAGAGAAATATGATTATGAAATGAACGTGCTTCTCTACGCCGCGCGGCAGGAGCTGTCCATCACGCAGCTGCCCATCGAGACGGTCTATCTCGACGGCAACCAGAGCTCACACTTTGACCCACTGCGCGATACGCTGCGCATTTATCGCCGTATGCTGGATACGGCGCGCGGCTCCGTTCTGGCGTGGCTGCTGCATGTAGCTGCTATCCTGCTGCTGTCGCTGACGCTCGGGTGGCATTTCTTCCTGTTTTCCATCCCGCTGTGCGGCGCGGGCAGCGCGGCGCTGAGCTACTGCTTCAACCGCTTTCTGGTCTTCCGCCGCGTGCGCTATGCCTGCGGGCCGCGCATGCTGTTCGGCGCGGCCGTGCGCACGTCGCTGCGGCTGCTGTTCTGCTGCATCCTGCACCCGCTCAGCCTGCCGCTGTTTGCTGCATGGCTCATCGGCTCTGTACTCACCGTTCCGCTGGAATATGCCTACGTCCGCCTGACGGGCCCGTGGTGGTCAAGCTATGCGCTGCGCCGTTCTTGACATCCGGACCGTCTCCGCAGCGGAGCTTGCCCGGTGGGAAGCCGCAGCAGAGCCGGAGCGCCGCGCCCGCTGGCAGCAGTTCCGCCGCCCCGAGGACCGCGCCCGCAGCATCTGCGCCGACCATCTGGCGCGCACGTTGCTCCGTGAGGCAGGTGCGCAGACGCCCGTGATCCGGGTCGGGAGGAACGGCAAGCCCTATGTGCCCGGAGGTCCGTCCTTCAACTGCAGCCACTCCGGAAGCTTCGTGTGCTGCGCCGTGCACGGCGGCCCTGTCGGCATCGATCTTGAGGCGCGGCGGCCCGTCCGCGCCGCGCTGGCTGCGCGCATCTGCACGCCGGAGGAGCTGGTTTTCACCGCGCCGGGCGGCCGGTTCGACCCGCTGCGCTTCCTGCAGCTCTGGACCGCAAAGGAAGCATGGGTCAAATACACCGGCGAGGGCCTCGGCGTCGATTTCCGCACCCTGCCCGCTGCAGCTGCGGATGGCATGCACGAAACGCTGTTCGGCCGCCGCCTCGAGCAGACCGTCACAGAGAACTATGTTCTCTCCGTCGTATACGATGCAGTATAAACGCAAAAAGCAGACAACCAGCCAAGCAGGACCTCGCGCTGACGATGGAGTATTACGAGGCGCAGGACGATGGTATCGTCGCCCTGCTGGGCCTGCTCGATATACTGCCGGATGTCGCGGATGGACATTCCGGCCTTTTTCATGCAGCCGATGATCTGCAGCCACTCCAGATTGGTGTCCTGAAATATGCGGATGCCGCCCGGCGACCGCTCCACAAACGGCAGCAGACCCTCCTTGTCATAAAATCGCAGTGTCGAAGCGGGCACATCCAGCCGCAAAGCGCTGTCTCTGATTTTTATATGCTCACTCTTGCTATCTCGAACGTATGTGCTATAATAGTCCCATCAGGAGGTGGGGCTGATGTATTTTATCTACGGCGAGGCCGAGCTGGCGTATCTGCGCCGGAAGGACAAGCGGCTGGCTGCGGTCATCGACCGTATCGGGCCGGTGGAGCGCACGGTGGACCCTGATCTGTTTTCCGCCGTCGTGCACCACATCATCGGCCAGCAGATCTCCATGAAGGCGCAGGCCACGATCTGGCAGCGCATGCAGGACACGCTCGGCTCTGTCAGCGCCGAAACGATCTTAGCCGCCGGTGTACCCGCGCTGCAGGCCCTTGGCATGACGTTCCGCAAGGCGGAATATCTCACGGACCTTGCCGGGCGAATTGTGGATGGCTCGTTCAATCTGGAGGCCGTCCGCAGCATGGACGATGCGGAGGCCATCCGTGCGCTGAGCAGCCTGCGCGGCATCGGCGTCTGGACGGCAGAAATGATCCTGCTGTTCTGCCTGCAGCGGCCGGACATTTTCAGCTATGACGACCTTGCGATCCAGCGCGGTCTGCGCATGGTCTACCGCCATCGCCGCATCGACCGCCCGCTGTTTGAAAGATACCGCCGCCGCTTCCATCCCTATGGCAGCGTGGCAAGCCTGTATCTTTGGGCCGTCTCCGGCGGTGCGATCCCGGAGCTGACGGACCCTGCGCTCCCAAAAGCAAACGGAGGAAAATAACATGATCTATACCGCAAGCTACGCCTCCCCGCTGGGCGGCATCGTGCTCGCAGCGGATGAGCTTGGGCTGACCGGTCTGTGGTTTACCGGTGCGAAATATTTTGGCGCGGGCCTTCCTGCTTCGGCCGCAGAGGCGGACACTCCCATTCTGGCAGAGGCCCGGCGCTGGCTGGAAGGCTACTTCACCTGGCAGCGCCCTGCAGCTCTGCCGCCGCTCCACCCGAGTGGTTCGCCGTTCCGCCGCGCGGTATGGGACATTCTGCTGACGATCCCCTATGGCGAAACGACGACCTATGGCGCAATCGCGCAGCAGCTGGCCGCGCAGCGCGGGCTGGAGCATCTGTCCGCGCAGGCCGTCGGCGGGGCGGTCGGGCACAACCCGATCTCGATCCTCATTCCCTGCCACCGGGTCATCGGCGCGGATGGCAGCCTGACCGGCTACGCCGGAGGCATAGAAAAAAAGCACGCGCTCCTGAAATTGGAGCACGCGAAAATTTGATTTTATTTTGGGGCTGCCGTCAGGAGAGGCTTCATGCTGTGCCTATGGACAATGGACTAAAGTGATATTCCGGGCTTTGCCCGGAGTGATATTTTCCTTTTCGGAAAGTGATATAAAAGCCGCATGGCTTTTGTGATATTATATTCGCCGGTCAAACTGCCGCAGGCAATATCACGATGCGAAGCATAATATCACTGTCCAAAGGACAATATCGCTCGCCGTCAGGCGAATATAACAGAGGCGCACTTCCTTTCGGAGTGCGCCTCTCCGGCAGCCCCATTTTTACTCCTCGCGGAGGTCGTAGAAGATCACGCTGTCGCCAAGCGCCTCCGTCAGGCGGCTTGCCATGGTCTGTACGCCGTCGTCACTGGTCATCGACGTGTGATAAGCGCCATAGATCCCCATGACGGAGCCGCCGCCCAGCGCGCGATATTCCCGCAGCAGATTCTGCGTCATGGCGTTCTCACGGAATTCCCCGTCCTGCGTGCGGTAAAATTCCAGCCCCTGATCGATGTTCTCACTGGCAAGGCGGTATTCCTCCGTATCGCGTTTTCCCTCGCTGCGCAGCAGCCTCAGATAGCGGTAGCCGGTCGAATTATACTGGTGGCCGACGTCCGTCCCGTGGAAAACGGTCTCGGGGCAGGCCGCCTTGATGCCGCGGTAAAAGTCCAGCACATTCTGGTGATAGGACGCGCTGCCCTTCCAGTCGGTATAGACCTCCATGAGAATTCTGTCATTGTCTGCCTGCATCCAGCGGTTCAGGTACTGGGCCGTGAAGTACGGCAGCTCGACGAACAGGTCGCGCATGCCGCCCGCATAATAGCCCTTCCAGAGCGCAAGCTCCCGCTGCAGCAGCTCGTCGTTCGCATGGAATTCGCCGTAGAGATACAGCCGGTCCTGCCGCGCAGCCGTGCACCCGGAGGCGAGCAGTACGGCAGCGATCAGCAGCAGGGCGAGCCAACGTTTCATGGGCTTCCCTCCGATCAGGCGCAGCGGATATGGACATCACCGCTCACGCTGTCAAATTCATAGGCAGGGCCGCCCTGCCCATAGACAAACGTATCCCTGTGCAGGCTGCCCGTAAAGCCGTCGACTGTCAGATCACCGCTCACACTGTCCAGCGTAGCCGAGAAGCCGCCGTTTTCCGGGAGCGTCAGCGTCACGCCGCCGCTGACCGTGTCGCAGCTGATATCCCGCGGCAGGGCGGAGGCTGTCAGGTGCAGCGCGCCGCTCGTGGTGTCAAAGTCGATCGTTTCAAACGCGCCGTCCAGCGTGAGCGAGCCGGACGTCGTGTCGGCCGAAAGCTCACCGACTGCGGCATCCGTCACCGTCAGATCACCGCTCGTGCTGTCGAAGTCCAGGTTCTCATAGCTGCCGCCCATCAGGGTCACGCTGCCGGAGACGCTGTCCAGCTCCAGCTCACGGAGCGTCAGTGCCGGGAGTGAAGCCGTGGCTGCGCTGAGGTCGAGGCTGAGCTTCTGCAGCTTTGCCGCCCGGCTGGCCGGGATGCCGATGGTCAGCTGCTTGGCGCGCGTCGGGATCGTCAGGCCGCTTTTCTGCGAATAAACCGTTAATTTCCCGTCCTTCAGCTTCCAGCGCATACGGGCATCACTGCTCTCGGGCTGCGGCTCTTCGCGGAGCGTCACGGCGTCGCCGTCCGTCAGCTCCACTGTCACGCTGCCGGAGAGCCAGCTGACGTCCAGCTCACGCACCTCGCCCGAAACGGAGGCCTCGCCGACGGTATAGCCCTCGTCGCTGCCGTGGTCGTCGATCCAGTGGAGAGACAGGTCCCCAATCTTCCAGTCCAGCACTCTGGGGAGCGCCAGCAGACTGACCAGCATGCTGGCCAGCACCAGCGCAATCGTGCCGCAGATACAGATCTTTACAATAGCTTTTGCTTTCATCTTATACACCCTCCACCAGAGTCCGCACGCTGCTCAGCACGCCGCCGAGCGCCGCGCCTATCGGAAACACGAGCCAGGTCACGATCCACTTGCCCGTTGCAGCCGTTAGGACGGCATAGAGCACGCAGATGCACAGCCGCAGCAGGCCGTCCACGAGCCGCCAGCCCGCGCGGCGGCCGCGCGCCAGCAGGATCACGCTTTCGGCCACATGCAGCAACGCCGCCGCAAACGGAAACACCGCCCAGGCATAGCCCCACGAGCCATACCAGCCGATGACCACAGCCAGCAGGGCCGTGCATGGCCACACGATGGCGCAGGCGATGCGCATGCCGCGGGAACGCGGCTCCTTTTCCGGCGCTTCGGCCTTTGGCTGCGCTTCCCGTACAGGCTCGGCCTGCGCAGTGCGCGGCAAGCTGGAAAGCAGCTCCTCCACATCGCCGATGCTCTCGAGCGCGCTGGCATAAGCCTCCTGCTCCGATTTTCCCCCGGCAAGCAGATCGTCATACCGCTGCAGGGTATTGCTCAGGATCTCATCGCGCAGATCGCGCGCCTGCTGCGTGTCCGGTGCGCCCGCAAAGCGGCGCAGCACCTCCTGCCTTAATTGTTCTCTCATGACTCTTCCTCCATGGCGATCAGCCGATCAATGATCTCTTTTGTGGCCTCCCAGACGCTGACCTGCTCCTGGTAGGCCATGCGTCCGGCCGGGGTGATGCGATAATAGCGCCGCCGGGCGCCCGTAGCCTCGCTGCCCCAATAGGACATGATCTGCCCGGTCTCCTCCAACCGCTTGAACGCGGTGTAGAGCGTGGCCTCCTTCAGCTCGTAGCGCCCGCCGGACAGCTCCCGGACCGTTTTATTGATCTCGTAGCCGTAGCTGTCGCGCTGCATCAGGCGCGCCAGGATAATGGTCTCCGTATGGCCGCGGATCAGGTCTCCCGCAATATACAAGGAACTCCAGCCTCCTTCCCGCTGCCGCATCCGGCAGCCTTTGTGAGTCTACTATAGCACAAGATACTTCGCCTGTCAAGGTATCTTTTTCTATAAGATAGCTTCAAACGCAAAAAAGCCGCCGCAGAGAACGTATCTCTGCGGCGGAAAAAATGCCGTATTCAGTTCCGCAGCCTCTTCTCCAGACGCTGCAGCATACCGCCGATAATGGCGTCATAGCGGTCCGTATCCACGGCCACGGCGGCGCGCATGTCGGCATGCTCCGACGGATGCAGCACGGTCTGGCCGCTGCGCTCCGGCGGAGCCAGCTCCACGGTGATCTCACCGCTCTGCCACGTCATCAGCCGGTCGTCCAGCAGTGTGGAGATGGCGACGGCATCGTGCATGGCCTCGCCGCTGCGGAAGCGGATGAGCGCCTCCATGATCTCCCGAAAGCCGCCCCGCTGCGCCGGGATATAGCGCTCGAACACATCCGGCCGGATGGGACAGCCGAGCGTGATGCTCAGGCCAACCATATCGATGGGAATGCCGCTCTCAAAAACGAGCTTCGTGGCGGCCGGGTCGTGGCCCGCGTTCGCCTCGACATAGGGCGTGATGTTGCCGCGGCCGATGCTGCCGCCCATCATCACGATCTTTTTGATCCAGTGCGGCAGGTCCGGGTGCTTCTGCAGGGCCAGCGCGATATTCGTCAGCGGCGCGACCGTCACGAGGACGAGCTCGCCCTGCGCGGCCTTTGCGATCTCATAGAGCTTGTCCCACGCGGGCAGATCGTCCGGCGTCCTGTCGGACTGCGGCAGGATGAGGTCCCCCACGCCGTTGGAACCGTGGCACTTCGCCGCAGGCGCGCCGAACTCCGCCTCGAGATAGCGGTCCGCGCCGCGTGCCACCGGGACATCCGTCCGGAACAGGGATAGGATATTCAGCGCGTTTTGCGTCGTCACATCCGTGTGATTGTTGCCGCCCATGGTGGTCACGGCGCGCAGGTCCAGGCGGTCTGAATAGGCGCAGGCCAGCGCAAGGCAGAAAAAGTCGTCGATTCCGGGGTCGGTATCGATGACGATGGGAATGCGTTCCATACTGTCTCCCTTTCAAAAATCACGCGGGGTCCGGATGACCGAACCCCGCTTAGAATTTATTTTGCTTCTCAGCCGACGGGCTGGTTGGCATCCTCGATGATGCGGACGAACTTCTCCGGCACGAGAGATGCGCCGCCGATCAGGCCGCCGTCAATATCCGGCTGGGCCAGCAGCTCAAAGGCGTTCTTTTCGTTCATGGAGCCGCCATAGAGGATGGTCATCGCGCGGGCATTCTTCGAGCCGAAGCGCTTGCGGATGATGGTGCGGATGTGCTGGCAGACCTCCTCGGCCTGCTCCGGCGTTGCAGTCTCGCCGGTGCCGATGGCCCAGATGGGCTCATAGGCGATGACGATGCGGCGGATCTTCTCCTCCGGCACACCGGCCAGCGCCAGCTTGATCTGCATGGTGATCCATTCCTCCGTCACGCCGGATTCCCGCTGTGCAAGCGTTTCGCCGCAGCAGACGATCGGGATCAGGCCCGCATCCAGCGCCGTATGAAGCTTTGCATTCACGTCCGCATCCGTCTCGCCCATGGCGCGGCGCTCGGAGTGACCGAGGATGACATATTTGCACCCTGCATCAACGAGCATATCCGCGGCGATCTCGCCGGTATAGGCGCCGGAGGTGTGCGCATTGCAGTTCTCTGCACCGATGGCCACGCGTGTCTCGCGCATGGCGCGGACGGCGGCCGGGATGCACACAGCCGGGACGCACAGCGCGATATCACACCAGCGGCCCTTCGGCAGCAGGCCCTTCAGCTCGGTCATGAACGCCTTCGTCTGCGTCGGCGTTTTATTCATTTTCCAGTTACCGGCAATGAGCGTTTTGCGATATTTTCTGTTCATTCCGCGCTCCCGCTCAGCGATCCTGCAGGCAGGCGATACCCGGCAGCTCGAGGCCCTCAAGGAACTCCAGAGAAGCGCCGCCGCCCGTGGAGATGTGCGTGATCTGATCGGCAAAGCCGAGCTGCTCGCAGGCAGCCGCGGAGTCGCCGCCGCCGACGATGGTCACGGCATCGGAATCGGCCAGAGCCTGTGCCACGGCGATGGTACCCTGTGCAAGCGTCGGATTCTCAAACACGCCCATCGGGCCGTTCCAGACGACGGTCTTGGCGCTCTTGACGGCGTCCGCAAAGAGCTTACGGGTCTCTTCGCCGATGTCAAGGCCTTCCATGTCGTCTGGGATGGCGTCCGCGGCGACAGTCTTCACGGCGATGTCCGCGTCGATCGGGTTCGGGAAGTCCGCAGCGATGACGGTGTCGACCGGCAGCAGCAGCTTGACGCCCTTGGCCTCGGCCTTGGCCATCATGTCACGGCAGTAGTCGATCTTCTCGTTGTCGAGCAGAGACTTGCCGACGGAATAGCCCTTCGCGGCGAGGAAGGTATAGGCCATGCCGCCGCCGATGATGAGGGTGTCGACCTTCTCGAGGAGGTTGTTGATGACGTTCAGCTTATCGGAGACCTTCGCACCGCCGAGGATGGCGACAAACGGACGGGTCGGATCGGCCAGAGCCTTGCCCATGATGGACACTTCCTTCTCCACGAGGAAGCCGCAGACAGCGGGCAGATAGTCCGCCACGCCGGCCGTGGAGGAATGGGCGCGGTGCGCCGTGCCGAATGCATCGTTCACAAAGATCTCCGCCAGAGAAGCCAGCTCCTTGGACAGCTCGGGATCGTTCTTCGTCTCGCCCTTCATGAAGCGGACGTTCTCCAGCAGCATCACATCGCCGTCCTTCAGGGCAGCGGCCTTGGCCTTGGCATCCTCACCGACGACGTCCTTGGCCATCACGACGGGCTTGCCGAGCAGCTCGCTCAGGCGGTCCGCAACGACCTGCAGGGACAGCTCGGGCTTCCACTCGCCCTTCGGCTTGCCCATATGGGAGCAAAGGATGACGCGGGCGCCGTGGTTGACAAGGTACTCAATGGTCGGCATGGCAGCGACGATGCGCTTGTCGCTCGTGATCTTGCCTTCCTTGGTGGGGACGTTGAAGTCACAGCGGCAAAGCACGCGCTTGCCCTTGACATCGATGTCTTCAACAGATTTCTTGTTGTAGTTCATAATTGACCTCCTGATAGACTTGCGATACGCAGAATTCACACTTTCATCTTTCCATAGTCCCGCAGGTGCGGGAAATTCAATTGCCGCAGCGCTTCAAACACGCCAATGGCAACGGAATTGCTGAGATTCAGGCTGCGTGCCTCCTCGCGGATGGGGATGCGGACGCAGTCATCATAATGGGCCTCGAGGAACGGCTCCGGCAGGCCCTTCGTCTCCCGGCCGAAGAACAGGTAGCACCCGTCGTCATAGGAAACATCGCAGTAGGAGCGCGGTGCCTTTGTAGAGAACAGCCGCTGCTGGGCAACGTTGTTTTTCGCATAGAAGTCCCCGAGATCGTCGTATACGCGCACATCGACCAGATGCCAGTAATCGAGCCCGGCGCGGCGCACGGCCCGCTCGGAGATATCGAAGCCCAGCGGCCGGATAAGATGCAGCACGGAGCCGGTTGCGGCGCAGGTGCGGGCAATATTGCCGGTGTTCTGCGGGATCTCCGGCGCAACAAGGACAACGTTCAGCATGGTGCTCCTGCGGAGAAGAGATTTTCGCGGCAGTATGCTCTCCAAAACACTGCCGACCAATATTCTATGACAAACGACCCCAAAATTCAACTATTTTTCTTGAATTTTCAAAAATAATTCACACAATTTCGTGTCAAAAATCACAGTTGCGTTTTCGCTCCAAATCCGCTATACTGTCTGGGAAAGCAACACTGGCCCATCTGCACGAAGGCCGGTCGGAAGGAAGCGATCCTCATTTGAAAAAAATGCACCTGACCCCCTCGCGGCTCATCGCGGTCGGGTTCCTGCTGGTCATTTTGGCCGGCGCGGGGCTGCTGATGCTCCCCATCGCCTCACGCGGGGAACCTGCCGGGTTCCTCGACGCCCTGTTCACCTCAACGAGTGCAACCTGCGTGACGGGTCTGGTAGTCCGCGATACGTTCACCAGCTGGACGGTCTTCGGCCAGCTCGTGATCCTCACGCTCATCCAGCTCGGCGGTCTTGGCTTCATGACCTTCATCACGCTGACGTCCATGCTGCTCGGCAAACGCCTCGGCCTTTATGACCGCAAGGTCCTTATGCAGTCTGCGGGCAACATCACGCTCGACGGTACGGCGGCGCTCATCCGCAAGATCATTCCCTTTACGTTCGTGTTCGAATTTGCGGGTGCCGCATTGCTTTCCATCCGGTTCATCCCGGAATTTGGCGTTCTGCGCGGCATCTACGCCGCCGTGTTCCACGCCATCTCCGCCTTCTGCAATGCAGGCTTCGACCTCATGGGCATGCGTGCGCCGTTTTCTTCCCTGACGGCCTATGTGTCCGATCCGCTTGTGAGCCTGACGATCTGCATGCTCATCATCATCGGTGGACTTGGCTTTCTCGTCTGGCGCGATCTTGTCCGCTGCCGCTTCCGCTGGAAGCGCCTGCAGCTGCACAGCAAGCTCGTTCTGACAACCTCCGGCATTCTGCTGCTCGGCGGCGGGCTTCTGTTTCTCGGCTTCGAGTGGAACGCCTCCATGGCGGACCTCTCCATCCCGGAAAAGCTCCTCGCCTCGTTCTTCCAGGCCGTCACACCGCGCACGGCAGGCTTCAACACCGTGGACCTGTCCAAGCTGTCCGACTCCGGTAACCTGCTGACGGACTTCCTTATGCTCATCGGCGGCAGTCCCGGCTCCACGGCAGGCGGCATCAAGACGACGACGCTGGCCGTTCTGGTGCTCAGTGCGCTGGCCTCGGCACGCGGCCGCATGCGCGTCAATACCTTCCGCATGTCCATTGAGCGCGAAACGCTCCGGCAGGCCAGCTCCATTCTGCTCATCTATCTCGGCATGAGCCTGACGGCCATTCTGGCCATCTGCGCCATCGAGCCGTTCGGTCTGAAGGCCGTCACGTTCGAAGTCGTCTCCGCCATTGCGACGGTAGGTCTGTCGCTCGGGCTGACGCCGCAGCTCAGCGCCGCGAGCCGTGTCATTCTCATTCTGCTCATGTACGCCGGGCGTATCGGTGGTCTGAGCTTCGTTCTGCTGTTCTCGGAGCGGCGCTCCGAGCCGCCGCTGGATCGTCCCACCGGCAAGATCCTCATCGGATAATCAGAGAAAGGAACCGTTTCATGAAATCTGTTCTCATCATCGGCATGGGCCGCACCGGCCGCCATCTGGCCAGCAAAATGCAGGAGCTCGGCAACGACGTCATGATCGTCGACAAAAACCCCGCCATCATCGAAGCGCTCTCCGGCCGCTTCACGGACTCAAATATCTGTGACTGCACGAACGATGCCATCATCAAGGCGCTCGGTGTCGACAATTTCGACATCTGCTTCGTCACCATCGGCGAGGACTTCCAGGCCTCGCTCGTCGTCACGTCCCTGCTCAAGCAGTTCGGCGCGCGCATGATCGTCTCGAAGGCCAAGCAGGACATTCAGGCAGACCTCCTGCGCAAGATCGGTGCAGACGAGATCGTCTGTCCGGAGCGCGAGATCTCCGAAAAGCTCGCCGTGCGCTACAACGCGGACAACATCTTTGATTTCATCCCGTTGACCGCAGATTATTCCATTTATGAGCTGCCCATTCAGGCCGCATGGATCGGTCAGACGCTGTCCGGCCTGAATGTCCGCCGCAAATATCAGATCAACATCATCGCCGTCAAGCATGACAACGAGATCAACCCGAACGTCGGCCCGGATTACCGCTTCCGCGAGGGCGACCACATCATCCTCATCGGCCGCTCCAACGAGGTCTTCAAGCTGGCCGCAAAAATGTAAGACAATGTAAGACGTTAGACAGAGAAAAGCGCTCCGTCTTCCGGCGGAGCGCTTGACAAAAAAGCAAAACTGGAGTATAGTATAGGTACAAAAGGGTGCTGCCAGTAGGTCGGCTCCCCAAATGACTATGAAGAGATAATCGTTCCTTTGGGGAGGCGGCGATTATCTCTTCTTATTGTTGTCCTGATAAATCAGGGCAATGACCGCAAGTATGACCATGCAGAATTGAAAGAATTCTCCCCATGTAACCATGCCTGTCACCCCCTCTCTTTCGATCGGGAGCAAAAAGAAGTTATCACCCCCGAATGAATTCGAGGAGAACCGCCTACCGGGGTACTGGTAGCACCACAGGCAGCACATCACAGGATTCGGCAAATTGCAAGCAAAAACAGTGAGTTATCGTATTCGTAATGTGTTAATTCAATGATTCCCACGTTTCAGGGTCATCGAAAGGTCAAAAAACCGGCAAACGTCATCAGGCGTTTGCCGGTCGTGGTGACCCGCTGGAGATTCGAACTCCAGACCCATTGCTTAAAAGGCAATTGCTCTGCCAACTGAGCTAGCGGGTCATGATGCAAAAAATTCGGAGCAAAGTGACTTTGCTCCGACGATGGCTGGGATGGCAGGACTCGAACCTACGAATGCCAGAGTCAAAGTCTGGTGCCTTACCACTTGGCGACATCCCAATATCCGGCGTGTGCCAAGCCCCGGCGCGGGGGAAAATGGGGTGAGTGAAGGGACTCGAACCCTCGATCTTCAGAGCCACAATCTGACGCGTTAACCAACTACGCTACACCCACCATATTTCGACCCGATCTTTGTGGCAGCTGATGCATCCCTGCGCTGGTACGCCAGGAGGGACTCGAACCCCCTACCTACTGCTTAGAAGGCAGTTGCTCTATCCAGATGAGCTACTGGCGCATTTGGAGCGAGTGATGGGAATCGAACCCACGCCCACAGCTTGGAAGGCTGTTGTACTAGCCGTTATACTACACCCGCGTGGGCAGGCTTTGCATCAGCCCTAAAATAGTAACATACTCCGACAGGATTGTCAAGTCCTGTTTTTCATTTTTGTAAAAAACAGCCGGGAAGCGAAGAACCACTCCCCGGCTGTCCGGAATTCGCTCAGACGACCTGCAGGGCGTCGTCCCGCACCTCGACGCGGAGCGTCGCGCCGGGCGACACATTGCCCTCGACGATGCGGCGGGCCAGCAGCGTCTCGACCGTGTGCTGCAGATAGCGGCGGAGCGGACGCGCACCGTACTGCGGATCATAGGCTGCGTCGATGATGAACTGCTTGGCCTCCGGCGTCAGCTCGCAGCGCAGCTGCTTGTCAGCCAGACGTGCATTGAGCGCATCCATCTGCAGATCGATGATCTTGACGATATTTTCCTTCGTCAGCGGCTTATAGAAGACGATCTCGTCCAGACGGTTCAGGAACTCGGGGCGGAACGAACGCTTCAGCAGCTGCTCGACCTGTGAACGGGCCTCCTCGGAGATCTCGCCATTGTCGGTAATGCCGTTCAGCAGATACTCCGAGCCGAGGTTGCTCGTCAGGATCAGGATCGTATTCTTGAAGTCGACGGTGCGGCCCTGCGAATCGGTGATACGGCCGTCGTCAAGCACCTGCAGCAGGATGTTGAAGACATCGGGATGGGCCTTTTCGACCTCGTCGAACAGCACGACGCTGTACGGCTTGCGGCGCACGGCCTCGGTGAGCTGGCCGCCCTCGTCATAGCCGACGTATCCGGGAGGCGCGCCGATCAGGCGCGTCACGGAGAACTTCTCCATGTATTCGGACATATCGATGCGGACGAGGTTCTTCTCATCGTCAAACAGCGCCTCTGCCAGCGCCTTGGCGAGCTCGGTCTTGCCGACGCCCGTCGGGCCGAGGAACAGGAACGAGCCGAGCGGGCGGTTCGGGTCCTGAATGCCGGCGCGGCTGCGGAGGATGGCCTCCGAGACGGAGCGGACGGCTTCATCCTGCCCGACGACGCGCTTATGCAGCTGCTCGTCCAGATGCAGGAGCTTTTCGCGCTCGCCCTCGACGAGCTTTGCGACCGGGATGCCGGTCCAGCGCTCGACGATCTTTGCGATCTCCTCCTCCGTGACCTTGTCGCGCAGGAGGTTGCTCTGCTTGGCGTTCTGCGCCAGCGCCTCTTCCTGCGCCAGCTGCTTCTTGAGCTCGGGCAACTCGCCGTACTTCAGACGGGCGGCCGTCTCGAGGTCATAGCTCTGCTCTGCCTGCTCGATCTGCGCACCGAGCTTTTCGATCTGCTCACGCAGCTGCTGGACCTTGCCGATGGCATTCTTCTCGTTTTCCCACTGGGCCTTCATGGCGTTGAACTTATCGCGCTGCTCGGCCAGCTCCTTTCGCAGCTCCGTCAGACGGCCCTGCGAGAGCTCGTCGGTCTCGTTCTTCAGCGCAGCCTCTTCGATCTCCATCTGGATGATCTTGCGGCGGATAACGTCCAGCTCCGTCGGCATGGAATCCATCTCCGTGCGGATCATGGCACAGGCCTCGTCGATGAGGTCAATGGCCTTGTCCGGCAGGAAGCGGTCCGTGATATAGCGGTCAGACAGCGTGGCCGCCGCAATGATGGCGGGGTCCGTGATCTTCACGCCGTGGAAGACCTCGTAGCGCTCCTCCAGGCCACGCAGGATGGCGATGGTGTCCTCGACGGACGGCTCCTTGACGAGCACGGTCTGGAAACGGCGCTCCAGCGCAGGGTCCTTTTCGATATACTTGCGGTATTCATCGAGCGTCGTTGCGCCGATGCAGTGCAGCTCGCCGCGCGCCAGCATCGGCTTGAGCAGGTTGCCCGCGTCCATGCTGCCCTCAGTCTTGCCTGCGCCGACGATGGTATGCAGCTCATCGATGAACAGGATGATGCGGCCCTCGGAGTTCTTCACTTCGTTCAGGACGGCCTTCAGGCGCTCTTCAAATTCGCCGCGGTACTTTGCGCCCGCGATGAGCGCGCCCATGTCCAGCGAGAAGATCGTCTTGTCCTGCAGGGACTTCGGCACGTCGCCGCGGACGATCCGCTGCGCCAGTCCTTCGGCAATGGCCGTCTTGCCGACGCCCGGCTCGCCGATGAGCACGGGGTTGTTCTTCGACTTGCGCGACAGGATGCGGATGACGTTTCGGATCTCGTCGTCACGGCCGATGACCGGGTCCGTCTTCTTTTCGCGGGCGTTCTTCACCAGATCGGTGCCGTATTTCTGCAGCGCCTCATAGGTGTCCTCCGGGCTGTCCGTCGTCACGCGGCTGCTGCCGCGGATGGCCTGCAGGGTCTTCAGGCAGTCCTCCTTGCGGATGCGATAGTCCGCAAACAGCGGCGCGACGGTCTCGTCGGCCGTGTCGAGCATGGCAAGGAACAGGTGCTCCACGGAGACGTATTCGTCCCGCATGCCCTGCGCCGTGCGCTCGGCCTCAGCCATCAGACTGTCCATGCCGCGGGAAATATAGAATTTGTCGGCATCCCGGCCGGAACCGCTGACGCCCGGCAGCTTTTCCACAGCCGCCTGTGCCGCAGCCGTCAGGCTCTCGACGCTCACGCCCATTTTCTTCAGCAGCTGCGGGATGAGCCCGCCGTCCTGCTGCAGCAGAGCCAGAAGCAGGTGAGCCTGCTCGATCTGCTGATTCTGATGCGCCGCTGCGATCGTCTGCGCACTCTGCAGGGCCTCCAGTGTTTTCTGCGTATACTGATTCGTGTTCATAACCTCATTCTCCTCTCCGGCGGCGAATTCCGCCGAGGGGTTTCAAGAAGCATCCGACGCATTCGCCAGAGCTTCTTTAGCACTCTCTCTTGTTGAGTGCTAACCTCTTTTGACCCCATGATACCACCATTTTGAATTTTGTCAAGAGGTACAGATGAAAATATTTTCTCCAAAATTGCGCAATATAACAGTCATTATCTATGCAGTTTCGCACAATACGATCTTTCCTATGCTGTTATGCCACCGTAAAAAGCAGGCGTGCCAAACATGACACGCCTGCTTTATATGTTTGATCGTATGGTTCATTCAAAAATGATGCGGTTCGCGCCGAAGTAGCGGGCGTTGTAATAGCTCTCGCTCAAGGAGCTGATGATGACGCCCTTGCGCGGATTGGCCGCGTGGATGAAACGTCCGCCGCCGATGTAAATGCCGACATGCGTGATCTCACCGCCGGAGCCGAAGAACACGAGGTCGCCCGGCATCAGCTCGCTGCGGCTGACATGCTCGCCATCGTTATAATACTGCGACGTCGCCGTGCGCGTGATGTTGAAGCCGAAGTGGCGGTAGACATACTGCACGAAGCCGGAGCAGTCGAAGCCTGCGGGCGTTGTGCCGCCGTAGACATAGTCATAGCCCTCGAACGTCAGGGCATAGGCCACCAGATCGTCCGCCAGCGAGGGTTGCTCGATCGTGCCGTCCCACGACGTGGTGAACTTATAGCAGCGCAGGAAGATCACAAGCGCCTCCAGACTGCTGGTGGACGACTGCGGCAGGAGCTTGCCGTCGCTGCCCTTGACCGCGCCGATGTAGCACAGCAGGCGCGTCGGCGTTTTCGCCCACTCGGCAAGCTGCTTCAGGTCAGAAAACTCACTGAGAGAATAGCGGTTCACGCGCGGGTTCTGCTCCGTCGGATAGCCGACAGTCTGCATGAAGTTGCACGAAATTTTGAAGAACTGCTCGCGCGTCAGCGTATCGTTCGGGCCGAAGCGGCCGTCACCGTAGCCCTGCACGATCTTGAGCTCATAGGCCGCGTTCACGTCCGGATCGTTCGTGTCCGTGAAGTGCGCCGTGCCGGACGGCGTATATTCCGTGCCCATCAGGCCGTTATAGGCCAGCATGGCAATGGAGCACATCTGGGCGCGGGAGATGGGCTTGCTCAGGTCGGCATTGTCGAGACTCGAGGGGATGATGCCGAGCTTCACGACCTCAGAGAACTCCGCAACGGCCCACGCCGGGATGCCGCTGTAGCCGCCGTCGTCATCCGGGTCCGGATCGACCGGCATATCATCATTTTTGCGCAGCCACTCGCTGACAATGTAATACGCGCGGCGGAACATGGCGATGGCCGCCTGCCGCTCCGTCGTGCCCTTCGGCTCAAGGGCCGTGCCGGTGCCGCGCACCACGCCGAGCGCGACCATATACTGCGTCGGCTCGAGTGCATAGTCGCTGACGGAGGCTGCGTCCGTAAACTGGGAAAGGTCGGACGGCTCGACGCTCTCGTCCTTCCAGAACAGCGCGCGCGTCATCAGGTTATAGGTGATCTTGAAGAAGTCCTGACGGCTCAGCGGCTCATTTGGGCGGAACGTCTGGTCCTCGTAGCCGTTGATGATGCCCTGCTCAAAGGCGAAGTTGATCTCCATCTCCTGCGTGTCCGTGAAATACCTGGCCCCACTGGCGCAGGATGCCTCCACGTTCATCAGGTTCTCATAGACCTCGACGGCCATTTTGCACATCTCGCCGCGCGTGATATTGGCGGAAAGGTCGGCGTTCAGCAGGCAGTCCGGCAGCAGGCCGAGCGCCTCCATCTCCGCGACCTCGGACTTTGCCCAGTCGCTGACATTCGAATAGGCCATGGCTGCAGGGGCAAACCCTGCCAGCAGGCACAAGCACAGAAGCGCGCTGAGCCAGCGAATGATGCGTTGCTTTTTCATGCAGATACCTCCATATCCAGCTCCAGGCCGACCGGACAGTGGTCGGAGCCATAAATTTCCTGATAAATGGGCGCGGCCGCAACGGACTCGCGCAGGCGGTCGGACACAAGAAAATAGTCGATGCGCCAGCCCGCGTTCTTCTCCCGCGCGTGGAAGCGGTAGCTCCACCACGAATACGCGCCCGTGAGGTCGGGATTGCGGTAGCGGAACGTATCCGTGAACCCGGCCTGCAGCAGCTCGGTGAACTTGCCGCGCTCCTCGTCCGAGAAGCCCGCGTTGCCGCGGTTCGGGCCGGGGTTCTTCAGATCGATCTCCTGATGCGCCACATTCAGGTCGCCGCAGACGATCACCGGCTTCTGCCGGTCGAGCGAGACGAGATAGGCGCGGAACGCATCGTCCCAGGCCATGCGGTGGTCAAGGCGCTTTAATCCGTCCTGCGCGTTGGGCGTGTAGCACGTTGCGATAAAGCAGTTCGGATATTCCAGCGTGATGAGCCGCCCCTCGTGGTCCAGCTCCTCCACGCCGACGCCGTAGGTCACGGCGAGCGGCTCGTACCGGGCAAAGATCGCCGTGCCGGAGTAGCCCTTCTTCTCGGCGGAGTACCAGTACTGCCGGTAGCCCGGCAGGTCCAGTTCGACCTGATGCGGCTGTGCCTTCGTCTCCTGCAGGCAGAAGAAATCAGCGTTCAGCGTCCGGAAGGCGTCCTCAAAGCCCTTCTGCAGGCAGGCGCGGATGCCGTTGACGTTCCACGAGATCAGTTTCATAGGCAGTTCCCTTCATCTTTTTCTCTATGGTAACAAATTATTACAAAAATTACAACCGTTTTCCGCAAAAAAGAGCGCCCCGCCGCGAAAAAAAATCCGGCGGGGCGGTGCAGATTCAGGCATTTGGCAGCGGACCGAGCGTCCGCACGGCCTCGCGCAGCGTCAGCAGGTCCGTGTATGCCTCCGGGCGGCGCGCCGGGTCCCGCAGCAGAGCGGAGGGATGATACATAGCAAGATAGCGCACGCCGTTCCGCTCGAACCACTGGCCATGCTCCCGCGTGATGCGGAAATCCGGCCGGATGAGCCGCATGGCCGCAATGCGCCCGAGGCAGACGATGATGCTCGGCTGCAGCAGCCGGAGCTGCCGCTCGAGCCAGCCGAAGCAGGCGTCCTGCTCCTGCGGCTGCGGGTCGCGGTTTCCGGGCGGGCGGCATTTGACGATATTGCAGATATAGCAGTTGTGCCGCCCGAGGTCGATGATGGACAGCATGTCGTCGAGCAGCTGCCCGGCCGGGCCGACGAATGGCTCGCCGCGCAGGTCCTCCTGCTGGCCGGGGCCTTCCCCGATGAAGACGACGGGCGAGGGGCATGGTCCGACGCCGAACACGACGCTGTGGCGCGTGGCGGCAAGGCCGCAGCCCGTGCAGCCCTCGCAGGACATGCGCAGGACATTGAGCTCATCCACGGCGGTCCTCCCTGCCCTGACGGGCTCCCGGACGGCGCGCGCGCATGGCGCGCTTTTTTGCGCGGCGGCGGTTGATGGAGCGCAGGATGGCAACGATGAGCCAGAACACCAGCGCCAGCAGCACCGGTACGGTCACGAACCACAGCCGCCACATGCCCTTCCAGATCTTCGCCAGCACGCTTTCGGTCTGCTTGGCGACGTATTTCGGCGTGGAGCGCGCCACGGCCGTCAGCGTCACAAGGTCGCAGGTCGCAAGCACCTTGCCGTCCAGCACGGCACTGACGGTGCCGACCTTCGTCTCGGCCTCAAGCGGGGCCTCGAGCGGAGCCTCGGAGTCATACTGCACGGTCAGCGTAATGCCGGAGGTATCGCAGCTGTCCGGCAGCAGGACGGAGATATTGTCCTTTGCGCGCACGACAACGCTGTCGCGGCCGTCGGCATACAGCACCTGCGGCATGTCCACAAGGGCCGTGTCCGCCAGCACCTGCACACTGTTCAAATGATTGAAGCCGTATTCGAACAGCCGCTTCGTCTCCGTGAAGCGCTGGTCCGTCTCCGTGCCGTCGTCGTTCTGCAGCGTCTCGCAGCCGCAGACGACGCTGAGGAAATGCAGCGAACCGCTCTCCGCCGTGGAGATGAGGCAGCCGCCCGCAGGCGTCGTGAAGCCGGTCTTGATGCCGCGCGCCTTGTCGTAGTAATACTTTCCGACGGTCTGACCGCTCGTCAGATAGTTTGTCGTGCGGAGCACGCGCTCCTCGGACTTGTTCGTCGCAGGCACCGTGTGGGATGTCTGCGTGGAGAATTCCTGAAACTGCTCACTCTGCCAGGCCCAGCGCGCCAGCGTAACGAGGTCGCGCACGGTGGTGTAGTGATTCTCGTCATGCAGGCCGTGGGCATTGGCAAAATGTGTGCCCGTCATGCCGAGGGCCGCCGCCTGCGCGTTCATGAGCGCCACGAAGGATGGGATATCCCCTGCGATGTACTCCGCCACAACGTTGCAGGCCTCGTTTGCCGACGAGATCATCACGCAGTACAGCAGCTCGCGCAGAGACAGCTGCTCGCCCTCGAGCAGGCCGGCGGAGCTGCCCGCTGCATTCAGATCCTGCAGAGCCTCATGGCTGACCGTCACGATGTCGTCGAGGTTTCCGTGCTCCAGCGCCAGCATACACGTCATGATCTTCGTCAGGCTGGCGGGATAGACCTTTTCGTCCAGATTCATGCCATAGACGAGCGTATCGCTGTTCAGCTCCACGAGCGCCGCCGCCCTGGCCTGCACCGTGGTGTCGAGATACTGGCCGAAATCGTTCAGCGCGGGCGGCGTCTCATCCGTCACGGCGGCGGGAGTCCTGCCGTTTTCGGCAGGCGCAGCGGTCTCCGCCGTCGGCTCTGCGGCGCCGGTCGCACCCGGTTCCGAAGCATCCGGCTCCGTAGTATCAGCCACAGTCTCCGAGGCGGACGGCTCCGTGGGATCGGCCGGTGCGTCCGTCGGCTCCGCGAAGGCCGGGAGCATCAGGCACTGCAGCAGGGCCAGCAGGACCAGCCCGGACAGAAGTCTTTTTTTCATATTCTCCTCCAAAAACGCCGCGGCGGCATTGCCGCAGGGCGGAACTGTGTGATATAATGAGTATGGGCAGGCCGCGTGGGACACCGCGTGCCGGTCCGACAGACACATTATAACAAAAATCCGGATTATGTCAACGGAGCAGAGCGAAAATGGAGCAGAAACCGCGTTGGAACTGGGTCATCACCCTGGCGGCCGTCTTTCTTGCCTTCTGTCTGGGCTTTGGCGTGGCGCGCTGGACACAGCATACGGACGGCGTTACGGTGCGCACGGCGCGCACCGTCCCCGCACAGACGGAGTCTGCCCTGCCGTCCGTCCCGGCGGCTTCCGCCCCGACAGAGAAACCGACGGCAGCGCCGACGGAGGCCGCAACGCAGCCGCCCACGGAGCCGGGTCCGCTCGATCTCAACCGCGCCACGGCGCAGGAGCTGACAACGCTCCCCGGCATCGGCGAGGTGCTGGCGCAGCGCATCGTGGACTACCGCGAGGCGCATGGCCCCTTCCGCAGCGTGGAGGAGCTCATTGCGGTCGAGGGCATCGGCGAAGGCAAGCTGGAAAAGCTCCGGGAACTGGTCACGGTGGAGGTAGAACCATGAAAATTCTGGTCGTAGATGATGAAGAGCTGCTGGTCAAGGGCATTCGCTTCAACCTGCAGAACGACGGCTATCAGGTCGTCACCGGCAGCAACGGCCGTGAGGCCATCGAGCTGGCGCGCGATCCGGAAATCCGGCTCATCGTGCTGGACGTCATGATGCCGGAGATCGACGGGCTGACCGCCTGCCGCACCATCCGGGAGTTTTCGGACGTCCCCATTATCATGCTCACTGCCCGCACGGAGGACATGGACAAGCTGCTTGGCTTTGAGCACGGCGCGGACGACTATCTGACAAAGCCCTTCAACATTCTGGAGCTGAAGGCGCGCATCCGCGCCCTGCTGCGCCGCAGCGGCGGGCTGGAGAACCAGAACAACCGTATCACGGCAGGCAGCCTGACTGTCGACACGCAGGAGCGCAACGTCTATAAGGACGGCAAGCCCGTCGAGCTGACGGCCCGCGAGTTCGACCTTGTCGAGCTGCTCATCCGCAACCCGAACCGCGTCTACTCCCGCGAAAATCTGCTTGACCTCATCTGGAGCTATGAGTACCGCAGCGATATCCGCACGGTGGACGTCCACATCCGCCGCATCCGTGAAAAACTGGAGACCGTTCCGGCCGAACCGGAATACATCATGACAAAGTGGGGAGTTGGGTACTATTTCAAAGCGTAAACACCGCAGCTTTCTGCCTGCCAGCTCGCAGCTCCGCTATGCCGCCGCCTACATCCTCATCACGGCGGCCGCCCTGTTCCTGCTGAATCTCTATGCCTCGACGACCATCCGCAGCATGACGTTCCACGCGCAGGCCGATTCGCTCGAGAGCAAAGCACAGCTCCTGAGCAATGCCCTGCTGCAGCTCGACGAGCTTTCCGCAGGCCGGGCCGCGCAGGCCGTAAATTCCATGGAGGAGCTGCACACCACCCGCACCGTCGTGACCGACGCTGCGGGCGTTGCCGTATACGATTCTCTGACCACCGGCAATGCCGAGGGAAAGACGCTGCTGTTTCCGGAGCTTATCACGGCGCTGGAGGGCAGCGACGTCTTTTTCGCCCGCTATGCCGACGGCGCCGTAGAAAGCCACGCCGCCGTTCCGCTCATACGCGGCGGCAAAACGCTGGGGGCCGTGTATCTCATGTCGTACGACACGGATCAGGGCGAGCTGATCGCCGCGCTGGAGCGCAACATTCTGCGCATTTCGTTTGCGCTGGAGGGCGGCGTCGTGCTGTTCTCCCTGTTCTTCTCGGCCGCATTCTCGCGGCGCATGCGCGCCATTCTGAATCAGGTCGGCCGCATGCGCGAGGGCGACTATTCCCAGCAGCCGCCCGTCCGCGGGCACGACGAGGTCGAGCGCCTGAGCCGGGCCTTCAACGAGCTGGCCGCAAGGCTGGAAAGCTCCGAGGCGCGGCGGCGGCAGTTCGTCTCCGACGCGTCCCACGAGCTGAAAACGCCGCTGGCCTCCATCAAGCTGCTGTCTGACTCCATCCTGCAAAACGAGATGGACCCCGAGACGCAGCGTGAGTTCATCGGCGACATCGGCCGCGAGGCAGACCGTCTCGGCCGCCTGACACAGAAGCTTCTGACGCTCACGAAGCTCGACAGCAGCGTGGAAGAGGAGTGCGAGATCCTCGATGCCGCGCTCGTCGTGCGCAAGGTCGTGCGCATGCTGCTGCCGCTGGCGCGGCTGCGCGGCATCGGCATCGACACAACGTTCGAGCCGGACTGCAGCGTCATGACTGTGGAGGACGATCTGTATCAGATCGTATTCAATCTAACGGAAAATGCTATCAAATACAACCGGCAGGACGGCTGGGTCGGCGTGTCTGTCCGCCGGGCGGACGATCAGGTGGAGCTGCGCGTCGAGGACAACGGCGCGGGCATCCCGCCGGAGTCCATGGAGCATATTTTCGAGCGTTTTTACCGCGTAGACAAGGCACGCTCCCGCGCCGCGGGCGGCGCCGGGCTGGGCCTTTCCATCGTGCACGACATGGTCGAGCGCAGCTACGGCACCATCACTGTGCAGGCCCGGCCGGGCGGCGGCACGATCTTCACCGTGCGGTTCCCGCATTTTGATCTGGAGGAGGACGAAACATGAGACGCCTGCTGCTTTTGCTGCTCCCGCTTGCGCTGCTGTGCGCCTGCACCACCGCGCCCGCAGAGCAGGCGGACGCCCCGTTTTCCTTCTACTACCGCTGCGCCGAGGTCGCCTATGGCGGCGAGGACGGCGTGATCCGCGCCGTGGGAAGCGAGGCAGAGGTGCGCGCGGCGGCGGGACGGGATTGTGAGATGGTCGATTTGAAAGGCCATACGCTGATGCCGGCGTTCATTGACGCGCACAGCCATTTTTCCGGCTGTGCCAACGCACTTTTGCAGGTGCCCCTGGGCGAGGCCGTCAGCTTTGACGAGATAGAAGAACGTATCGCGGCGTTTATCCGCGATAACCATATTTCAAAGGGGCAATGGGTCGCCGCTCAGGGTTTCGACCATAACGTTCTTCGGGAAAAACGTCCGCCGCGCAGAGAAGTGCTGGACCGTGCCGCTCCCGACAATCCGGTGATTATGGCTCACCAGTCCGGCCATACGGGCGTTTTGAACACGCTTGCGCTGGAACGGCTGGGAATCACGCCGGATACACCTGTGCCGGAGGGCGGCATGATGGAGGTCGCGGACGGAAAGGTGGCGGGCTACATGGAAGAGACCGCTTTTCTGAATTGCCAGAGCCGCGTTCCAATGCCGGCGCCGGAGGACCTGATGGGCGCATATCTGCGCGCGCAGGACGGCTATGCGCGGCGTGGCGTCACCACGGTGCAGGAAGGGATGATGATACCGGCGATGGAACCGCTGTACAGG
>ENA-OQEY01000388-OQEY01000388.1-human-gut-metagenome-genome-assembly--contig:-NODE-388-length-29959-cov-4.500904_pt1 | contig 29959 bp, 20 predicted proteins | sample MGYA00242801_ERZ504647 | MGnify/ENA primary metagenome ERZ504647 (study PRJEB26092, sample SAMD00036204) | human gut metagenome | host: Homo sapiens | study: EMG produced TPA metagenomics assembly of... | reverse complement strand
TATGCCGACCATCTGGTGTACACCGAGGAGGACCCGGCCCACGACCGCGTGGAGGACATCTGCGCCGAGCTGGTAAAGAACACGCCTGCCGGCGTTTCCCACGAGGTCATCCTTGACCGCGAGCAGGCGGTGACGACGGTGCTCGAGCGGGCCCTGGAGGCCCCGGAGCCCTCGGTGGTGCTGTTGCTCGCCAAGGGTGACGAGACCCGTCAGCATCGTGGCGACGAGTACCCGGAGGTCAAAAGCGATTTGGCTATCGCCCGGGAGGTTCTTCTCCGATAGGGGCACGCTTTGCCGCTCGCTCCAGTTGTGTGCAGTCGATGGATATGCACACATACATAGGGGGTTTGTGATTTAAACGCCGATTAACGGTCGCCGCTTACCGAAATGACGGTCAATCCGCTCGCGCCATGCGCGAAAGTTGCACCGCATCTGCCGATACCCCGTGCCGCTTGGCGGTGCGGGGTTCTATTAGAAAAGGAGGCGGTATGACGCAAAGGCTTAGAGCGCGCATCTGCGCGTTCGCCACGCTCGCGCTGGCATGCTTGTGCATGTTCGGCGCACCGAGCGTGGCGCGAGCGGCCGAGGGCGATTATCAGATCTACCCCACTCCGCAAGCCATCTCGTACGCACAGGGGGAGGTGAAACTAGAGAAGAAGGCCACGACGGTCGTGGAGTCCGGCATCGATGCCGAGACCAAGGCCCGCTTGGACGAGACGCTCAAGCTCAAGGGCATTGAGGCCACGGCGAGCGAGACCGTTCCCCAGGGTAAGGGCACCGCGGTGCTCGTGGGTGTCAAGGGCTCCAAGGGCGCTGTCGACACCTATGTTGACAAGCTCGTCAAGGAGAAGAAGCTCTCCTATACGGACGGCCTGTTCGACAAGACCGACGCCTATCTGCTGGCGGCACTGCCGGCACAGGGCGACGGCCCGAGCAAGATCATCGTGCTGGGCCGCGACACTGACGCCGCGTTCTACGGCCTGACCACGCTGTACCAGATCTTCCAACAGGTCGAGGGCGACACGCTGCGCGCCCTCACGGCGAGCGACTACGCCGACGTCATCACCCGTGGCTTCATCGAGGGCTACTACGGCAACCCCTGGAGCACCGAGGACCGCGTTGAGCTCATGCGTTGGGGCGGTCACTACAAGCTGAACGCCTACTTCTACGCTCCCAAGGACGATCCCAAGCACAACGCCAAGTGGCGCGAGCTTTATACCGACGAGGAGCTTACGAGCAAGATCGAGCCGCTCGCCAAGGCGGGCAACGAGTCCAAGTGCCGCTTCGTCTTCGCGCTGCATCCGTTCATGAGCAATCCCATCACGAACGCCAACTACGCGGAGTCCGTCAAGACCCTCAAGGCGAAGTTCACCCAGGTTATGGATCACGGCGTTCGCCAGATCGCCATCCTTGCCGACGATGCCGCCAACCAGGGCAACGATCTTTACATCAAGCTCTGCAATGAGATGACCAACTGGCTGCGTGAGCAGCAGAAGGCCAAGAATTCCGACGGCACGCTCAAGTACCCCGGCCTTAAGGACACGCTCATTTTCTGCCCGGTCAACTACATGGGCCAGGGCGAGGCATGGTACAAGCAGCTGCCTTCGAACGTTCAGGTCATCAACACCGGCGGCCGCGTGTGGGGCAAGATCGACAACAAGTTCGCCTCGGCGTTCCAGAAGAACTCCGGTGTCGCGCCGTTCATGTGGATCAACTGGCCCTGCTCCGATAACGACAAGGACGCCCTGCACATGGGCGGCCACAACAACTTCCTGGGCTCCGACCTCAAGCCGGGCCAGGTTAAGGGCGTCGTTATCAACCCGATGCAGCAGTCCGAGCCCTCGAAGCAGGGCATCTTCATGAACGCCGACTTCACCTGGAACCTGTGGGAGTCCGAGGCTCACGCCAACGACACCTGGGAGAAGTCCTTCAGCTACGTTGACCACAACTCCCCGATCGCCACCGAGGGCTCCAACGCCCTGCGCAGCCTGTCCAATCACATGAAGCGCATGTACGGCGGCGGTGCCACGTGGGAGAACGGCGAGTCTGCGGAGATCAAGGACGAGCTCAATGCGGTCCGTTCCAAGCTCACCGCCGATACCGTGACTGCCGACGATTGCGACAAGATGATCGCCATCTTCGAGCAGATCCAAAGGGACGCCAAGACCTTCCGCGAGAACGCCGGCACCCCTGCCATGCTCAAGCAGATGGAGCCTTGGGTCGCTACGTTCGAGGACCTTACTCGAGCCGCGATCACGGAGCTGAATGCGGTCAAGGCCTCCATCAAGGGCGACAACAACGAGCTGATCGCGCTGTTCGCCGAGGGGACTTCTGCGTTCGACCAGGCGAACAACCATGAGCTGTGGTACATCAACCACTACGAGAAGGCCCGTGTGGGCAAGGCGTATATCACGCCCACGGTCAACGCGCTGAACGACTACGTGGCCGAGAAGGCGACGCTCGCCGCCGACCCGGACGCGGTGGTGACCAAGCTGGTGACCAACCGCACCGACACGCCCGTCGGCAGCACGGACGCCGTGTTTGACGGCGATCCCTCTACGGGCGCCGAGTACCGCGCCCCGAACAAGGTTGCCCAAGGCGATTACTTTGGCATGACGCAGACCAAGCCGTTCGACCTCGACACGGTGACGTTCGTTCAGGGCGGCGGCAAGAACTTCTTCGACCACAGCAAGGTTCAATACTTCAAGGACGGTGAGTGGAAGGACGTCCCGAACGCCCAGGAATACACCACGAGCACCGTCACGGTCACCGATCTTGGCCTGGAGCAGGTTGACGGCGTGCGCCTGGTTGCCGTGAGCAACAACAGGCTCGACGCCTGGCCGACCATCAACGAGATCATGATCAACCAGAAGGTTGAGACCTCTGCTACGTTCACCGGCACGGTGACGCTGGCCAACCAGGAGTCGGCGGACACGTCCAAGCCCCTGCAGAACGCCTCCGATGCCAAGGACACCGAGGCATGGTTTACCGAGAAGCGTGAGGGCGAGGGTAAGCACGACGGCACCGTGAAGGACGCCGCTGTGATCGTCACGTTCGACTCGCCCAAGACCATCGATGCCATCGTGTTCAAGCAGGGCGGCAACTCCTCTGACGTCATCGACAGGGGCTCTGCGTACTACCAGGGCACCGATGACGCTTGGCACAAGGTGGGCGACATCACGAGCGCGAAGAGCCAGACCGTCAAGCTGGGCTCCCCGGTCGAGGCCAAGGCCATCAAGGTCGTGAACGACCAGGCCAAGGAGGTCTGGTGGCGCGTGGTTGACCTGCATGCGACCTACGGCAAGTCCGCGGCCACGCAGGCGATCACCACCAACATGCCCGTGTACCAGACGAACAAGATCGAGCGCGCCATCGACGGCAACGACTCGACGCAGTTCTGGAGCAGCCGTGCCACGCAGGCAAACGACTGGGTGATGCTGAACTTCGGCGAGAGCAAGTACATCGACACGGTGCGCATGCTCCAAGGCGCCACGGACAGCTTCACGTCCTCCAAGCTCTACTACACCACTGACAAGACCCCCAGCCAGAACGGCAACTGGACCGAGCTCGCCACGCTCAACGGCGCGGCGGACCAGACGGTTACCTTCGACCGCGTTGAGGCCACCGGTATCAAGGTGGTCGCCACCCAGGCAACCGCCAACTGGTTCCAGCTCTTCGAGCTCCAGGCGTTCGAGAAGTTCTCCTTTACCAAGGACAACCTCTACGCCAACTTCGACCTCGCGAATGTGGACCTTACGGCCCGTGTGGGCGAGGGCTCTTTCAAGACGACCGACGGTGCCGTAACCCTGGCCAAGAAGGGCGATGTCATCGCGGTCGACCTCGGCTCCGTGCGTCGTGACATCAAGCTGGCCAACCTCGACGAGCAGACGCTCGCCAGCGCCGAGGCCGTGTACTCTCAAAACGGTCTCGAGTGGGTGAAGGCCGATGGGGCAAACGTGGAGCGCGCCCGCTACGTGGGCGTACGCGCCACGGCCGACAACGCGTCTGCGACCTTCAAGGGGTTTGAGGGCAGCTACCTGTTCTTGCTCTCCCCGAGCTTGGTTAAGAGCGAGCTGCCGGGCAACCAGTCCCTCGACGTCTCCAAGATGTTCGACGGCAATGTGACCACGGCCACCAAGTCCTCCGGTGCTCCCGCCGAGGGCAACACCATCGTGATCGATCTGGGCCAGACCCGTACGATCAACTCCTTCGAGTACTTCGTGCCCGAGGCGAGCCTCGACTTCATCCGCAACGCGGTTGTCGAGATCGCCGATACGCCCGATGTGGCTGATAAGGACTGGAAGCTCGTGCTCGACATCAACAGCAAGGGCGCCATCCAAGATCCCGGCACGCAGTCCACTGCCAAGGAGGCCGGTTGGCTCACGCACTCCAGCGAGACCCCCGGCAACATGTTCATCGAGGCGAAGGACCTTGACCTGAGCGGTCGCTACCTGCGTATCCGCTTTACCAAGGCGTATCCCGACCGCTGGGTCGAGATCGGCGAGCTGCGCATCAACAAGGGCGCATATGTTTCCACCTATGCGGGCGGCGACTTTGAGTCCACGGTGATCGAGCAGCAGGGCAAGGTCCCCGCGAACCTGATCGACAAGGACCTGCTCACCACCTGGGCCCCCGAGGGGACCGAGGCCGGTGCACTGACCTACCACGTGGGCTCTCCGCTCAAGGCCGACGGCACGCCGTATGTGGGCGTTCGCGTTATCTCCCACGGCGAGCCGAGCAACGTGACGGTCAAGGCGGTGCTCTACACCGACGACACCTACACCAAGACCGCGACGGTCGAGCTGGGCCTCGACGATGAGGTCCTCAAGGAGTTCAGCTTTGGTCTGCCCAACGCCGCCGAGCGCTCGCTCGCTGAGTACACGGCCGTGAAGGACATCGTGTTCGAGTGGGCCGAGGGCACCGAGCCCGAGCTCTCCGAGGTGTATCTGCTCGGCGCCATGACGGGTGTGAGCACGGACGACCTGGCCTCCCTGCAGGCGGCGGTCGACTCCGCCAAGCAGCAGGACACCAGCGCCTGGACCACCGACTCCAAGACCGCGCTCGCCGGCGCCATCGCGCAGGCTGAGCAGGCCCTGGCTGCGCCCGAGAGCCTGACGATCGATCAGATCGAGGAGCTCAAGGCCGCGATCGAGACCGCTTTGAAGAGCCCGGTGCTCAAGTACACCGGCACGGAGCTGTCCGAGCTGGTCTCGGGCGCGCTCACCGACGGCTCGAAGTACACGGCGGACAGCTGGAAGGCGTACCAGGACGCGCTTGCCGCCGCAAAGGCCGGCATCGAGAAGGGCGATAACCTGTCTCAGGCCGAGGGCGACCAGCTCGTTGCCAACCTCAAGGCCGCGCTCGAGGGCCTCAAGCTCGCCGGCGACGGCAACGGCGACGGCGGTGGCAACGGCGACGGTGACCACAACGGCAACGGCAACGGTGACAACAACGGCAACGGCGACCACAACGGTAACGGTGGCGGCAACAACAGCGGCGGCCAGGGCGGCTCCAAGCCCAACGGCGGCTCCGGCAGCCAGGGCAGCGGTAAGCCCAACGGCGGCCTGCCCCAAACCGGCGACCCGTCTACGCTGATCGCCGCGGCCACGCTCATTGCCGGCGGCGCTGCCACGGCGGCGGGTGCCGCTCTGGCTTCGCGCAAGCGCAAGTAGCCACGCGCATCGCCGGCGCTCGTCGAGCGCCACCAGGTGAGGCATGAGCCTGAGGGGCACACGCCCCACCAAGACCTCCCATCTCCTGAGCTTGGCAAAGGGGGTGGGAGGTCTCTTGCGTTAAAGCGCACTTCAAGGCGTACCATACGGGACGTAGAGGTGTCGACCAAGAAAGAGGGGTTGTATGGCCACCGAGACCACCGCCGCCGTTCCTGCCAAGGTGTACTACACCAGCTTGCGCACGCATGGGCGCGAGAGCCAGCTCGACAAGCTCAAGCGTCTCATCCGTCGTGCGGGCATCGAGCAGATCGACTTCGAGAACAAGTTCGTCGCCATCAAGATCCACTTTGGCGAGCTGGGCAACCTCTCCTTCCTGCGTCCCAATTATGCCCGCGCCGTCGCAGATGTGGTCAAGGAGCTGGGCGGCATGCCCTTTCTCACCGACTGCAACACGCTGTACGTGGGCAGCCGCAAGAACGCGCTCGAGCATATCGACTGCGCGTACCAAAACGGCTTCACTCCGTATGCTACGGGCTGCCAGGTCATCATCGCCGACGGCCTCAAGGGCACGGACGAGACGCTCGTTCCAGTCAAGAACGGCGAGTACGTGCAGGAGGCCAAGATCGGCCATGCTCTCATGGACGCCGACATCGTCATCAGCCTCACGCACTTCAAGGGGCATGAGCAGGCGGGCTTCGGCGGTTGCATGAAGAACTTGGGCATGGGCGGCGGCAGCCGCGCGGGCAAGATGGAGCAGCACGCATCGGGCAAGCCCAGCGTGGATGCGAGCCGTTGCGTGGGCTGCCATGCCTGCGAGCGCATTTGCGCCCACGGCGCGGTGAGCTTTGCCGGCACGCGCGAGCGCGTGCTCAAGAACGGGCAGACGGTCACGACCCCGGTGGCGAGCATCGACCATGAGCGCTGCGTGGGCTGTGGCCGCTGTATCGGCGCGTGCAATCAGGATGCCATTGAGGCGGATTGCGACGCCGCGGCCGATGTCCTCAACTGCAAGATCGCCGAGTACACCAAGGCGATCGTCCAGGACCGCCCGCAGTTCCACATCTCGCTTGCCATCGACATCAGCCCCAACTGCGACTGCCATGCCGAGAACGATACGCCCATCGTGCCCGATATCGGCATGTTCGCGAGCTTCGATCCGGTCGCCATCGACCAGGCGTGCATCGACATGGCGCTCAAGGCCCCGGCGATGCCGGATACCGAGCTCACCGAGATGCGCGACAGGCTCGAGGCGGCGGGGGGCGTTCCCGAGCGCTGCCAGCACGATCACTTCAACATGACGCATCCCGACACCAACTGGCGCTCTATGATCGAGCACGGCGAGAAGATCGGTCTCGGCACAAGCAACTACGAACTCATCGAGGTCAAATAAGAAAAGGGCTGATAGGCTGACGGCGGCGATGATCGCCCAAAATGGAAATAACGGGGCACCAGTGCTTTGAAGGTGGATCGTCTATTGATGGCGGTCCGCCCTTTGATTCATTACTTCCCTAGCGATTGTCTCCACGATGTAGAGCGCTGGAACTTGCGTGGTGATGTCTGGCTCATCTTTCAAAGTATCGCTAACTTTTTCGATGGCAATATGGTAGGGAATGTTGACATCTGATAGACGCGCCACGCTGGACGTTCCTGTGCTCGTAATAGAGATAATGGAGCATTGCGTCAAATTGAAGTGGCTCAAGTAGTCGATGATTTCGCGTGTTTCGCCTGATACCGAAAGAGCAACGATGCATGTTCGCTGAGCGATCTCTGGGCTCATGTGCGCGACTGGATAGTTGTTGGGATCTTCGATGCGCACGGCCATGCTGAAGATGGACGAGAAATAGAGGGCACCGTATTCGGCGATGATGTTTGAAGAGCCCAACCCCAAAAACAGTATCAGTTCTTTTTCCAACAGCAAAGACACCGCTTCTTCGATTTTTTCCTGGTAATAGGTATCCTGAAAACGGGAGAAAAAGTTGATTAGTTCTGGCGAGATTACGGTTTTAGTGTCGCGTGGAACCGAGTTGTGGGTATGGACATATGCGGCGAGTCGAATCTTGAATTCGGAATAACCCGTTGTCCCGAATTTCTTGCAGAATCTGAGCACGGATGCCGTGCTTGTGCTGCTTTCTGCGGCAAGCTGCCGAATCGGCACGTGCTCAATATCGGAGAAGTGATCGGTGACGCATTGGTAGATTGCGAGGTCGGTTTCATTAAGGTCGGGCGTGTCTGATAGAAACAGCATATATATCCCCAATCTGTAACAGGCTCGATACAAATTTGTGTTCTGAATAATAAAAGGCTGATTACGTAGCAAATAAAAGGTAAAAAGGAGTGTAACACAATGTAACAGACCTGTATCATTTCTCTAATTCCGTTTACCGGAACAAACGGGCACAGCTCGTTCGAAGTAATCGGTTTCCTCTTTATAGTGCGGTTTAGGTAGCACCCGCGTCATATTGAGGAGGAGATATGGAACAAGGGCTAAAGATCGCTACGATCGGTGGCGGTTCGAGTTATACGCCCGAACTCGTCGAGGGGCTCATCAATCGCCATGATGAGCTTCCTGTCCGTGAGCTGTGGCTTGTGGATATCGAGGCGGGGCGCGAGAAGCTTGAGACTGTGGGCGCGCTCGCACAGCGTATGGTTGCTCGTGCTGGCAATCCCTTTGAGGTCGTGCTTACGCTCAATCGTGAAGAGGCGCTCAAAGGGGCTGACTTTGTCACTACACAATTTCGTGTCGGATTGCTCGATGCGCGAGCTAAAGATGAGCGGATTCCCCTTGAGCATCATGTTATCGGACAAGAGACTAATGGACCGGGAGGCCTGTTCAAAGGTCTGCGTACCATCCCAGTGATTCTTGACATTGTTAATGACATGAAGCGACTGTGTCCGGATGCCTGGCTCATCAACTTCACTAATCCCTCCGGCATGGTGACCGAAGCGGTTTTGCGCTACGGCGATTTCAAGCGTGTCGTGGGCCTCTGCAACGGGCCTATTGGCATCGAACGCGGTATCGTCAAAACGCTCGGCGTCGACTCGTCGCGTGTTTACGTTGAGTTCCAAGGTCTTAACCATATGGTATTTGCCCGTCGTGTGTTTCTAGATGGAGAAGACGTAACCGCCGATGTGATTGAGAAGATGATCGCTTCGAACGGTGGGGAAATCTCGCTTAAGAACATCGCCAACTATGCGTGGGATCCTGAGTTCTTCCGAGCACTCGGAATCATCCCCATCAGTTATCTTCGCTATTACTTCAAGACGTCGGCCATGTTGGCTGATGGCGAACGTTCGCTGCACGAAGAGGGGACGCGTGCTCAGGTGGTGAAGCGCGTCGAAAGGGAGCTCTTCAATCTTTATCGCGATCCTAGCTTGGACAAAAAGCCCCCACAACTGGAGGAGCGCGGAGGCGCCTACTACAGTGAGGCGGCATGCAACCTCATCAATTCCATCTACAATGACAAACGCGATGTCCAGACGGTCAACACGCGCAACAACTACGCCGTTGCCGACATAGATCCGGATTCTGCGGTTGAGGTCAATTGCGTTATCACCAAACAGGGCCCCATTCCCCTTACCACTGGTGAGCTTCCTGTGGCCATCAAGGGGCTCGTGCAGCAGATTAAGTCTTTCGAGCGTATGGCTGCCAAGGCTGCAGTCACGGGTGATTACCAGACAGCCTTACTTGCGATGACAATCAACCCCCTCGTTCCCAGTGATATCGAGGCGAGGGAGATTTTGGACGAGCTCTTCGAGGCTCACAAGGAACACTTGCCTCAGTTTTACCGCGATGGCAAACCAGTGTGGCGTCATTCCGAGGAGGGGGGTTCTAATGGGCATCAAGCTCACGGTTGCTTGCGACTATGACGAGATGAGCCGCATAACCGTTTCTCACATCATTGAGCATATAAACGATGACCCTATGGGGCTCTACTGTTTCGCAGGAGGCGATACGCCTGTCGCTACTCTCCGACTTCTCACCAAAGCGGCACTTGCGGGCATTGTTGACCTCTCGCATGCTCACTTTATTGAGCTGGATGAGTGGCTTGGCATCGATGAGCGGGATTCCGGCAGCTGCATCTCATATTTGCGGAGCCATTTCTTTGAGACGGCAGGCATAGGTGAGAATCAGATTCATCGCTTCAACCCCGTTGCGGGTAATCTAGAAGAGGAGTGCCATAGGGCCGATGAGTTTGTTTCGGCTCACGGGGGTCTTTCGTTTGCTCTGCTAGGCGTAGGCGTCAATGGACATCTGGGTTTTAACGAGCCGGGCAGCGCGCTCGAAGAGTGTGCCCATGTGGTCGAGTTGACCGAAGCAACCCGCAGCGTCGGGACGAAATACTTCGCTAAAGCAGATGGCAGTGGGCGCACCGCGGCGTCTCAGGGCATCACGCTTGGCCTCTCGCAGCTTCTCGGTGCTCAAGAACTCATCGTGCAGGCGAATGGTTGCAAGAAACGTGATGCCATCGCGCATGCGCTTAAGGGTGTTTATGACCCCATTTGGCCCGTTAGCTCCATTTGGACACATCCTAACGCCCACCTCGTCATTGATAGCGAAGCTCTGTAGTAGGAGTTGCCTTCAAGGAGGAACCTATGGACTTTCTGATGAATCGCATTATGCCGATTCTTGCCAAAATCGGTAATAACAATTATCTCGTTGCCATTCGTGACGGAATTACCAAAACAATTCCGTTTACCATCGTCGGTAGTTTCTTTCTCATTGTTGCAAACTTTCCTGTTGAGGCATGGACTGATTTCATTGCACCTTGGTCTGGGATGCTGTCGTCAGTCTCCAATGTGACATTTAGCGCCCTCGGCCTCATTACGGCAATCGGTGTTGGCTACTACATGGGCAAGACGTTCGAGATTGATGCGATTTCGACGAGCTTGCTCACCGTCATTTCCTTTCTGCTCGCCACGCTCAACGATGATTATTCCATCAATCCAGCATCGTTTGACTCTACGGGAATGTTCACAGCGATTGTCATGTCGTTGCTCACGATTACGGTTTTCCGTTTTTGCATGAAGCATGAGATCGTCATCAAAATGCCCGACGGCGTTCCGCCTAATGTTGGAACCTCGTTTGCCGCCCTCATCCCTGGTGCCATCGTTCTCACGATTGTTTGGATTCTCCGCGCAATCCTCGGCATCAACTTGAATGAGGTCATCAGTTTCGTATTTTCGCCGCTCGTGATGGGCCTCAACACGCTCCCCGGCATGATGCTCTATGCGCTTATCGTTTGTTTGCTCTGGGTTTGCGGCATCCATGGCGACAATGTGCTTTCCGGCATAGCGAACCCCATCTTTCTCGGCCTTCTTGCGGAGAATGTTGCTGCAATGCAGGCGGGGGCTGCCCCCACTAACTACATTGCTGAGGGCTACTGGATCGTCTTCATGTGTTTCGGTGGTACCGGTTCTACGCTCGGGCTCGTGCTGAATATGCTTCACTCTAAGAGCAAAATGTACCGAGAGCTCGGTAAGATGTCGCTTCCGTCGGCTATCTTTTGCATCAACGAGCCTGTAATCTTCGGTTTCCCCATTGTCATGAACCCAATCATGATGATTCCCTTCATCGCCACGCCTCTTATATTGTGTGTTGGAACTTACGTACTTATGACGATAGGCTTCATCAGTCCTATCAGCATTCAGGTTCCGTGGACGATTCCGCCAATAATTGGTGCATACTTGGCCACCAACGGAAGCATTGGTGCTGCTATTTGGGCGACGGTGGAAATCGTGCTTTCCTATGTCATCTACCGTCCGTTTTTTAAGGCGGAAGAAGCGAAACAGGTTCAGCGGGAACTCGACGCAGCTTCTTCTGAGAATGCGGTTGTGCCTGTTGAGAACTAGTTGAGAAGCGGTTTTCTTGAGGAAAGGTTGTGGAGCCGGGGTCGCCGTTGACCTCGGCTCTTTTTTGCTGAATAGGGGTTATGAGGGAAATACCGATTGGTGGTGGTTTTAAGCAGGGAGCTCTACGCATTTTTAAGGTTTGCCGGATTAGCGGACAACGGTTGTAGGACAACGTCCAAGAACAATCCTATAGCTATTATCGTGGTTGAAAGAATGCGACAGCTCTCTTGTTCTGCTATAGTTCTGAACAATACACCGATTTTGGAGGCCGAACAGCCACATGCCGGACACCAGTGACAGTCTTACGCCGCGACCCGATGTCGCGGCTGCCCCTGTTCCCATAGTGCGCGCCGACGCGGCATCGCGGGCGCAGCGCTTGCTCCATGCTGCCGAATCGGGCGCCAAGGGCGTCGCCGTTACCGTTGGAGCTCCCGTCAAGGCTGCGGCGCGTGCCGTCAAGCGTCATGTACCTCCTCAATACACGTTGGGCGAGGAGATCGCCAATTCAATCACCCATGGCATTGGTGCCGCCCTGGGCGTCGCGGCGCTCGTTGTCATGATTGTCAAGGCCGCCGTTGCCGGCTCGCACCCCGCGTCGCTTGCGAGCGCGATCATCTTCGGCATCGCCCTCATCCTCGAGTATCTTGCATCCACGCTGTATCATGCCATTGCTCCGGCAGCCGCCAAGCGTGTGTTCCGCATCATCGATCACAGCTGCATTTACGTGCTCATTGCGGGCACCTACACGCCGTTTTGCCTCATCACCCTCGGCGAGGCGGGCGGCATACCGCTGTGCATCGCGGTATGGGCTCTTGCCATCGCAGGCGTGCTGTTCGAGGCGTTCATGCGCGAGCGACAGCCCCATTGGCTCACCGCCGTCATGTACGTGGCCATGGGTTGGCTCGTGCTGTTCCGCTTGCCGCAGCTTATCGGGGCGCTTCATCCCACAGCGCTGTTCCTGCTCGCCGCGGGCGGTCTGTGCTACACCATCGGCGCCGTGTTCTACGTGCTCAAAAAGATCCGCTACATGCACACGGTGTTCCACGTGTGGGTGCTCGCCGGCAGTGTCCTGCAATTCCTGGCGGTGGTCCTCTTTGTGATCTAGGCCCTGCATCCAGCCGATGTGTCATTTGGGGTCAGACCCCAAATGACACATCGCATTTTGCCGCTTCGTACCAGGAGGTTTGAAACCGTCCCTATGGACATCACCATCAGCATCATCACCACGCTCGTGCTCACCGTCATCAACGGCTATTTCTCCATGTCGGAGATGGCGCTCACCACGGCAAAGCGCGCCGTGCTCGACCACGAGGCGGAAGAAGGCGATCGCCGCGCCGCCCGCGCCGCCGAGCTTGCGTCGGACTCCGGCAACTTCCTCGCTACCATCCAGGTCGCCATCACGCTTGTCGGCTTCGCCTCGTCGGCCGTCGCGTCTACCAATCTGTCCGACCCGCTTGCCCAATGGCTCTCGAGTTTTGGCATCGCGCCTCTCTCGGCGGTCGCGCCGGGCCTCGCCCCGGTGATCATTACCCTGATCGTCTCCTACCTGTCCATCGTCGTTGGTGAGCTCGTGCCCAAACGCATTGCGCTTGCCGACGCAGAGGGTATGGCAAAGCGCGTGGCCCAGCCGCTCACCGTGTTCCAAAAGATCGCTCGTCCGCTCGTGTGGCTTACGCAAGCATCTGCGAATGGCCTCGCCGCGCTTATGCGCATCAAGAGCGCGGATGACCGCCAGAACGTCTCCGAAGAGGAGATCAAGTACATGATCAACGAGCAGGACACGCTGCTCGATGAGGAGAAGCGCATCATCCACGAGGTGTTCGACCTGGGCGACGCCTCTGCGCGCGAGGTCATGGTGCCCCGCGTCGATGTGACTATGGTCGAGGATGTCCAGACGGTCTCCGAGGTCATGGGGCTGCTTTGCCAGACGGGCTACTCGCGCGTACCGGTCTTTCATGAGGACCAGGACAGTGTGGTGGGCATCGCGCACATTAAAGACCTTATCGCTCCCGCCATGGGCGACGGTGCCGACCGTCCGGTAAGTGACTTCATGCGCGATGCGACGTTCATCCCCGATACGAAGGACATCCTGCCCCTGCTTTCCGAGATGCAGACCGCCCATGACCAGATCGTGGTCGTGGTGGATGAGTACGGCGGAGCGGCGGGCTTCATCACCATCGAGGACATCGTCGAGGAGATCGTCGGCGAGATCGAGGACGAGTTCGACCCCGACAACAAGTACCTCACGCGCCTCTCCAAAAGGGAATGGCTCGTGGATGGTCGTTTTTCCTGCGACGACGCCATCGAGCTCGGCTGGCCCATTGAGGAAAGCGATGAGTACGAGACCATCGCTGGCTGGATTTTGGACCTTTGCGATTCACTCCCGGATATCGGTGAGGTTTTCGAGGCGGAAGGGTACAAGTTCAAGGTACAGTCCATGCGCGGCCAGCGTATCTCGCTCGTGCGCGTGATCGCGCCCTCCGAGGAGGATCTCGCCGCCGAGGCGCAAGCGGAGCGCAGTGCGGAGCAGGACGAGCGCGCCGCCCGCGAGCATGAGCGCGAGAACGCCGCGCGGGTTCGCTCGGTTCGGGCCGGGGCGAACATCGCGCCGGAGGATTTGACGCCATCCCGCACCGTGGGCGAGGGCGAATAACCAGGCACGCGCTGGACGAGGGCAGCAGATACGAAAGGAGCGGCCATGGCCGATCTGTTCAACATACTCAAGGTCACGATAGGCCCAAAAAAGCTTACCGCCCGCGTGCTGGTGAATCCCGGCATGCCGCTTATGACGTCGGAGGACGTCGAGGCCACGGCGCGCGTCTACTACCTGGCACCGGCAATCGCCGAGCATCTGTGCCTGGGTGATGCAGGTTCCAAGTTTCAGGATTGCATGGGGCATACGGAGCTCGCCCACCTGCTTGAGCATCTCACGGTGGAGATCATGAATGAGACGGGCCTCGCGGGCACCATCTCGACGGGGCGTACGCGTAACGTGATGGGCGACGACCGCCTGTTCGACGTCGAGGTATCGTGCCCCGACGATGCTCTTGCCATCGGCGCCCTTTCCTCGGCGACGTTCATGATGAACTGGGCGTTTTTGCATCACGACCAGACGCCGCCGGATTTTGCGGGAACCGTCGCCGCGCTCACGAGCCTAGTGCGCAACCTGCGCGGCACCGGGGATGAGGGGGATGGCGCTGACGCCGTTCCCGCCGACGCCGAGGTCGCCGCGGATGTCCAGGACGCCCCGTATGCGCACGATGTCATCGATACCGAGGGCGCGGTTGTCCAGCCGCACGATGCCTCCGGTGTCGTGTATGGCGGGGCGGCAGCGGACGCGTAAAAGGGGACGGGTCCCTTTTGCACGTCGGCGGGTATAATGAGTCACCTACGAATGGTTTGGCACGGACGTTTCGTCCAATGAAGGAGTAGACATGGGCAAGGGTATGAGTTTTGTCGCAGGCGCCGCAGTGGGCGCCGCCGCCGGCGTGGTGCTGGGCGTGCTGTACGCGCCCCGCTCCGGGTCTGAGACGCGCGCCATGGCGGCCGACATGGCCAACGACGCGTGGGACTCCGCGCGCGACAAGTACGAGCAGGGCATTGACCAGGTCCGTGCCGCCATGGATGATTTTGGCCCCACGATGGACGCCGCCACGGATGAGCTGCGCGCCAAGGTCGATCTTGCTCGCGAGCGCATGGATCAGCTTCGCGAGCAGCTGAACGACGCCGTGAGCGCCGGCACCGTCACCCCCGCCGCCGACGTCGTGGTCGAGACCGTCGCTCCCGACGCCGCCGCGGGTGCGGCCCAGGCGTAGCGCTTGGCCTACACGTAAACGCATGCTTGCCGGTGATTTTGCGGGCATCAAGCTCTACAAGCTCCCCGCACCAGACAAACGGGTCAAAAAAGACGGTACGCCGCGCGACCCCAAAAAGATCGGTAAGGTCCACTACCCGGTGTTCTCGCCCGAGGGCACGCGGGTAGTGGGTTTTATGCTGCGCCTGCCGGACATCGCCGGCATGGTCAAGCAGCCCGATCGCTTTATCGCCTACGACGCCATCGGCGTGAGCGGTGACTTCATGGTCGCCAAGGACGATCGCACCGCGTTCGACGCGCCGGCGGCAAAGCGCTTGGGCATCGATTTGGACGCATGCCTCATCTGGACGGGCATGGACGTCCGCACCACCTCCGGCAAGCCGGTGGGCTATTGCGCCGACGTCGACTTCAACGGCCGGACGGGCGAGGTGCTCTCCTTTATCCTCACCGAGGGTGGGGCGTCGAACGCGCTCGTAGGGCATCGCGAGATGCCGCCGCGCATGCTCAAGGGGTATCGCGACGGCGCTATGGTCGTGAGCGAAGAGGCGCTCGACCTCGCGTTCTCGGGAGGGGCCGCGGCTAAAGCCGCCGAGGTGAGCGTCCATGCCGCCGCCAAGGCGTCCGAGGTGGGCGCCAAGGCCAAGGTCCAGGTCAAAAAGGGTGCCGCCATCTTGGGTGACAAGGGCTCCAAGGCGCTCGACAAGGGCTCCAAGGCGCTGGGAAAGCAGCTCGGAAAGACCAAGGGCATGTTCGGCTCCTTTGTGAGCGAGTACAAAAAAGCGGCGGGCACGTCGTCGTCCGCGAAGAAGAAGGCGCCGAGCACCAAGAAGAAATAATCGGGACGGGAGAACCATTGCCTAACTACACCACCTCCTATTCCACCAACGCAAGACCGCGGTATCGCAAGAACCCGGGCAACCAGTTGCCAAGCGGCCGCCGTCGCCAGCAGCGCCGCAAGGGCGCTCAGTACCTGCGCAGGTCGCAGGGGTTTGGCGGCAGGAGGCGCTCCGGGCACGGCTACGGTGGCAACGACCGCAAGACCTACGCGCTGATCATCGTGGGATGCGCGTTTTTGCTATTTGTGGCGAGCATCGTTTGGTATGCCAACCGCAGCGTGGAGATCACGCTGAATGGGGAGGCCGCAAAGGTCCGCATCCATTCCAATATAGAGCGCGTGATCGCCGATCAAGGGCTCGAGCCGAGCGCGGGAGACCTGCTTGCCGTGGACGGCAGCGTGCTCAAAAAGGGCGCGGGCACCGCATATGCCGCGGAGCTCGACGGCGAGAGTCTTTCTGCAGAAAAGGCGGCATCTGTTGAGCTCGAGGGCGGGGAGGAGCTGACCATCAAGGACGGCGAGAACGTGTTCGAGGAGCACGACGTCGCCGCCACCGAGATCCAGCCCACCCTGACCGTGGAGGGAACGGGCCCTGTCTCCTATGTCGAGACGTGGGGGCAGGCGGGCCGTTCCGAGGTGTGGACGGGCCGCGAAACGGGCATGGTCGTCGACAAGGGCGTTGTCAAGGAGCCGGTGAACGCGGTGGTCACCTGCACCTCCGTCCTGCCGAGCAAAAAGGACGCCAAGTACGTCGCCCTCACCTTTGACGAGGGACCGAGTGCCCAGACGGAGCAGATCGTGCAGATCTTGCGGGAAAAGGACGCCCGCGCGACGTTTTTTGTGGAGGGCGACAAGGTCTCCTCGAACGCCGCCGCGGTGCGCGCCATCGCGGCATCGGGTAACGAGCTCGGCGTCAATGCATATTCGGACACGGACCTGACCGAGTTGGACGCGTCCCACGTGCGCGATCAGCTGACGCAGGCGTTCGCGGCGGTCGAGGATGCCGCGAACACGACGCCGACGCTCCTCCGTCCACCGTTCGCCGCGTTCTCCAACCAGAACTGGGCCGATGCGATGGATCTGGTGAGCGCGGTGATCACGTGGAACGTCGACTCCGGCGACTGGCTGTTGCAGGGCGCGACCTCGGTGGTCGACACCGTGGTGGGGTCGGTGAGCAACGGCGACATCGTACTGCTGACCGATAACGACGCGACCGCGGAGCAGACGGTCGAGGCGTTGCCCCAGCTCATTGACCGTTTACGCGAGGAGGGCTATGAGCTGGTGACGCTCTCCGACCTCATCGCGACCGACGACGAACTCAAGGACGCTATCAATACGAGTAAGGCCGGCATGTCCAAGGGCGCGGCGCTGCCCGTCGTGAGCGACGATGGGGAGTCCGACGAGTAGATGGCTCACGGCGTGCGGGCCGGGCGATGGGCGAGCCGTTCGTCCATCGCGCGCCCCGTCCATCGCGCGTCCCGCCCGCGCGGCGGCGCGTCGTCGGCACCGTGACGAGCCCTGGCCGAACCTATGTGGTGTTGTTTGCCGGACGGCAGGGCGCGGGTGCCACCCCCAAGGTGCCATGGTATAGTGAAAGCGACTGTGTCCACAGAGGGCGCAGTCGCATGTTTGTATTTCGAGGGTCACGAGAAAGGCCTGAGGTGAAACCTAAACCCCGACCACACAGTCACTGACCCCTGCGAGCGCTCCATGGCGCGGCCGAATGCCGCGCGCGGGTGCCCGTACGGGGTGCATCCGCAGCTTGAAGGAGCGCTATGAATTATTTATCCGAGATGCTCAGGCTCCCCGTCGTGGACTCGGCGGGCGAGAAAATCGGCATCGTCAACGACCTCGGCATTGCCACGGGTGAGGTCTTCCCTCGCGTCACGGCGCTCGCATTCCAGGGCCCGGGCAAGACGCCCTTCATGATCAGTTGGCGCAAGTACGTCGAGCGTTTCGACGATGACGGCGTGTATCTCAAGTACCCTGCCACCGACATTCGCTTCTCCTACCTGCAGCCCGATGAGGTGCTGTTGGCACGCGACATCATGAACAAGCAGATCGTCGACACGCAGGGCATGAAGGTCGTGCGCGTGAACGACATCAAACTGTCCACCACCGGCGAGAACCAGCTGCGCCTGCTTGGCGCCGAGGTGGGTGCGCGCGGTCTGCTGCGCGCCATCCACCCGCTGCTCGAGCGCATGAGCGCGCGCGTTGCCAAGATGCTCGGCAAGCAGTTGCCCGAGGATATCATCGCCTGGTCCTACATGGACCTGCTGGAGCGCTCCACCAAGCAGATCAAGCTTTCCGTCTCGCACAAGACGCTTTCTGAGCTGCACCCCGCCGATATCGCCGACATCATCGAGCAACTCGATCCGCGCTTGCGCACGCAGGTGTTCGCCCAGCTCGACACCGAGCAGGCTGCCGAGGCCATCACCGAGCTCGACGACGACGAGCTCATGACCGAGATGCTCGAGGGCCTGTCCGACCGCGAGGCGTCCACGATGCTCGCCACCATGGACCCCGACGACGCGGCGGCCCTCATCGAGGAGCTCGACTACGAGAAGGCCGAGAAGCTCCTGCGCCTCATGGGTGTCAAGGAGGAGAAGGCCATTCGCAACCTGCTGGGTTACGAGGAGGACACCGCCGGCCGCATCATGACCAACGAGTTCGTGGCGCTGCCCGCCACGGCCACGGTCCAGGATGCTATCGACGCACTGCGCGGCCTGGATGAGGACTTCGAGAGCATCTACTACGTGTACACCACTGACGCCGAGGGTGCGCTCACGGGCGTGCTCTCCATGCGCTCGCTCGTGGTGGCCGAGCACGATGCGCGCCTGAAGGACCTGGCGTTCCGCGATGTGGTGTGGGTCGCCCCCGACCTTGACCAGGAGCTCGTGGCCGACGAGATGACCAAGTACGACCTCGTGGCGATCCCCGTGTGCGACGAGAACCGCCATATCCTGGGCATCGTCACGGTCGACGACGCGCTTGACGTCATCGCCGAGGAGCATGCCGAGGACCTGCAGATCGCGGGCGTCTCGGTGGGCGAGAGCAACGCCGGCGAGTCCACCCATGCGTTCACCTGGTTTGCCCAGCGTCAGTACTGGGTCGTGGTGTGGGCCATCGCCGCGTGCGCCATCGCGGCCATCGTGGTGTCGCCGCTCTCCAACATCGATCTCACGTACCAGGACATGGGGATCGAGGGCGCGCGCGACATGATCACGAGCCAAGGTCTCATGGCGCTCATGCCCATCTCCATCATGCCGGTCGTGCTCATGGCCTCGATGCGCATGGTGTCCTTTGTTAAGAACAGCTACCTCGAGTACGACGAGCGCGACGATGAGCCCAAGCCCTACCTCGGCTTCTTTATCAAGACGACCTTCATTGGCGTGGTGCTTGCCGGCGTGGTGTTCCTGTGCGGGGAGCTCATGGCAACGACGCTGTTCGCCGAGGCCAATCCCTGGGCGGCCAAGACGCTGCTCGGGTGTTTTAAGAGCGCGGCGATGGTGATCGCCGCCACGTATGCGAGCGCAGTGGTCTATTTCTACATCCTGTTCCGCAGCGACGAGAAGGACCAGAGTGTCTCGGGCACCTCGTTGACCTTTGCGGCGGTGCTGTTGTCCGCCCTTGCCTACACGATCCTCGGCTCCATGCCGCTTCTGTAGGGTGATGGAGTCATGGAGCAATCGACAAAGAAGAAACTGACGGTCGCGGCGGTGCTGGGCGCCATGGGGCCGGGCCTGCTGGCGGCGCTCTCCGGCAACGACGCCGGCGGCATCGCCACCTATTCGAGCGCGGGCGCGAGCTACGGATACGCCACGCTGTGGATGCTGCCCGTGATGGCGTTGCTGCTCATCGTGGTGCAGGAGACGGCCGCGCGCTGCGGCTGCGTGACGGGCAAGGGCTTCGCCTCGCTCATCCGCGAGAAGTTCGGCGTGCGCAGGACCGCGCTCGCCATGATCGCGCTGCTCATCGCCAACACGGCGGTTACCATCTCGGAGTTCGCGGGCATCGCGAGCGGTTTGGCGCTGTTTGGCATTCCCAAGACGGTGTCCGTACCGCTGATGGGTCTGCTCATTTGGCTGCTCACCATGAGCGGGAGCTTCCGCCGCATCGAGAAGATCCTCCTGCTCGTGAGCTGCGTGTTCGTGACCTACGTGGTCGCCGCCTTCCTGGCCGGCCCCGACTGGGGCGCGGTGGCCGCCTCCACGGTGACGCCGCACTTGATTCCCGAGCCGGGCTACGTGTCGCTTTTGGTGGCGACCATCGGTACCACTATCGCGCCGTGGATGATCTTTTTGGCGCAGAACAACGTGGTGGACAAGAACGCCGACGAGTCCGACATCGTGCTGCAGCGCATCGACACCACCACCGGTTCGGTGATCGCCTGCGCCATCGCGTGGTTCATCATCATCACAACGGGCGCGGTGCTCTACCCGGCGGGCATCCAGGTGGCCGACGCCGCCGACGCCGCCCTGGCGCTCGAGCCCATCGCCGGCGAGTTCGCCACCGTGCTGTTCGCCGCCGGCTTGGTGGCGGCGAGCTTCTTGGCCGCGTGCGTGCTGCCGGGCGTGACGTCGAGCGCGATCTGCGAGGCGTTTGGCTGGGAGCGCGGCGCCGACCGCAATTGGAGCGAGGCCCCCGTGTACCGCACGATCATCACGGTGATCATCGTGGCGTCCGCCGCGCTCGTGATCATGCCGGGCGTGGACCTGTTCCAGATCATGATGAGCGCGCAGGTCATCAACGGCGTGCTGCTGCCCATCCTGCTCGTGTTCCTCGTCTTTATCGCCGGGGACAAGCACATCATGGGCCGTTACAAGAACAGTCGCCTGTGGGACGTGCTCACCTGGGCGACCATCGTGCTCATCACCGTGCTGACCGTGGTGATGTTCGTCCTCCAGGCGCTGGGGTATTAGCCGGACGCCGGGCGACCCGGCTTTCCGCACGGGTTCGGGGCTACATCCCGCCCCCTCTCCTACGATTCTGTTGGCCTGACGGGCTTGAGGTCGAGCGTGCATGCGGCTTTGAGCGCGTCGAGCACGCTTTGGGCCGTCTTGAGGCGGGGGTCGTCATCGTCGTCCAAGTGGATGGGCAGGAACATGCGAACCTCGCGATCGATGAGCGAGACGTACTCGGCGGCCCCTGCGTCGGAGAGATGGATGCCGTCGCCATCGAACAGCTCGTTGCGGTTGGCGCTCGCGCCAAACCAATCGATGATGTGCACGTTCTTGTAGCGCCCGGCGGCGTCTGAGAGCGTTTGGTTGTTGGGCTCGCACCATGGGCGCGCGGCGCGGTTGTTCACAAAGACCACGATGCGGTTCTTGCCGGCGACCTTCATGAGTTCGTCAACGTCACCGCCGGAAAACGGTCCGTTGGTGCCCAGGGCGAACACGGCGACGCGCCCCGCCTGCCCTTGGTCGACGAGCGTGCGGTAGATGTCGATGCCCGCGGTGAATTGGCGGTCCATGGCGGCGTCGATATACCCGTGCGGGAACGTTTGGTTAAAGGTGTCGACGGCGCGCAGCGACACGGAGTCGCCGATCATGGTGATGTCGTATGCGCCTTCGGGGATGTCCGCCCCCTTGTTGGAGTCGGAATCTGCAGACGAGTCCCCGGCGGACGCATCGTCCGCGTTGCTGCCGTTTCCTTGCAGAAGGGCCGCGCCCTCCTCGCTCAGCGCGGACGTGGCGGGCACGAATATGATGCCGCCGAGCGCCACGAGGCATGCGACGCCCGTCAACGCCAGCGCGGGCAGATGCCCCTTGGCCCACGTCGGGATCGTGTCACGTTCGTGTTTGACGCGGTGCAGAAGGGCGCCAAAGGCCCCATGGCGAAACGGCGTCTCGATCCAACGGTACGAGGCCTCCGCAACCGCGACGACCACCGCGATTTGCAGGGCGTAGACCCACCACGGCTTGGTGCTCACGTCGCTCGCGGGGTTCATCAAGAGCAGCAGCGGATAATGCCACAGATAGATGCCGTAGGAGCGCTGCCCGAGCCACACCAGGGGCTTCCAGGCAAAGATGCGCGCCAATCGACTCTCCGGTTGCGCGCAGGCGGCCACGAGCATGACGGCGAATATCGACGCGAGCAGGATGCCGCCACGGTAGGGGAAGGCGCTGTAGCCGTTCGTGAACGCCATGAGGGCGAGAGTCCCCAACAGGCCGACGACGCCCATGAGGTCCGATGCGGCGCTTGCGCTCAAGCTCGATCCTGCTGTGCCGTTTTGGTTATGAAGGGGCGTCGCATGATGCGCGGACGGGTCTTCATGGGCGGGTGCGTGAGTTGGGGAGCCCTGCTGGTCGCTGTTTTGCCCGCTCAGGCCCAGCTGGCGCCCCTGCGCATCCAGGGTGTGCCGCAGCGCGGGCAGGGCGCGCGAGAGGGCCCTGCGGGTGGCGCCCGCAAGGTCGGCATGGGGAATAAGGGCGAGCCAGGCGCCCAGGAGCGGCGAGAAGGCGCGCGTGTCCGTTCCGTAGTACACGCGGCTCGGGTCCACGGCGGGGTTGTAGAGCAGCGCCATCTCCAGCGCGGAGACGCACGCGAGGGCGAAGGTCGCGCGCCTGATGCGCCGCCTGCCCTGCCCCGCGTTCAGCGCGATCATGAGGGCGACGGGCCACACCAGGTAAAACTGCATCTCGATGGCGAGCGACCAAAAATGCGTGAGCGGGGAGGGATCGCCCACGGCGTTGAAGTAGGACTGCTGGTTAAAGATCTGCCACCAGTTGTTCACAAAGAGCGCCGAGGGGATGATATCGGGCCGCATCTTGGTGAGCATGACGTGGTTGAGGCCCGTGCACAGCGCCGCCGTGACCACGATGACGGCGACGACGGCGGGCACGAGGCGCTTGAGTCGGCGGTGCCAAAAGCCCTTGAGGTCGATGCGACCGGTGCCGGCGTGCTCCTCGAGCAGCAGGTGCGTGATGAGAAAGCCCGACAGCACAAAGAACACCGTGACGCCCTGCATGCCGCCGGGGGCGAGCGAGGGGACGAGGTGATACAAAATGACTGCCGCCACCGCCAGCGTGCGGATGCCGTCGAGTGCGGGGATATAGCGGTTGCGGTGTCGTTTGGTGGGCTGGGTGACCAAGGGTGCGTCTCTTTTCAAGTTTGCTGTGTTTGCGGTCAAGGCCGACTGTAGCGTGTTGCCGTGTGCGGCGTTTATGCATGCGGTGACGTTTCTGTAAGCGGGCGGCGACCCGCCGCATCGTATGTAAAACGCCCTGCAAGCACCGGGCCTGCAGGGCGTCGAGCGAGCGGAGGATGCGCGGTTGTTTAGAACTTGACCTGCGGAGCCTCGCGCGCTGCCTCTGCGGCCTCAAAGCCGGTGCGCGGCTTGAACTGGAATATGCCGGCGAAGATGTTGCCGGGGAAGGTCTGGATGCCGTTGTTGTAGTTGAGCACGCAGTCGTTGTAGCTTTGGCGGGCGTAGGAGATCTTGTCCTCGGTCTCCTGGAGCGTGGCCTGGAGTTGGATGAAGTTGGTGTTCGCCTTGAGGTCGGGGTAGGCCTCGGCAACCATGAGCAACTGGCGCAGGGCGCCGGTGAGCACGTTGTCGGCGGCCATCTTCTCGTCGGGCGTCACCGCGGAGGTCGCGGCGGTGCGGGCGGCGGTGACGGCGTCGAGGGTCTCCTGCTCGTGCGCGGCGTAGCCCTTGACCGTCTCGACCACGTTGGGGATGAGGTCGTTGCGGCGCTGGAGCTGCGTGTCGATGTTTTGCCAGGCGTTGTCGACGCGATTGCGCAGGGTGACGAGGTTGTTGTAGATGCCGGCGATCGCCATGGCAATGGCGACGATGACGACGATGCCTATGATGAGCGGAATCATGCAAGCTCCATTTCTGATGGGGCATCTGGCGCCCCGTTGCCGTTGAGGACAAGTATACCCATGCGCACCGGCGGTCAAGCATGGACGGGTCGCGCCGTTTACCGGAGGCCCAGCTGCGAGGGTTGCCATTTTCTCGACAGGAACTAAGATAAGAGACAAATATAAGATATCTATCTCAGTATGTTCAAATGCGCGATAGCGAACGAGCGTAATATAGAGGGTAGGGGATTGGCGTGGACCTGCGCATTCAAAAAACGTACCGCTCACTGCTCGCCGCATTTACCAGGTTGCTCGAGACGCACCGGTACGAGGACGTGACCGTGGCGATGCTGTGCGACGAGGCGATGATCCGTCGCACGACGTTTTACAAGCATTTTGCGGACAAGGCGGAGTTCTTCAGCTTCTTTGTGGACAGCCTGCGCATCGAGATCACCAACTACGGCGAGCAGCAGACGGCCGCCGCACGGGGCCAGGACGCCGCGAGCGGCGCGGGAGACGGGGAAGAGGGCCTGGCGATCCTGCGGGCCTTCGTCGACTTCATGCTCGAGCACGAGAAGATGGTCGAGAACATCTTTGAGAGCTCGATGAGCGGGATGATTTTCCTCATGATGGCCGATCGCATTGCCGAGACGCTGCGCGAGCGGTATCGCGATACGTTCCGCGCGAACGGCGAGGACGCGGTGATGCTCGCGGCGGCGTCGGAGTTCGTGGCGGGCGGCATCGTGCGGCTGTTTGAGAAATGGTGGGTGCGCGGGCACAGCGTCGAGAGCAAGGTGGAACTGATTACCGATGCCGAGACGATGGTCGCGCGCGTGCTGAGGCCGTAGGGATGGTATGATAGCCAGGCACGCGGAGAGATGGCAGAGCGGTTGAATGCGGCGGTCTTGAAAACCGTTGGGCATGCAAGTGTCCCGAGGGTTCGAATCCCTCTCTCTCCGCCAGGTTTGCGAGATGGGCGAGTTGGTTCTACTCGCTTGATGGCGGGCGTGTGCGGATTCGAACCCGTAAGGGGGCGGAGCTGAGGAAACGCGCGAGCGTTTTCCAGCGTAGTCCCGCAAGGCGCGTGGCACCGCAGCGGGATGATGGCGCCGTAAGGCGACCGGCGAGTCCCTCACTCTTTCGCCAGGTTTGCGAGATGGGCGAGTCGTTGCTGCGACTCGCTTTTTTTCTTATAGGGAAGCGGGGCAGATCGCATGGTGGACAATCGCGCGGTGGACGAGCGCTTTATGAGCATGGCCCTCGAGGAGGCGCGCGCCGCGGCCTCGATTGGCGAGGTGCCCATCGGTGCCGTCGTCGTGCATGAGGGCCGCGTGATCGCTCGCGCCCATAACCGTCGCGAAGCGGATGAGGACCCGTCGGCCCATGCGGAGTTCGCGGCGATGATGGAGGCGTCCCGAGCGCTGGGCCGATGGCGCCTGACCGGTTGCACGGTGTACGTCACGCTCGAGCCCTGCCTGATGTGCGCCGGCTTAATGGTGAACGCTCGCATCGACCGGTGCGTGTTCGGCGCGTACGACCCCAAGGGCGGCGCGGTGGGAACGCTGTACGACGTGAGCTGTGACGAGCGTCTCAACCATGCATTCGACGTGACGCCCGGCGTGCTGGAGGACGAGTGTGCTGCCGTTCTGCGAGCCTTTTTCCAAGAGCTGCGCGCTGGGCGCGGCCTCGGATCTAGGGCAGATGGCGCAGCGCCGGTTGCCGGTGCCCTCGCTGCCGATTCCGCCGACGCCGGATATGTCGCCGTTGAGTCCGGGCTGGAGGCGCCGCGCGCCGGGGCGGAGCTGGAGGCATCGCCCGTTGATGCCGGCGACCTTCAACGTCGAGGCTCCAGGTCAATGGCCGCTTCCCGCTCCAACGGCGGTTCAGTGCCGGGGTCCGTGCGCGCACTTCGTCGGGGACGGGCACCGCACGCTGGCTGCATGCTTCTCGCTATCGACTCGTTCAAGGGCTCGGCTACGAGCTCCCAGGTAGAGGAGTGGCTCGCCCAGGGTGCTCGCGCCGCGTGTCCCGATCTTGCGTGCGTGCCCGTTCCCGTTGCCGACGGTGGTGAGGGGACGTTGGAGGCGTTTCACTCGGCGCTCGGGGGCGAGGTCCGGCGGGTCATGGTTCCTGCGCCCATCGAGGGTTCGCATGCGGCGTCTTTTTTGCTTGCGCCCGATGGGGAGGGGAGGCTCTGCGCGGTCATTGAGATGGCGCAGGCTGCGGGGATAGACACCTCCCCCTGCACGCACGAGGCGGCCCTTGCGGCAAGCACGCGTGGCGTGGGCGAGCTCATGTGCGCGGCGATTGAGGCGGGCGCGAAGGCGCTCTATGTTGGATTGGGCGGCAGCGCCACCACCGACGGCGGCGCGGGGATGCTGCAGGTGCTGGGTGCTCGCGTGCTCGATAGAGCTGGTGAGGAGGTGCGTCCGGGCCTTGCCGGATTGCGGGATGTCGCGTCGATCGATGTGGCTCCTGCCCGCGAACGGCTTGCGGGCGTCGCTCTCAAGGTGTTGACCGATGTGAAGAGCCCGCTCGTGGGTGCGCGCGGTTCCGTTCGGATGTTCGGTCCGCAAAAAGGGTTGGGGGCAGATGCGTCCGCGGACGAGCGCGGGGCGCTGCTTGCGGAATATGACCGATGGATGGCGGCGTACGGCGCAAAGCTCACTGACGCACGTGATGCGCTTGATGGCACGGAGCTGCAGGTTGCCGCTGCCGGTGCGCGCCCCAAGTCGCTTGCGGGGGTGCCGGGTGCTGGGGCGGCTGGCGGCTTGGGTGCGGCTTTTCTGGCTTTGGGGGCGGAATTGACGCCGGGTGCGGATGCGCTGCTCGACCTTGTTCAGTTCGACGAACTGGTACGTGGGGTGTGCGTCGTCGTTACGGGTGAGGGTTCTGTTGATGCGCAGACGGCAGAGGGCAAGGTGCCCGCTGGCGTGGCGCGTCGGGCCAAGCGCGTGCGCCCGGATGTGCCTGTGTATGCGGTGTGCGGTTCGCGAGCCGAGAACCTCGAGCGCGTGTACGCCGCGGGCGTCGACGTCGTCTTGCCCATCGAGATGGGTCCGCAAACGCTGGAGCAGGCGCTTAGCACCGACCAGACACGCGCCAACCTCATCGCCACGGGCGAGACCCTCGGCAGGATCATGAGCTTGGGCTGCTAATCCCCAAAGCGCCCTAGCGGGTCGCGGCGCGTGTCTTCTACATATTCGATGCAAACGGTGCGATTTGCATCGTCACAGGTGTAGTAGATGCCGATGTGGCCGGCGTAGGTCACCAACACTTCGTGATCGGGTCGGGCGGCATCGTAAATTGGGTCGTACACCATGCCAAAATGCGGAGCTGTCGCAAGTACGAGGAGGCGTTTGCGCACGCGACGTTGGTCGTCTCGGTTGGTTAAAGTTGCGAGCTTTTCAATCACGGAGGGCGCAAGGATTACCCGAAACTCATCCAATTACATCCCCCAAGTCTCTTCGAGCTGCCTGAGGGCGGTGCCAAGGGGCACACCATCGCCTTGGGCAATCTGGCTGTGCCCTTGCATGATTCCGGCGTAACGGTCCTGTTCACGTTCGATGATCGCGTCGCGGTAGCTCATGCGGCGGTCGAATTCCTCGGCGTCGATAAGCACCACGGAGGCCTTTCCGTGTTTGGTGAGGTAGATAGGTTCTTTTGTCTGTGTTGCACGCTCGGTGAGCGAGGCGCTATTACGTTGCATCTCGCTGATGGGCTCCATGAGGGGCATAGCCATTCCTTAGAACGTTCCTGTATTACATAAGATTATATGTAATACAGGAACTGACGGGAGTAGAAATCTCACGCCTTCTGTATCTCGCGGGCTTCTTTTCGCCCGCATGCGCTGGCCTTTTGGCATATGAAACTCTGAGGATGTTCATGCTGGACGTGCGTGCGATAAGCGGCTACTATAGTCAAACACGCCTTGCGCGTTCGATGGGTTCGGGTGACGATATGTTCCGAACCTGGTCAGGTCCGGAAGGAAGCAGCCATAAGGAGCCTCTGCCGGGCACCCGTTCCCATCGAGCGCACGGGGCGTTTTTCTGTGTCGATAGCCTCTCCGTTTCGATAGCCATTCTGCATCGATAGCCTTTCCTTGGGGCTTCCTCGGCTCATGGGGCGACGTCCCCAAGGTGCGCTTGATCACCGGCATGCACATGCAGACATGCCGTGCCGCTATCCGCCGCGGCGCACTGACAAGAGTACAATGTGACCGTTTTGGTGTCAGAGGGCGTTGTTCGCGCGCGAACGGCCCGGTTGATTGGGATAGTCCCGTATGATCGAACTGCTCAAACGGTTTGGCCGACCCTTTCGTCGCGAGCTCACGCTCGGTCCGGCGAGCAAGCTCATCGAGGTCGTGTTCGACTTGCTCTCACCCCTCGTCGTCACGCTCATGATCGACCGCGGCGTGGGTGAACGCAACGTCGAGGCCCTCTTGATGTACGGCGCGCTGCTCGTGATCATGGCGCTCGCGGGCTTCGCCTCCACGCTCGTCTGCCAAAAAATGGCCGCTCGCGCCTCGCAGGGACTGGGCACCAGCATGCGCGACGCGCTGTTCGCCCACATCAACGCGTTCTCCTTTGCCGAGCTCGACCGATTTGGCACGCCGTCGCTCATCACGCGCATCACCAACGACGTCAACCAGGTGCAGCTCGCCATCGCCCTGGCGATCCGCCAGCTCACGCGCTTTCCGCTCCTGGCCCTGGGTTCCATGGTGGCGGCCCTGCTCATCGATGTGAAGCTCGGTCTGATCTTCCTGGTATCTACACCGCTCATCGGCGCGATCTTCTGGTTCGTCATAGCGCGTTGCATCCCGTACTTTAGGCGCATGCAGCGGCAGCTCGACCAGATCGGGCTGATCACGCGCGAGGGGCTGTCCGGCGCGCGCGTCGTCCGCGCGTTCGTGCGCGAGGAACACGAGCGAGGTCGCTTTGCCCGTGCAGCATTCGACCAAGCGGACACCGCGATCGCCGTGGGGCGTCTGTCCTGCGTGCTCAACCCGGCGACGTTTCTCGTCATGAACCTCGCCGTGTGCGCCATCCTGTGGGTGGGCGGCTTTCAGGTTGAGGCGGGCGCCCTTACGCAGGGGCAGGTCATGGCGTTCGTGAACTACATGACGCAGACCCTGCTCGCCATCGTGTACGTGGCCAATCTCGTGGTCGTGTTCACCAAGGCGAGCGCGAGTGCCGATCGCATCGTAGAGGTGCTCGCGTGCGAGCCGACCATTCGCGACGTCGCCGAGCAAGACGCTGGGCGTAGCTCGGGCTCTGCGGGCGATTCGCTCCCCGCCGATATCGACCCGAATGCCCCGGCGATCCGTCTGCGCGGCGCGTCGTTTGCCTATCCCGGCAGCGCGGAGGATGCGGTGCACGATGTGACGCTCGAGGTTCCGCGCGGCGGCACGCTCGGCGTGATCGGCGGCACGGGCTCTGGCAAGTCCACGTTGGTGAGCCTTCTGCCGCGCTTGTACGACGTCACGCGCGGATCAGTCGAGATCTGCGGCCGCGATGTGCGCACCTGGCCGGTGAAAAGCCTCCGCCGCGCCTTCGGCTTTGTCCCTCAAAAAGCGGAGCTGGTGAGCGGCACCGTTCGCTCGAACTTGCTCTGGCGCGACCCTTTGGCGGCCGATGACGACCTGTGGCGCGCGCTTGAGGTTGCCCAGGCGGCGGATTTTGTGCGCGCCCTGCCGGAGGGGCTGGATGCCCCCGTCGAGGCCGGGGGCAAGAACTTCTCGGGCGGGCAGCGCCAGCGCTTGACCATCGCCCGCGCCCTGGTGGGCGACCCGGCGCTGCTCGTCATGGATGACTCAGCCTCAGCGCTCGATTACAGGACCGACGCCGCGCTCCGCAAGGCGGTTCGCGCGCTTGGTGCGTCCGGATCCTGCGGGGGCATGACGACGGTGGTGGTGAGCCAGCGGGTGTCCTCTGTGAGCGATGCCGACCTCATCTGCGTGATGCGTCACGGCCGCGCGGT
>ENA-OQEY01000387-OQEY01000387.1-human-gut-metagenome-genome-assembly--contig:-NODE-387-length-30138-cov-5.143575_pt1 | contig 30138 bp, 19 predicted proteins | sample MGYA00242801_ERZ504647 | MGnify/ENA primary metagenome ERZ504647 (study PRJEB26092, sample SAMD00036204) | human gut metagenome | host: Homo sapiens | study: EMG produced TPA metagenomics assembly of... | reverse complement strand
GGCTGCCCGGATAAAAAAAAAATCGCTTTTTATTCCTAACCAAAGGAGTCGCCGAATATACATAGAGGTTTTTCCCTGCCATAAGGGACACGGTGTTTATAAAGCGGCAGGCATAGTGTAAACAAAGCAGGTGAGAATTATGAAAAAATATTACCCCGAGGGTGCACGCGCAGACATCGAAGCTGTCGAAAAAAGACTTTCAAGCCCGGCGGAGCTCAAAAACGCCTTTTTGTCAGGAGAATCGCTTGAGGCGCGCGCGGTTCTCTGCGACCGAGGACACAATCTCGACGTGGATTTAAGGTGTATGAAGGGATTTATGCCGCGCAAGGAATGCGCTATGGGGATTGAAAATAACACGGTTCGCGACATAGCCATAATATCGCGCGTTAATAAGCCCGTTGACTTTGTGATAACGGGATTTTCAGAGAATGAAAGGGGCGAGACATTCGCTCTGCTCAGCCGCCGCAAGCTCCAAGAGGAGTGCGCGGCAAATTATACTTCAAGACTCATTCCGGGCGATATAATCGACGCGCGCGTGACTCACCTTGAGCCGTTCGGCGCGTTTTGCGACATAGGCGCAGGCATTTCGGCACTTATGCCGATAGACGGTATCTCGGTGTCGCGCATACCTCATCCGTGTGTTCGTTTTTCGGTTAATCAGGATATAAAGGCAGTTGTGAAATCGATAGACGAAAACGGCAGAATCACCTTGTCGCAAAAGGAACTGCTCGGCACTTGGGAGGAAAACGCTTCAAAATTCGCGCCCGGAGAAACCGTGCCCGGAGTAATACGCTCTGTGGAGGATTACGGTATATTCGTGGAGCTTGCGCCCAATCTTGCAGGGCTTGCCGAATGTGCCTTAGGGCCGCGCGCAGGCGACAGTGCCGCGGTTTACATAAAAAGCATAAATCCCGAAAGGATGAAAATAAAGCTTATTATCGTGGACTATTTTACCGGTGACGGCAAAAGTCCGGCGGCGGATTATTTTATAAGTGACGGTCACATAGATAAATGGATATATTCGCCCGAAATGTCAATTAAAAGGGTTGAGACGGATTTTATGAGCTGATTATATAAAAAATATTGCAAAAATGATATAATTGTGGTAAAATCTACTTAATTGTTTAAAGCAGGGGGAGAATAATTATGTCAAAAAACAGGATGAAAAAGCTTGTCAGTGTACTTTTGGCACTGACCATGACAGTTCTTTGCTTTGTTCCTGCGGCAGCCGCAGAGCCCAAGGATAAGGTTACGCCTATCCTGATAATAGCCGGTTTCGGCGAATATGTGCTGGTGGACGGTGACGGAAATCAGGTTTGGGGGCCGTCGCAGGACACAATAGTTGAAACGGCGAAAAACGCCATAGCTCCGCTCGGCGCGTTTTTAAAGGGAGATTATGAAACGTTTTGCACGGGAATAGTGGAAATAGCAAACAATCTTTTCGAGCCGGTTTCGTGCAATCCCGACGGCACGGCAAAGCACCCCGACGTCACCGTTATAGACCAATATACCGAGCCGGTATCGCACTACGGTCTTGATGAGGTAACAAAAGCCGATGCCTTCGATAAGGATATAGTCGACGCGTGCTGCGACGAAGTCGGTGCCGACAATGTTTACGTTTACGGTCTTGCTTGGCATAAATCTATGCAGGAGCTTGCTGCGGACATAAACGCGTATGTTCAAAAAATCAAGGCGGATAAGCACGTCGACAAGGTGTCGATTGCCGGCCACAGTATGGGCGGAGCGGTTTTGGCTTCGTATTTGGGGCTTTACGGCTGCGACGACGTCTCAAACATAACCATGCTAAATTCCGCATTTACGGGGCTTGATATGGTGGGATGTCTCTTTAAGGGCGAGATAGCCATCGGCACAGATGAGCTTATCCCGTTTATAAATCAGAGTATGAATTCCGACACTCTCGGCAAGGTTCTTGACACCTTAAAGCTTTTGCAGCTTGCGGTGCCGAAGCTTGAGGGATTCCTTGAGACCGAGCTTCCCGACGGCAACGGCAGAACCTATAAGGACCGCATTTTTACCGAGTGCCTTGTTTCCGGCTTCGGTTACACGCCGAGTCTTTGGGCGTTTGTACCCGATGAATACTATAATGATGCAAAAGCCGTAATGCGGGCGTATATGGAGAAAAATCAGCAGCAAAAGGGCGTTTCGACTTCCGTGATAGCCGCCAACTGGGCGACCTTTGAGAGAAAAATCGACGAGATACACGATATACAGGCGAATATTTCTTCAATTTTACAGAGAGCCAAGGCAAGCGGCACTTCTGTTTGCATATTCTCAAACTACAATCTTTATATAGCGCCGTTTACGCCTACCGCCGATTACACGAGCGACGGAGTTATAGAGACAAACCGTACAAGCGGCGGTGCCACCTGCGCCCGTCTTAAAACGACTCTCGGCGACGATTACGTTCAGGCGAGGGACGACGGGCACAATCGTCTTTCCGAGGACGGCATTATCGACGCCTCAACCTGTATGCTCCCCGAAAACACCTGGTTTATAAAGAATTACGGGCATTCGATGTTTGATTACCGCAAAAACGGCTGTGACCTTTATGTGCGGGCGATGACGGCGAAAACGCAGCCGACCGTTGACACTTGGGCGGAGTATCCGCAGTTTCTCGTTTATAATGCGGGAACTCACTACGTGGCTCCGCTTACGGCAAAGTTCGGCGACGTGGACCTTGACGGCAGCATAACGCCCGTTGACTCAAGGCTTGCTTTAAGATACGTAAACGGTATGGAGGAGCTGTCCCCTACGGCTAAATATGTTGCGGATGCAAACCGCAGCGGCGATATTTCGACCTTTGATGCGGAGTACATCTTAAAGATGTACGCGGGTCTTGTATAATTTCATTTCCGAAAGGAGCTGTAATTTTTACGGCTCCTTTTTGATTTGCACAGTTGTTAGGCGCAAAAAACGGCGTAAAACTTGCATATTTTCCCCTAAAATGCTCAAAATTATATTTTGTGCTTAATTTATTTCGCCGAAATACAAAAAATTCGCAAAAACTATGGAAATGCCGTATTTTTTCTGTTATAATATCAAGCGGTTTATAATGCCCATAGCTTTAAAGCGAGGGCAGCCATTAACACTGTAATTTATAATTGGAGGTATTCTCAATGGCAAAAAAGTATTGCTACCTTTTTTCAGAGGGTAATGCTAACATGCGTGAGCTCCTCGGCGGTAAAGGCGCAAACCTTGCCGAAATGACCAACATCGGTCTTCCGGTACCGCAGGGCTTCACTATCACAACAGAAGCTTGTACTCAGTATTATGAGGACGGCCGCGAGATCAATCCCGAGATCATGGCTGAAATAAACGAGTACATCGTAAAGATGGAAGGCATCACCGGTAAAAAGTTCGGCGATAAGAAAAATCCGCTTCTCGTATCGGTTCGTTCCGGTGCGCGCGCTTCAATGCCCGGTATGATGGACACAATCCTCAACCTCGGCCTTAACGAGGAGGTTGTTAACACAATTTCCGAAATGTCAGGCAATCCGAGATGGGCTTGGGACTGCTACAGAAGATTTATTCAGATGTATTCCGACGTTGTTATGGAAGTCGGCAAGAAATATTTTGAGCAGCTTATAGACGCTATGAAAAAGGAAAAGGGCGTAACTCAGGACGTAGAGCTTGACGCCGACGACCTTAAAAAGCTCGCTATGCAGTTCAAGGATGAGTATAAGGCTAAAATAGGCGAGGATTTCCCGAGCGATCCCAAGGATCAGCTCATGGGCGCTATCAAGGCTGTTTTCCGTTCATGGGACAACCCCCGTGCAAACGTTTATCGCCGTGATAACGACATCCCGTATTCATGGGGTACCGCAGTTAACGTACAGTCAATGGCATTCGGCAACATGGGCGATGATTGCGGCACAGGCGTTGCATTCACACGTGACCCGGCTACCGGCGCTAAGGGCCTCTTCGGTGAGTTCCTTACAAACGCTCAGGGCGAGGACGTTGTTGCAGGCGTTCGTACTCCCATGCACATCACAGAGATGGAGCAGAAGTTCCCCGAGGCATTTGCAGAGTTTAAAAATGTTTGCAAGACCCTTGAGGATCATTACAGAGATATGCAGGATATGGAGTTCACCGTTGAGCACGGCAAGCTTTATATGCTTCAGACCAGAAACGGTAAGAGAACAGCTCAGGCAGCTCTTCAGATTGCTTGCGACCTCGTTGACGAGGGTATGAGAACCGAGGAAGAAGCGGTAGCTATGATCGATCCGCGTAACCTTGATACTCTTCTTCACCCGCAGTTTGACGCAGCAGCTCTTAAAGCAGCTACTCCGCTCGGCAAGGGTCTCGGTGCTTCTCCCGGTGCTGCTTGCGGTAAGATAGTATTCACCGCAGAGGATGCAGAGGAGTGGAACGAGAGAGGCGAAAAGGTTGTTCTTGTTCGTCTTGAGACCTCTCCCGAGGACATCACCGGTATGAAGGCTTCCCAGGGTATTCTCACCGTTCGCGGCGGTATGACTTCACACGCTGCCGTTGTTGCACGCGGTATGGGTACTTGCTGCGTATCGGGCTGCACAGCTATCGATATGGACGAAGAAAATAAGAAGTTCACTCTCGCAGGCAAGGAATTCCACGAGGGCGACTACATTTCAATAGACGGTTCTACCGGCAACATCTATGAGGGCATTATCCCGACTGTTGACGCTACCATAGCAGGCACCTTCGGCAGAATAATGGGCTGGGCTGATAAGTACAGAACCCTCAAGGTTCGTACCAATGCAGATACTCCGGCTGACGCTAAGAAGGCAAGAGAGCTCGGCGCTGAGGGCATCGGCCTTTGCCGTACAGAGCATATGTTCTTTGAAGAGGACAGAATTGCCGCATTCAGAGAGATGATTTGCTCCGACACCGTTGAAGAGAGAGAAGCTGCTCTTGATAAGATTCTTCCTTATCAGCAGAGCGACTTTGAAAAGCTCTATGAAGCACTTGAGGGTTGCCCGGTAACAATCCGTTTCCTCGATCCGCCTCTTCACGAGTTCGTTCCCACCGAAGAAGCTGACATCAAGAAGCTTGCAGACGCTCAGGGCAAGACCGTTGAGCAGATCAAGGCTATCATTGCTTCTCTTCACGAGTTTAACCCGATGATGGGTCACCGCGGACTTCGTCTTGCAGTAACCTATCCGGAAATCGCAAAGATGCAGACTAAGGCTGTTATCCGCGCCGCTATCAACGTTCAGAAGGCTCATCCGGACTGGACTGTTGCTCCCGAAATTATGATTCCGCTTTCATGCGACGCTAAAGAGCTTAAATATGTTAAGGACATCGTTGTTGAGACTGCAGATGCAGAAATTGCAGCTGCCGGCTCCGATATGAAGTATGAAGTAGGTACCATGATAGAGATTCCGCGTGCGGCTCTTACCGCAGGCGACATCGCTAAGGAAGCTGAGTTCTTCTGCTTCGGTACCAACGACCTTACTCAGATGACTTACGGCTTCAGCCGTGACGATGCAGGTAAGTTCCTCGGTGCTTACTATGACAAGAAGATATTCGAGAGCGATCCGTTTGCTAAGCTTGACCAGGTCGGCGTAGGCCAGCTCATGGAAATGGCTGTTAAGAACGGTAAAGCTACCCGTCCGTCACTTCACTGCGGTATCTGCGGTGAGCACGGCGGCGACCCGTCTTCTGTTGAGTTCTGCCACAAGATCGGCCTCGACTATGTATCTTGCTCACCGTTCCGTGTTCCGATTGCTCGTCTTGCTGCTGCTCAGGCTGCAATCGCAGAGAAGAACAAATAATCAGAGTTTGATTTTGGGCAACCCCAATTTTTAAACCATAACAGGAAAAAGACCTTGCAGAGTAAAATCCGCAGGGTCTTTTTTGCGCATTGTCGGAGCGCCTTAAAGATAAAAAATCAATGTGTGGATTGACGGCTTCGTTTACTTTGATGAGAAAAAAGTCTCCGTCGGCTGAATTTTGTCGCCGAAATGCGCCTTTTGATTGACAATCCGACGTAAACATTTTAAAATATCAAGAAGAGATTTTAAAAGGACGCGAAATATGAAGAAAAAAGTCAGATTGAAAAAGACGGTAAAAAGAAAATTTTTGCTGTTTGTAATTTTGGCCGTTATGATGACGGGGCTTATAGTCGGTGAGCTTACGATAGGGCAAAGAGAGGTAAATGACCCTGCCGTTGAGAGACTTGAGGCAAGACTCGACGAGCCCGCCACGCAGGAGGACACTACCGAGGAGGAGACATCGGAGGAGGAAACCACAGAGGAAACGACCGAGCCCGAAACCGTTCCGGAGACGACCGCATCGGCACCGCCTGTTACGGCTTCGGCAGCCGATTTTAACAATCCACAAACCGTAGACCCGAGCTCTGGTAATTGGGAGCTCACGCTTGTTAACGCAGGGCATAAGCTGCCCGACGGATATGTGCCGTCGCTTGCAAACGCGATAAGCGGAAGCAGCGTGCAGCTTGATTCGAGAGTTGTTAAAGCATATCAAGAGATGTACGACGCCGCAAAGAAGGACGGCTGCATTTTAACTCCGTATGCAGGGTATTGCTCGGTTTCACGTCAAAACGATAATTACAACCGAAAGGTGAGTTATTATAAAAATCAGGGCTTGTCCGATGACGACGCCGCCGCAAAGGCGCGCACGTTTATTTTGCCGGGCGGATATTCCGAGCAAAATCTCGGTCTGTCAATGGATATTGTGAGTGCAAGCTCCGATTTTGCCTCTACAAAGGAGTTTTCGTGGCTTGTAAAAAATGCGCAGGATTACGGCTTTATTTTGCGCTATCCCGAAAATAAAACCGACAAAACGGGTATGAATTATCAGCCGTGGCATTGGCGTTATGTCGGTAAAGAGGCTGCAAAGGCGATGAATAAGAGCGGCCTGTGCCTTGAGGAGTATCTCAAAGCGGCATAAATCAAGACGAAGCTCAAAAAAGGGGAATTATATAATGCTTAACACAAGAGCCGGCGGAGTTTTAATGCATATCACGTCGCTCCCGTCAAAATACGGAATCGGCGTAATGGGCGAAGAGACAAAACGGTTTATACGCCGTATCAAGGATATGGGGTTTTCATATTGGCAGGTGCTGCCGCTTTGTCCTGCGGATTTTTACGGCTCACCTTATGCGTCTCCGGCGGCATTTGCGTTGTCACCGCTTCTGATTGACCCGGACACGCTCAAAAATGACGGCTTTGTGTCGGAAGACGACCTTGCAAGAAGCGTATATTACGGCTCGCCTTACACGGCGGACTACGAATTTGCCGCAAAAAGCCGCAGGGAGCTTTTAAAAATCGCGTATCAAAACAAGAAAAACGAAGTATCTGCGGAGACTGAAAAATTCTGCGAGGAGAACCCGTGGTGCGAAGCATATTCGCTGTTTTGCGCCGCAAAGGAAAAATTCGGCGGCAAGCCGTGGTATGAGTGGGATGAAAAATTCGCGCGGTACGAAAATGCGCTTAAAAACAGAGACGAGTTGAAAGACGAAGCCGATTTTTATAAATTTGAGCAGTATATTGCCTTTTCTCAATGGCACCGCATAAAGCAGTTTGCCAACGAAAACGGCGTAAAAATACTCGGCGATATGCCGATATACGTCTCAACCGACAGTGCCGATGTTTGGAGCAATACGGAGCTTTTTGAGATAGACGAGCGCAGCTTTGTGCGCCGCAGAGTTTCGGGAGTTCCGCCCGATTACTTCTCAAAGGACGGTCAGCTTTGGGGCAACCCGCTTTATAATTGGGATGTGCTTGAAAAAACGGGATACGCCTGGTGGCTCAGCCGCATAAAGGACGCTTTTCGACTTTATGATACGGTCAGAATTGACCATTTTCGCGCATTTGCGTCATATTGGGCTGTTCCTGCGGACGAAAAAACGGCGAAAAACGGCGAATGGGTCAAGGGGCCCGGAATGAAATTTTTTGACGCCGTAAAGGAAGAAATGGGAGACGTTCCTATTATTGCAGAGGATCTCGGCGTGTTCGGCGAGGACGTCACACAGCTGCTTGATAAAACTCGGTTCCCCGGTATGCGTGTAATACAGTTCGGCTTTGACCCGTGCGGAAACAGCACACATCTGCCGCATAACTATCCGTTGAATACCGTAGCATATGTCGGCACGCACGACAATACAACGCTGCTTGCGTGGCTTTGGGAGGCGACGCCCGAAGAGCGCGCCTTTGCGCTTGATTACTGCGGATTTACGGGCGATAACTGGGGCGACGGCGGATATTACAGCCCGTCCTGCCGCAAGATTATCGAAACCGTGTGGCGCTCTTCGGCAAAGCTTGCCGTCATTTCTTATCAGGATATGTGCGGCTTCGGCTCGGACGCGCGTATGAATGTTCCCGGCAGAGCGTTCGGCAACTGGCAGTTCAGAACCACCGAGGAAACAATAGACGGTATAGACAAAAATTATTTCAGGCACATTAATGACCTTTTCAGACGTACCGGCGGCGAATAATAACGAAAAGCTCCCCCAAGGGGAGCTTTTTTAATGGGTTTTATTTATAAGGCGCGGCACCCTAATAGTAATAGGCTCCCTTGAAAAGGGTGATTCCCCACGGTGTGGGGAAATGTCAAAAGGCTCCCTTGAAAAGGGAGCTGGACGCGAGTTTGCGAGCGGACTGAGGGATTAAAAGGTATTGCGCTTTTTATTCAAATTCCATATGCTCCCAAGAAATCCCTCCGGCTTGCCTGCGGCAACCCACCTCCCTTTACAAGGGAGGCAAAAAGCGGATTAAAAAGTCGCGCACAATCTTTTTAAATTCCATATAACTCCGCAAAATCCCTCCGGCTTGCCTTGACGAGGGCCACCTCCCTTTACAAGGGAGGCAATGACGAAGAGGACTGAGGGATTAAATAATCGCGCACAATCTTTTTAAATTCCATATAACTCCGCAAAATCCCTCCGGCTTGCCTTGACGGCAACCCACCTCCCTTTACAAGGGAGGCAGAATCCCTCCGGCTTGCCTTGACGAGGCTCACCTTCCTCTGCAAGAGAGGAGAGGTTGAGCGAAGGGAGAAAAGTGAACAGCGAATAATGAAGTGAGCGGACTGAGGGTAGACGAAAGAAAAGCGAGACGAGAGTAAAATGTAAAAAAGTAAAAAACGACAAGCATCAAAGGATGCTTGCCGTTTTTGGAGCAGGTGAGGGGAATCGAACCCCCGTATTCAGCTTGGGAAGCTGATGTTCTGCCATTAAACTACACCTGCTTACGTGCTACGCTGAATATTTTATCATTATTTTTGCAATAAATCAATAGTAATATGATACGCGGCACAGCTTAACAGGATCGTTTACGCTGTCGCTTCATATTACAGCTTTTCCACGGAGAGCCTCAGCTTTTTCAAATCGTTTTCGTCGGGATGAGACAGAGCACGGTCAAAGTTTTCAATCAGCATATCGAGATTCGGCACGGGATTCGGCAGGCTTTTCATTTTGATATAGCGCTCCCTGACCGTTTGCGGCATTTTTCCCTGACACATATACTCACCGACTGTGATGTTGCTGCCGCTAATGCTCTTTTTTGTATTTGCGAGGATTTTTTTGAAATACTCCTCGTCTCCGCCGAAGCCCGCCGTTCCGAAAAGAAAAATCCTTTTATTTTTCAGCTTTTCGAGCAAATCCAAGGTCGCCTTGTCGGCGGTTCCCTTATCCGTCCAAAAGCCTATAAATAAAATGTCGGATTGTGTATCGGCGTTTTCGCTCACTCCGAAATAATTGCAGTTTTCCTCCGGCAGTGCGTCGCGAATGGCGTCGGCGAGCAGCCTCGTGTTGCCTGTCGGGCTGCTGAAAATAATGGAATAGCTTTTATCTGTCATGATGAACCTCTTTACTTGTGCGGCATATCACATATGCGGCGAAATTATGTTATAAATTATTATATAATTATGACGGCAAACAGTCAACAGCCGCAAATGCCGAAATATAAAAACGAGTGAGTGCCGCTCTTTGCATATACGTAATTTAATTATAATGCGTTTAAGGTACCATAAAAAGGACGTTTGCCGATTGATTCGACAAAAAGCGAAAAATAACGCCCGAAAGCTTATACGAAAAGTAAGCTTTTCTGTGATCGGCAATAAAAAGGCTTTCGTTTCAGGTGAGACGAAAGCCTTGATTTTATGTGTTTATGCTTGACGTTACGGCTTTGAGCCGCGCTTCAACAGCCTTTTCAGTCCTTGAGCTCGTCAACATACTCGGTATGCTCACGCAGATACTTTTTGTCCTCGGGCTTAAGGTCAAGACCTATGGTTCCGCCCGGATTCATAAGGTAATCGGGGTCAAAATAGTTTTTAAGCGTGCGGATTATGCCGTATTCCTTTTCGCCGAGGTAGCCCTCAAGCCACGGGGCAAACATCTTTCCGATACCGTGGTGGTGGCTGATGGCCGCTCCGCTCTTCTGTATAGCGTCGAGAATTGTTGCGTGATAAGCACGGAACTCCTCTTCGTCCTGCATTTTAGTCATAAAGATGAAGTAGAGGTTTGCGCCCTGCGGATAGCAATGCGACATATGAGTTGTAACGATTGTGTTCGGAAGCTTATGGCAAACCTCACGAACCTCACGGTGAACACGAGCCATATTTGACCAGTTGACCGTGCACTCAAGCGTATCAATCATAAAGCCGAAATCCATGAGTGTATCGCGAAGATACGGGTCGTTGAAGCGACCCTTTTCCCAGCCCTTGCATACGTAGCCGGTCATCGGGATACCGCCGTGCTTAACGGCAATTTTCATTATGTTATGCGCAACGTTTCTTGAGAAGCCCCTTTCGCCGTCTGTAAATCCGAGGAAGAGACAGCGCTCAAAGTCCTTGTAGCCCAATTTATCAAGAAGAGGCTCAAGCGGCGTTTCGTCAACGTTGTAAAGATGGAGCATTAATGAAGTTTCCTCCGGGTCTGAAAGACGGAAAACAGAGGAGAAGCCGCACTCACACTGCATCATTTCACGAGCGGCGCGCATAGCTGTCGGCCAGTCCTTGAACATATAAGAAAAGCGTTTTCTGTTTTCGGGCATCCAGCGGAAAAACTTGAGCGTGACCTCGGTAAGAACGCCGAAGGTGCCCTCGCCGCCCATCATGACCTGATTGAGATTCGGTCCCGTTGCCTCTCTCGGATAGTGACTTGTCTCGATTTTACCTATCGGTGTGGCGTATTTCTGCGAAACAACTATATCGGCTATGGTGCCGTAATAGGTGCTGTTCTGACCGGCACCGCGTGTGACGGTCCAACCGCCGACGGAGGAATATTCAAACGACTGCGGGAAGTGACCGCAGGTGTACGGACGCTTTGCGCCGAAAAGGCTCTGAGCGTTTTGAAGCGTTTGCTCGAGCTTCGGTCCGGACATACCTGCCTGAACGGTAATGGTCTGGTCGGTCTCATTGAATTTAATGACCTTGTTGAAGTTGCGGCGCATATCAAGAGAAACGCCGCCGTTAATGGGCTCAACGCCTCTTGTAACCGACGAGCCGCCGCCGTAAACATAGAGCGGTATTTTATTCTTTGTGACGTAGGCTACGATTTTCTCAATCTGCTCGCTTGTCTCCGGAAAAACAACGAGGTCGGGAAGAGAGTCAAAGCGACGGTGACGCATTCTGAGAAGATCGTACATTGTCTGTCCGTAGGAAACGGCGAGACGGTCGTAGTCGCTCTGTGAAACGTTCTTTTCGCCGACTATTGCGGCAATGGCCTTTACGTGCTTTTTGTCAATCTTCGGAGCGTGCTCTTCGCCGAGATTTACGGGGTCAAGACCCAAATCGTCATTATACTGCATAAACTCCTCGTCCTTGAGATTGCAGCGTTTTTTAACATATTTGTAAAGGCTCTCCTTCGGATATTTGAAGAAGTCGGGGTCGCCCCAGCGGAAAATTGAACGATAGCTGTTCTCAGGTGCTCTTTGAAGCATCCATTTAGGCTCAAAGCCCTTATACGGTTTTGTACTCATTATCAGTGTCCTCCTGTTTGAAAATGATGTAGGTATTTTTCTATTGGCTTTAATCTTGAGGCAAGGTGAGAATACGCCTTGCCGTAAATTTTCATATAGGTTCGGTGGTTTTCCTCGTTCGGAATAAATACATCTTTTTTATGTACCATATGCTCTATGGCGTCCTCATAGCTGCTGTAAACGCCCTGTGAAATAAACGCGACCATGGCACAGCCGACTGCGCTCGCCTCGTGAGTCTGAATACGGTGTACGGGCAAGCCGAACACATCTGCGGCAATTTGACATACGACCGGGCTGCTGGAGCCGCCTCCGCCGGCATAAAGCTCATCTACCGTGACGCTTGAGCGTTTTTGCATTTTAACGAGCCCGTGGTACAGCTCTAAGCAGATGCCCTCTATTATGGCGCGATACAAATGATAACGCGTATGGAAATCCGAAAAGCCTATAATTGCACCGCTCGCATTCGGGTTCGTGATGCCCGGAGTCCAAAACGGCTGTAAAATAAGTCCGCCGGAGCCGGCCTCAATATCCTTGATTTTATCGTCAAGATAACGCTCTATGCAAACGCCCTCCTCGGCGGCGTCAACCTTATCCTTCGCGGCAAACTGCTCTATAAACCACGAAATCATCCAAAATCCGCGATAGACCTCGAATTCGGGGTTGAACATATCGTTCGGAACAGCCGGATAAGCCGGCATATAAGGCTGCGGTTCAAAATATTTTTTAACTGCCATCTGTAAGGTTGAGGTCGTGCCGAAGGAAATTGCCGCTCGGTTTGATTTTACAACGGACATACCGATGGTTTCACAGCCCTTGTCGGAGCCGGTTGCTATAAGCGGAAGTCCCATTGGGATGCCCGTTTTTTCGGACGCATCTTTTGTGATTTTACCTATGACCTCGCCCGACGGAACAAGCTCACAGAGCTTTTCGGACGGAACATCGCACACGCAGCGCGTGAGAGCACCGGGTTTCATCCAACGGCGGTTTTTGTAATCAAACGGTACGTGACCTATCATATTTGCCACGGAATCCTTAAGCTCGCCCGTCAAAAGATAGTTGAGATATGACGGCAGCATAACGTATTTGTCTGTTTTGGCCCATATTTCGGGCTCGTTTTGCATAATCCAGTTGCCGGTAGAGGCTCGGTAAATCATATCTACCGATTCTCCCATTCCCACAAGCGAAAACAATGCGCGTTTTGCTGCCGGAATCTGTCCGTCCTCGTCGGCCTCACGCTCGTCGAGCCATAATATTATGTCGCGAAGCGGACGTTTGTCTTTGTCGAGGCAAAGCACCGTGTCACGTATGCAGGTAAGGCATACGGCTGTTATGCGGTCAAGCTTATCGGCATTTCTCTCGATAACCTTTTTTGACATTTCGGCTATAATGTTAAAATAAAAATCCGGGGTCTGTTCTGCCCATCCGGGCTGTTTTGATAAATAAGGAACCTTGTATTTTTGCTGCTCCTTATCCTCAAAGTCTCCACTCTCATTGACAAGCAAGCATCTTGCACTCTGCGTGCCGACGTCAAAGGTCAGCACAAGTGACTGTTCCATTAAAGATTTTCCCCTCTTTCTTTTTTAAGGTTGCTTCTTCTCGTCCTTCAGGATATTGCTTGTTGCAATCAAATCCACGCCGAGATTGAGAATATTCGGTACAACGACTTCCTCTCGTCCGAGTCGTTTTGAAACGGTGATACGGTTTACCTCGTGCATCAGGTCGAAAATTCTGTTTTTGGGAATCGGCCCCGATACGCGAACGGGCAGAACCGGTACCGAAGGGAAGGCGGTGCGCACCGTTGTGCAAACGGTACGACGCGGGTCGGTCATTTCGCTTACGGCGAATTCTTTGCCCCTTTTGCAGGTGTTGCCGGTCACAACGAGCTCGTCGCCGTCTGATGTAATCGTCATTCTGCACGAACGGGGACAAACGATGCAAACCAATTCTTTTGTCATTTTACACCGTCTCCTTTACCGAGTCTTTCCAGCCGAAGCTCCACTCGGCTGTTTTCGTTTAATTCGCATGCGCTGAAATCAATCGTGAGATTTTCCATTTCGGGCGGACGCATAAATGCGTAACGCTTTTTAAGTATTTCCTTACCGTCCGCGTAAATATGAAGCACACAGTTGTTTTCCTCCTCGCGGACGCGGAAATACAGGTCTGTTTTACTGTTATCCTCGTTGAGATTGAGCCTTTGCGGCACTGCGTACAATAAGCCGTCACCCGGGGTTATCTCAATAAGCCGTCTTTCTCTGCCCGAATAAGCAGCGGCTGATTTTCCCGCCTGCTCGGCGTTCTGCGAAACAAAGTCAACCAAATCGTTGACGTGCAAAGCGTTTCCGCAGCTAAATACGCCGTCGATGCTCGTCATACACTGGCCGTCGCATACGGGACCCTTTGTGCGTGGGTCAAGCTTTACTCCGACGGACTCGGCGAGCTCGTTTTCGGGAATCAATCCGACCGAGAGAATCAGCGTGTCACATTCGACGCGGCTCTGTGTGCCGGGTATCGGAGCCATATTTTCGTCAACCTTTGAAATCTCAACCGCTTCGAGCCTGTCAACTCCGAACACGCGAGTGACGGTGTGCGACAGGTGCAGCGGAATGTCATAATCGTGCAGGCATTGATGCAGGTTTCTCGTAAGTCCCGACGGCGTAGGCTTTGCCTCATAAACGCCGAGAACCTTTGCGCCCTCAAGCGTAAGGCGGCGCGCCATGATAAGTCCTATATCTCCCGAGCCGAGAATTACGCATTTTTTGGCGGGCATAAGCCCAAGCAGATTTGTAAAATGCTGTGCGGTTCCGGCCGTGAAAACGCCTGCAGGACGCGTACCGTGAATAAATACCTGCTTGGCGGTACGCTCGCGACAGCCCGTAGCCAGCACAAGCGATTTTGCCGTAAATACCGAAACGCCGCTTCTGCCGACGGTATGCACCGAAAAGCTTCCGTCGCCGTTTTTGTCTATTTTCGTGACAAACGTCAGGGTGCTGTATTCGATATTGCGTTTGTACAGCTCATCCTCAAACCGCTCGGCGTATTCCGGACCGGAGAGCTGCTCGCCGAAGTGATGAAGACCGAAACCGTCGTGAATGCACTGCTTGAGTATTCCTCCGAGCCTTGCCTCTCTTTCAAGAAGGAGAACCTTGGCACCGTTATCGTGAGCGCTTATCGCCGCCGCAAGTCCGGCAGGACCGCCGCCGACAACGAGTACGTCATAGTTACCTGTCGTCATCACTCTTCGCCTCCTTCGTTTACCTTTGTTTCGCCGTATGTTATCACCGCTTCCGCCGAGGATTTTTTAACCTCGTACAGCGGAACGCCGAGAAATTCGGCAATTATTTTGGTGACAAGCGGCGAGCAGAAGCCGCCCTGACAACGTCCCATTCCCGGTCTTATGCGCTTTTTGATACCGTCAACCGTCGGAACGCATATCGGGGATTTCAAAGCGTCGAGAATTTCGCCCTTGCTGATTTGCTCGCAGCGGCAAATAATCTCGCCGTAGTCGGGATTTTCGGCTATCATTTTTTCTCTTGTATCGTCGTCCATTTCGCGAAGCACGGGAACGCCCTTGCGAATGGGATTATAATTGTTGTTTTTTTCAACCGTCTCGGTCTTGCCGAGCATATCGACCGCAAGCTCCGCCATATCGACGGCAACCGCGGGAGCGGTTGTAAGTCCGGGAGATTGAATACCGGCTACGTGAATCAAATTCCTTGTTCTTCTGCCGGGTTCAAGTATAAAATCCTCCTCAAAGGTAGGAGCGCGAACGCCCGTGAAATAAGTGATTATATCACGTTTTGACAGCGCCGGCATTGTTTGAGTCTGCTTGTCGAAAACGGTTTTAATGCTCTCGGCACGTGTTTCCGTGTTTTCCTTTTCAACCGTTTCTACGGCGTCGGGTCCGACGAGAAGATTATCGTGGACGGTGTGCAATATGCCGCCGCCCTTTGAATGGGTTTTGCCGTGAACGCTTATGTCCTTTACGGAGGCTACCGAGTGCATATATGCGCCTGCTTTTTGGTCAAGAATCGAGTTGGTTCCTCGGCGCGGATGAATCGAGAAAAATCTGTCATCCGCCATGGCGGCAATATCCTCGGCAAAAACGCCTGCGGCGTTGATAACGATTTTCGGATGAATAACGCCTCTGTTGGTGGTAACGCTTATGATGTTATGCTCCGACACCTCCATGGAAAGCACGGCGGTGTTAAGACTTACCTGCGCGCCGTTTTGAACGGCGTTTTCGGCATAGGCTATGGTGAGTCCGTAAGGGCAAACACAGCCTGCGCTCGGATTATACATTGCGAATTTTGTTTCCGGTGTGAGGTTCGGCTCGCGGCGCATAAGCTCCTTGCCCGAGATTATCTCGGTGTCCTCTATGCCGTCATGATGCTTCCGCCAAAAAGCATACAGACCGATAAGCGGCTTCAGCGCGGCGTTGCGGAAAAGCACATATTGACCTACCTGCTTAAACGGAACGTCAAGCTCGCGGCAAACGTCTGCATACATATGGTTTGCGCGGCGAATGTACTTGTGCTTGAGCGAGCCTTTGCCGAGGTCGATTCCGGGGTGCACCTCGCCGTCATTGCGTCCCGACGCCTGAAGTGCAAGGTCCGCCTCCTTGTCTACAAGTAAAACGTCAAGCTTCCACTTGGTCAGCTCTCTTGCTATCGAAGCACCTGAAATGCCGCCGCCGATAACAAGCACGTCGGGCGTTCTGCCCTCGAGAAAATCATCCTTGAGAGACGGCAGACGCGTCGGAGCGGGCTGCTCGCCCGTGTAAACAATATCGTTGACAATATGCGTTGTGCTGAATTTTTTTGCCGCCGCTTGGCAAGCCGCGACGATTTCGCCCCAATCGGAGCTTTTGCCTCGAACGAAAATCGAGCCGTTCTCCTCCGAAGCACTGAATTTTCCGCCGAAAGTCTTTTTCAATTTTTTGTTAATTGATGATATGTTCATAACTTCAAGCCTCTTTTAATCAGCCTTGCAGTCGGTCACGCGCCCGACTGTGTATAAAAAATATGTCGGTTAACTGACCGACTGATAAGACAAGTATAATTCCGCAAAAAGCGTTTGTCAATACTTTTAACTAAAAAAATCACTCTTACGTATTTTTTTTGTGAATATTGTTTTGTAGACATTGCCGATTGTTCGTGTTATACTTTAAGAAATTTTGCAGGAGGGTATTATGGCAGCTCAAAGACCCGAAAATATAAACGAAATCATACTTGATACTGCTGAGGAGCTTTTAAAGGTAAATTCCTTTTCGGAGGTGACTCTCGCGAAAATAGCCGAAAAGGCGAATATTTCGAAGGGCACGCTGTATTACTATTATAAAAGCAAAAACGAAATACTTTTTGCCGTTACCGACCGCTATCTTTCGCGCCAATGGGACGAGCTGATACAATGGACGGAAAACAAGGAAAAGGATACCTCACCGCACCGTCTTGTAAATTATGTAATCGAGAGAAATATCGCCTATGCCGGGCTCAGGCTTCACCTCTTTGACGCGGCCTTGCTCGGCGACGAGGAAATCAGAGCTAAGCTGATTCATCGCTATGATGAATTCCAAAAGCTCATTTCGGCAAAAATCGCCGAGAGAACAGACGTTGTTTCGGCCGACTATTTCACTTGGCTTATTTTGATGGTTTCCGATGGTATTATTATTCAAAACAGCCTTAAAAACGAGTCCTTCGATACTCGGAAATTTCTTGAGAACAGCACCGAATACATTAAAAAAATCGAGAATATGCATAAGCCGCAATAAACGAAAGCCTCCGTCTTAATAACGGAGGCTTTTTACTGCCGTAAAAGCAGAAAAGGGAAACGAAAAAATTATACTTTGTGTTTTTTCTTTTTGCGCAAGGCTGCTGTGACGCCTGTTACGCCGCCGCTGACAAACAGCAGGAAAATCCATAAAGCGAGGTCGCTTGCGTTGCCGGTTCGGGGAGACTTCGGATCGCCAGGCAGCTTAGCTGTTACCGTGTCGGCTTTCTTAATTTCGTTTATACCGTCTTTGCCGCTGTAATATTTATCACAGCCGCCGCAGTACCAATACTCTATGTTGCCCTCGGCAGTCTTAGTTGCCGCCTTTGCATCGATGTGCTTTAAGTCGGTGTGATTGTTTGAATCAGGCTTCCCGTAAGCCTTGCCGCAGACCTCGCATACCGCTTTTTCGGTGCAGGTTGCCTTGCCGCCCGAGCAAGCCATTGTTTCAACACCCTTGCAGCCGTCCACGGTGCATTCACGGCTATGCGTGCCGTCGCCGTTCGATACCCATTCACCATAGGTGTGCCCGCCGTTTACCGTCACGGTCATCTCGGCGGTGTTGCCTGCCTTATCGGTGACAATGATTTTCTGTTCGCCGTCCGCAGGAGAGAGAGTAAAGCCGCCGTTTTCATCAAGCGTGACCTTTGTGCCGTTTACGGTAACCGTATCTATATACTTCTCGTCAATTGTAACTGTCTGTGCCTCGCAGTAGGTCTTGCCGTCCTCAATGCCGGAGATAACGGGGACTGTTGCGTCCAGCACGATGCCGTTTGTGTTAATGTAGGCAACGTTTCCGCTGGTATCGGTCAGTTTTGCATAAATAACATACTCGTTATCGGGATTGATACTGAACGGCGCGGAATATGCCGTAAATGTCATTCCCGCAAGTTCCGATTCGGTAAGCGCCTTTTCGCTCAGCAAGTATTCAATTGTCACCGTCTCGCCGCTGTTGTCAGTGGCCGTAACAGTTACCGTCTGCGTATCCTTAAAGAACAAACCGAAGGTGATGTTGTTGAGAAACGCTTTCCAACTGTTCTCGCTGATTTTAATTTCGCCCGTGGGCTTTTCACTGTCTTTCCACTGTGCCGTGACCGTCATATCCTCGGCGGGCATGGTTGTCGGGAATGTTTTATCCCAACCGTTGAACTGATAGCCCTCTCTTGTCAGGGTCGGAGCGGTAATTGGTGTGCCGTAATCCTGCGTTATGGTAATATCCGCTTTGCCGTTTTCGGGCTTGACTGTTACGGTATATTGATTGATTTTCCACTTCGCCCAATATTCCTTGTTGCCCGTTTCGGTGTTGCTGATCGCCGTAACAGGAGAGCCGGTCAGATTTTCGTTGTCATACCAGCCCACGAACGTGTGGCCTGTATAGGTCATATCGTCTGCCGTCGGGAGTGTTGCGCCCACGCCGTAGGTGTAGGAGGTGACATTGCCGCTGTTGATAGTGCCGTCGCCCGCGTTCAGCGTGACGGTATAGGTCGGGGCTGTCCACTGCACCGTCAGTTCCGTCACATCAGCAGGAACGCTGTCACCGGGAACGTAGAATTTACCGTTGCTTCCGCGCCACATAAAGAAATTGCCTGTATCTCCGTCCGGGCGGGTCAAACCGCCGGACGCAGGCGCGGTAAACTCGCTGCCGTTTTTCACGATGATTTGAATATCCTCGGAGCTACCGCCCAGCTTGCCGCCGCCAAGGTCAAGGGTAACGACCTTCAGTCCGCCAGAGCCCAGTGTGTCAGGGTTCAGGACTTCAAGGACGGGGCGGAAACCGCGGTACGGGTAGGAGCTCGTAGCAGAGTTGAGGCGCCAGTAGCGGGCCGAAAAGTACCCGCGATCCGCACGGAACGACGCGCCGCCAGAAAAAGTATCCTGTCCCCGTGAATACATTTCATTCCAGTTTTGGATATATCCGCTGTTCTTGTTCAGCATCGTGTCCCATTCGTTGCTTTGGGGCGTGCCGCGTTGGGAATCGCCCGAACCTGTAGAGCTACTTCCCACAGACGGCGCACGCAGCGTATAGCCCACGCCGCCGCTGGCATAATCTTTGCCGAAAATCAAATCTGCGGTATTCAGGGTATTCCAGCTTACATCATTCGTTACGACATAGTCCGCCACAAACAGGCTGTGGGGATATTTGTTCTGCTCTGCATAATCCTCGGTGGTTGCCATCTCCGATGTGAGCTTGTAGGCGTTCACCGTTCCTGCGTAGGTAAACGGCACATAGTGCAGGGTGCTGTCCGGCAGAGCATCGTTCACCGTGCCGGGAATACCCATCGCCGAAAGGTCAAAATAGTATCTGCCGCCGGGGGCGAGGGCAAACTGCTCGTCAGGCTGATTTTCCACCGTCAGCGCAATGTCTGTGAACTTACTTGCATAATCGGTATTATAATCGCCGTTACACTGTTCGCTGAAGACCTTCAGGGTATACCTGCCCGGTGCAAGGTCGGACGGGATTTTGATTTCAACCGTTCCGCTTTCGGCAGTAGGCTGTGCTACTCTGCCATAATACCGTGCGCCGCTGCTATCCGCAATGATGGCGGAGATATATTCATTTGTCCCTGCGGTCGCCCCGGTGTAATGCAGCGTAACGGTATCGTCGGGGGCGGCATCGGCAGTTTTTTCCGTTACGGCAAAATTGCGGCTACTATCTAAAAGGGTCAGCTTCCACTCGTTGCCGCTGTATGCGGAAACTGCGGTCAGCCCTCCGTCGGGCTTTCCGCCCGCGGCGGCGGATGTGAAGAGGACAGAGTTCAGATTTAGGTTAAAAGCGGGACGCACACCCCGCGTTCGGTAGATGCGGATAGTGTACCCAGAGTAGTGGACAGAACCATCAGGATCCACGACGGCGACATAATAAGCATGGGAGCCGGGGGAGCGCAGCCACCAATGGCTTGTCGCCCAAGTCGGATGCTCGGGATCCACGACACGCAAATCCTCTTTTACCGCATTTGCCTCTTTTGAGGAAAGCGGCCAGAATACAGCGTTATCCACCTGCCCTCCTGCTACACAGTCGGTATTTTCTCCGTTGTGACTTCCGCTTGTAAGCGTCCGTTTCTTTACGGCAGCATTTTCTTTTGTCGTCAGCTTTCCGGCAAGCGCGTCTATTGCGGTTTTCAAATCACTCGGCGCATATTCGTTGCTAGAGCAATCGTTGTCAAACACAGCTTCTCCCATGCTGCCCGCTGCAAGCAGGGTCATATCCCCCTGTGCGCTTGTAACACCGTTTCCGTCATAACCGATCACACGCCATGCGGCAGGCTTATTTTCTTGGTTTTGCCCGAAATACACGGTCGGTGCGCTCGCTGTGTTTACAGTTTTATTCAGTGCGTCTGTGCCGTTCTGTATCGTCTTTTGCAGACGCAAGCGCAGCGTGCTTTCCTTATGAATATTGTAATCTGCCATCGTGCGTCCGTTCTCAAGCTCTTTTTCGCCCAAAAACAGTCTTTGCGCATCGGGAGAAAAGCCTGTTTTATCACGAATTTTCTCCTTGATATTGTCAATGCTGTCGCCCGACACAACCTCGAGCGTTAAATTTGCCTGACCGACAATTTTCAAGTCAATGTAAATCTCAAATGCACTTGCCATCATCGGCATAAAGCTCATCATCATACAAAAGGCGAGCAGGATACTTAGTAGTCGTTTTTTCATTTCTTGCTACCTCCGTTTTCGTGTAGGTCGGCTCAGTCAAGAGCAATAATGGTTATGTTGTACCGGGCGTCCTTAAAATTCGTATCTTGGAGCAGCATGGTTGTGTATTGAAATGTCAGAGTAATATCCTCTTCCGCTGTGTATATGGTGTTATACGCCATGGTCAGCTTTTCTGTTTGGTCGGCCTTCGGCGCAGTCACATAGGTTTGCGTCTCCAACGCCATTTCAGAGTTATATCCGTCGAAGAGTGCTGCCCCGCATGCTTTGCCATCGCTCTTGGCGCTCACTGCAATCGTTCCGCTGAACACAAGGCTATATGTATGCCCTTTTGAAAGGGTGATCTTATTGCTTGATGCGTTATAGGAGATCAACCCTCCGCTTTTCTTTTTCACCGTGAACGGAAGCGCTTTTCCCGCGCTGTACACACTGCCGTTTGCTGCAAAATATCCGGCGCATGATCCGTCTTTGCCGTCTGCACCTTTTAACACGGACAGATCATATAGATTCAGCCAAATGGTCTCGCCTTCGTATCGCCATTGCAGCTGATTGCCATTTACCCGAAATTCGGGAGTTCTACCGTCTTCGCCGTTTGTGCCGTTTTGTCCGGAAGGACCTAAAATATCTGCGAGAGCCACAAGGTTTTGCCACTCGCCGCCCTTGTAACGCCATTGAATATACAAATCTGTCTTTTGGATTTCAATTTCCTTACCATTTGTACCGTCGATGCCGTTTATACCGTCTTTTCCGTCAATGCCGTTTACACCGTCTTTACCGTCGGTGCCCGCCGCCTTGATGCCGGTGTCGATTTCTCCGATCCACCAGTTGCCGTTTTCGCCGATAAAAGGTGTTTTACCGTCTTTGCCGTCAGAGCCGTTTTGTCCGTTTGTTCCGTCTTTTCCGGCGGCGCCGTCTTTGCCATCAGCGCCGTCTCTGCCATCCGCACCTTTTAATGCGGTAAGATCGTATAGGTTCAGCCATATTTCATCGCCGACATAACGCCATTGCAGGATATTTTCGCTTACGCGAAATTCCGGAGTTTTTCCATTTGCACCGTCCGTTCCGTTCTGTCCGGCGGGGCCCTCTATATCGGCTATCGCAACAAGATTTTGCCACTCTTCGCCCTCGTAACGCCACTGTATGTAGGATTCGGCTCGCCGCACCTCTATGTTTTTGGCGTTAATGCCGTCCTTGCCGTCGGCTCCGTCTTTACCGTCTATGCCGTCCTTTCCGTTTATACCGTCTTTACCGTCCTTGCCGTCTATGCCGTCCTTGCCGTCAAGACCGTTTATTCCGTCCTTGCCGTCGGCACCATTTTTACCGTCAACGCCGTCTTTACCGTCGGCACCGTCTTTGCCGTCGGTGCCGTTAATGCCGTCTTTGCCGTCAAGACCGTTTTTCCCGTCGGTACCGTTTATACCGTCCTTACCATCGGCGCCGTTTTTACCGTCAACGCCGTCTTTGCCGTCAATACCGTTCTTTCCATCAATGCCGTTAATGCCGTCTTTTCCGTTCTCGCCGTTTGTTCCGTTCTTACCGTCTTTCCCGTCAACTCCGTTAATTCCGTCCTTGCCGTTTTCTCCGGAGGCACCACGCAGCTCGGTAAGTGCCACAAGGTCGCACCAGTCGGTTTCATCGCTGTATTTCCACTGAACCGCCGTGCCGCTGTTGCGCACCTCCGGCAACACGGCACCGGTTTTTTTCGCTTTGCCGCATCCTGCGACAAAAACAATGAAAAGCACCAAAAGCATACCTGTGAGCAGTTTTTTCCCTGTTCTCATCTTCTTTCCTCCGTTTCGCCGTCCGTAGACAGCTTAAAGTCATATTTCATTTCAAGCATGGCAAACAGCTTATGCATAACCGTAACGGCAAGCTCCCGAATATCAATCGAGCCGATAAAAGCAAGCACCTTTGCCTGTTCTTCCTCCGGTACACGATATACTCTCATTGATGCCGTCAAAAAGCGGCTGAGCTTGCGCTCCAACGGGAAATGAATATCACATTTGCGAGCCATATAGTTACGCATAAGTCCTGCCGTGCCGATTTCCATTTCGTAAAAGTCACTTTCGCTGTAATCGGGGAAATTTGCTCCGAAAATCTGCTTTAATTCCGCCGTGGTGTGCAGATAGATGAATTCCGCCGTGTCGGGCTGAGAATATGCTTCAATATAGATTTCTCGCAGGTTCTCGTTAAGCTCCGTTAGCGTGAGCTGAAGAGATGTTTCCACCGCATAGGCGTATACGGGCGGCAGCTTTTTGTCCGCAATGCTCCTCGCCACGTCAAATTGACCGCCGAACATCGATTCGGTCAAATCCAGCAAGATTTTGTCCTTGGTCGGAAACAGATTTAAATAGCTGCCCCTTGCGACGCCTGCTTCCTCGACTATTCGACTGACGGAGGTGCTTTTGTAGCCTTCCTCCAAAAACAACCGAACGCACGCCGTTAAGATTTTTCTTTTTGTTTCACTGCTGTTTCTACGCAAATATATCACCTGTTTATAATATTATTAGTATGCATACCAATAATATCATATAGCATACAAAAAAGCAAGAGAATGTTGATTATTAGCCCGTTATGAGTAGGTTTTGCTTAAAATAAACGGTTTTTTATATAATAATGCACTTAACCCCTCGGATAATGCAGACGCATATCCGAGGGGTTTTGGCCGTTTCTGTATCAAATTATATTGTTTTGAGGTGCTTCACTAGGGCTCAGCTGCTTGATTATATAAAATATGATGCGTGATATTCGCCGTTATTCGCATTCACATATACTTTTTCTTGTGTGCAAAATCGAAGAGGGCGTTACCGAAAATTCGTCAAGTCCCCATTTGCAAAGCGAGGGAATAAGACGTGTATCGGCTGCCGCTTCTCCGCACATTCCGACGGGGATGCCTGCCTTTTTGGCGTTTTTGATCGTCGTTTCGATAAGGCGCAGAACCGCAGGCTGAATCGGATCATACAGCTTTGAAACAGCGGCGTTTCCTCTGTCAACAGCCATGGTGTAGCCCGTCAGGTCGTTTGTGCCGATGGAAAAGAAATCAACCTCTTTTGCAAGCAAATCGGAAATTATTGCCGCCGACGGAGTTTCTATCATAACGCCCACGGGAATGTCGGCGAATTTAAGGCCCTCATTTTTAAGCTCATCTTTGCATTCTTCGATAAGGGCTTTTGCTCTGCGGACCTCGTCAAGTGTCGTTACAAGCGGAAGCATAACCTTTATGTTTCCGAAAACCGCTGCGCGGAGAATCGCACGAAGCTGAATTTTGAAAATTTTAGGGTTGTCAAGGCAGTATCTTATCGCGCGGTGCCCGAGAAACGGGTTGTCCTCTTTTTCGATTTTAAGGTAATCTATCGCTTTATCTCCGCCTATATCGAGTGTGCGAATGATAACCTCCTTGCCGTCCGTTATCTTTGCGACGGTTGAATATGCTTCGTACTGCTCCTGCTCCGTGGGAAGAGAGGCTCTGTCCATAAACAGAAATTCCGTTCTGAAGAGGCCTATGCCCTCGCCGCCGTTTTGTAATACGTTCTGTGCGTCCTCAGCCTTGCCGATGTTGCCGTACACATGCTTTTTTACGCCGGATTTTGTAACGGTTTCTTTTGAGAAGTATTCGTTGAGGCTTTCTTTTTCCTTCAGATATGCCGCCTGCTTGGTTCTGTATTCTTCAAGCTCTTCCTCTGTGGGGTCGGTAAATACTTTTCCCTTGAAGCCGTCTGCAATAATCATATCGCCGTCCGAGATTTTTTCAACCGCATTGACGACCGACAAAACGGCGGGTATGCCCATGGCACGGGCGAGTATTGCGCTGTGACTCGTAACGCCGCCGACCTCGGTGATAATTGCGGAAACATTTTCCCTGTTTATTTGTGACGTCATGGACGGGGTGAAATCCTTGGCGATGAGAACAGAGCCCTTCGGTACGGATGAAATATCCACACTTTTTACACCCAGAAGAATGCGCAAAAGGCTGTCTCTTATATCCTTTACATCCGAGGCGCGTTGGCGCGTAAGCTCGTCGTCAACGCCGGAGAACATATTGATAAACATTGTGCATATGCTGTCAACCGCCGCTTCGGCAACAGAGCCGTTGTCGATTGCTTCTTCCATCTGTGCGAGCATAAACGGGTCCTCAAGCATAACAAGATGTCCCTCGAGTATCTCCGCCTCTTTCTTTCCGGCAGCCTTTTTAAGCTCCGACACAAGTGATTTTGTTTCGTCGGAAAAGTCGGCGACTGCCGAGTGCAGACGCTTTTTTTGATGATCCGAATCGGTAAATTTTACGGATGAATAGTCAAGGTTTGCGTCTTTTATAACAACGGCCTTGCCGATTCCGAAGCCTTGAGATGCGCCGATTCCTTTAAGCATTAAACCCACCCTTTCTTTAAGCCGCGGCGATATTATTCTTCGCCGAAGCCCGATGTGATAAGCTCTTCGGCTTTTTTGAGCATTTCGTTTTCGTCTGCGCCGCTGCACTCTACGGTGATTTCGCTTCCGCATTTGATGCAGCCTGCCATTATATTCATAATGCTCTTGCCGTTGATCCTTTTACCTCCGAAAACAATGTCAACATCCGAAGAGAATTTAGACATTTCCGTTACAAAGGTGTTTGCCGGACGCATATGAAGTCCCATTTTATTAGTGATTGTAAAAGTTTTCTGTACCATAATAATTCTCCTTATGTTTGATACCTGCCGAGAGGATGATGCCCCTCGGCACGATTTCTGATTGTTTGTTATACGGATTCTTTACGATCCTTTTTAAGAAGACCGAGCATCAGCGCTCCGACAGCCGAGCCTGCAATAAGGGCTACGATATAGAGAAGCGGATGGTCGCATACTATAAATGTGAAGATTCCGCCGTGAGGTGCGGGGCATGTAACGTTGAACAGTGATGTAAGAGCACCTGCGACAGCAGAGCCTACTAAGCATGAGGGGATAACTCTGACCGGGTCGGAAGCGGCGTAGGGGATAGCACCCTCCGTAATGAAGCACAGACCCATAAGATAGTTTACGGGGCCTGATTTGATTTCTTCCGATGTCCACTTCTTCTTGTTGAAGGTTGTAGAAAGTGCGATTGCAATCGGGGGAACCATACCGCCTATCATAACAGCCGCCATAATCCATGTGTTGCCGTCGGCTATTGCAGCCGTGCCGAAAACATAAGCCGCCTTGTTGAACGGGCCGCCCATATCCGTTGCCATCATTGCCGCAAGTACTATGGAAAGGAGTATTTTGCTTGTATCGCCGAGCGACGAGAGGAACGAGGAAAGACCGGAGTTGACAACGCCTATAACGGGGTTTACAAGACACATAAGAAGACCCATGATAAGCGTGCCGAAAAGAGGATAGATAAATACTGGCTTTATTCCGTCCATTGATTTCGGAAGCCAAGAAAATGCCTTTTTGAGGAGATTTACAATAATACCGGCAAGGAAGCCTGCGAGCAGAGCACCGAGAAAGCCCGACACCGCTTTGTCATCTCCGGCAAGACTTTGGTTTTCGATCAGCGAGCTGAAGGTGTAACCGTTTGCCGCAAATACGCCGCCTATCATACCGGGCAAAAGACCCGGTCTGTCGGCAACGGACGATGCGATATAAGCCGAAAGGATGGGGAGCATAAGCGCAAATGCCGCTTTGCCTATCCAGAATACAATTGCCGCAACGGGACTTGTGAATCCGAAGGTTCCGCCGACATCGGCATTGCCTGCAAGCGTATCGAACAGGAAGCCGAGAGCTATGAGAACTCCGCCGCCGACAACGAACGGGAGCATATGCGAAACACCGTTCATGAGATGCTTATAAATTTTGTGCCAGCCGCTTTCCTTTTCGTCGTCATCAATAGGCTGCTTTTCACTTTCGTCGGCGTGATATATCGCGGCTTTTCCGTCAACGATTTTTTTGATAAGCTCCTCGGGCTTGTTTATTCCGTTTGAAACCGAGGTCTTTACAACCGGCTTGCCGTCGAAACGTGCCATTTCTACGTTTTTATCTGCGGCAACGATTATTCCGTCGCATTCTTCGATTTCCTTTTTTGTGAGCACGTTTTTAGCACCGCCGGAGCCGTTGGTTTCGGCTTTGAGCGGATAGCCTAATTTTTCGCCCGCTTTTTCAAGTGCCTCTGCCGCCATATAGGTATGCGCTATGCCCGTCGGACAGGCTGTAACTGCGAGTATTCTGTAACCCTTCGGCTTTACTTCGGGTTTTACCGCTTCCTCGGGGTATTTCTCTGCTTCCTTTTTGTCGATTATTTCCAAAAATTCGTCCGTCGTTTTTGCGCCCCGTAGAGCCGCGCAAAATTCCGGTTCCATAAGCATTACCATAAGACGGGAGAGTATTTCGAGATGTAAATCTCCGTCAACGGGAGCGGCAATCATAAACAAAATGTCCGAGGGCTTGGAGTCGGGAGCACCGTAATCAACGCCGTTCGGAACCGTTATCGCCGAAAGACCGGGAGTCTTTACGCTGTCCGATTTTGCGTGCGGAACGGCAATTCCTTCTCCGATTGCGGTCGAGCCCTGAGCCTCTCTTGCAAGGATAGCCTCCTTGTACGCCGCCTTGTCGGCAAGATTTCCGGCCTTTTCGTGCAGGGAAATCAGCTTGTCGATTGCCTCTTCCTTGTCGGTGAGAGAAACATTAAGAGCAATCGCATCCTTTTTTAATAAGTCGATGATTTTCATAAGTATTCCTCCTTATTTATACTCCGCGTTAAAGACGCGTTCAATTTCTTCACGGGTTGCAAGCTTTTCGGAAAAGGCCGTTGCGTTTCCGCACGCCGAGCCGAGTCTTAAAGCGTAGGAATAGTCGGCGGTCTTGATATATCCTGCCGTAAAGCCTGCTACCATACTGTCTCCGCAACCGACGGAGTTTATGAGCTTGCCCTTTGCATTGCCTATTTTGTGGACGCTTCCGTTTTCGTCCGTAAGCATTGCGCCGTCCTTTGCCATTGAAACAAGTACGTTTTTAGCACCCATTTCCTGAAGCTTTTTCGAATATTTCACAATGTCGTCATCACTCTTTATCTGGACCGAGAACAGGTCGCCGAGCTCGTGATGATTCGGCTTTATTAAAAACGGTTTGTATTTGAGCACGTTTTTGAGCAAATCGCCCGTTGCGTCAACCACGCAGTTTATATTTCTGTCGCCGACTCTCTCAAGTATTTGCTCGTAAATGTCATCGGGGAGGGTATTCGGAATAGAGCCTGCGAGGATAAGATAATCTCCGCTCTTTATGCCGTCAAGCTTTCTTAAAAAGCTCTGCATATCCTCTTTTGTGATTTCGGGGCCGCAGGCGTTCAAATCAATTTCCTTGTCGGCCTTGATTTTGACGTTTATTCTCGTATCGCCGTTTTTAAGATAATTAAAGTCGCAGCTAACATTGTCGTTTTTGAGCATTTCTTCAAGCTTTTTTCCGGTAAAGCCTCCGAGAAAGCCGAGTGCCGTGTTGGGAATTCCGAGCTGTGTGAGTATGACCGACACGTTGATGCCTTTTCCGCCGTAATAGATTTCTTCGCCGTCCGTACGGTTTATGTCGTCGGTTCTGAGAGCTTTGAGCTTCATCACATAGTCGAGAGCCGGATTCAGAGTAACGGTGTAAACCATTAAGCAGTTACCTCCTTCACTACCGTTTTTGATTTAAGCTGTTCGTCATCGCATTTGTCGCAGACTATACACGCCGCCGCAACCGGTGAAAATGATACCGCCGAAACTTTTCCGAACTTTGTGTGGTCGCAAAGCACATAGGTTACAAAGCTGCGCTCCATGGCAACGGCTTTCAGCATTGCCTCCTCGGTGTCCGGGGTTGTAAAGCCCTGCTTTTCGCTGACTCCGTTTGTTCCGATGAACGCTTTTGAAAAGTTATATTTCTGAAGATTTGAAGCGGCTACTAAGCCTATGATTGCCTCGGTTGTGCTTTTTAATTCACCGCCGATAACAAAAACCTTGCAGCCCTTGGCCGTCAGCTCCTTTGCGTGGGCGATTCCGTTGGTTACAAAGGTCGCTTTGGAAGAGGTTATATATTTCGTCATAAGAAAGGTGGTTGTGCCTGCGTCGATAAAAACGAAATCATCATCTTTTATCTGCGATGCGGCATATTTTGCTATTTCTTCCTTTTCGTTTATATTCATCAGCGATTTTTCGTTGAAATCCTCCTCGTTGTGGAGAAATTCCTGCCCGAGAACAGTCGCTCCGCCGTGAACCTTGTTTATTTTTCCGAGCTGGGAAAGAGCCAAAAGGTCACGCCTTATCGTAGATTCGCTTGTTTCGAATTTTTCGGCAAGCTTTGAAACGGTAACCGAGCCGTTCTGACGCAGAATTTCAAGTATCTGCGCTCTTCTGTCGGTTGTAAGCATATTCACACCTCCGATATCTCTGTTGTGCCTTAATTATACAAAAGCGTTCAAATACAGTCAATATCGCGCAATAAAATTCGGCGTTTGTGCTTATAGTGTGCCCGTTTTGTTATCTAATATGCAATATTATTGAACTATAAATGCGCACTTTTGCTCGTTTTGAATTTTTCAATCATAAAAATACGCATCGGATAACATAAAAAAATCCGCCCGAAAAGCGGACGACATCAGTCATAAATTCCATTAGCAGACGGAAAAAAGCCAATGAAAAACTGTGGCTTTTTCGTTTTTCTCGTTTTTGACAAAAATAAAAACCGAAAGCCCTTGAAAACAAAGACTTTCGGCATTGCTTGTGTCTGTGGGGTACAGAAAAGATGTTTTTATGTTTTTTGTGGATAGAGTTGAACTCTCGGAATTTTTAATGAAATCGTTC
>ENA-OQEY01000380-OQEY01000380.1-human-gut-metagenome-genome-assembly--contig:-NODE-380-length-30851-cov-11.095990_pt1 | contig 30851 bp, 31 predicted proteins | sample MGYA00242801_ERZ504647 | MGnify/ENA primary metagenome ERZ504647 (study PRJEB26092, sample SAMD00036204) | human gut metagenome | host: Homo sapiens | study: EMG produced TPA metagenomics assembly of... | reverse complement strand
TACGATATTTAGGACAAAATACTACATGATATTTACAAGAATATACTATATTATTATTTGATTTATATTTCATAAAAATATTATATAACTATTAAAAATATAATACAATAAAAAACAATGATATCGAATCATTGTTTTTTAGCGAGCTTATATCCCCATAAATAAATTTAGGGGCTTTACGCTCGCATTTGGTAAAATCATTTTGTTTTTCTTGCATATTCCTTCACCTACACCTAATAAATTTATATAAAAAAACAGATAAGACCACTATCTAGTAATCTTATCTGTTTTCATAATTAACCTAGTAATTCTTTGACGATGGTATTAACCATTTTTCCGTCAGCGCGTCCTTTAACTTTAGGCATGAGCTGTCCCATGACTTTACCCATATCTTTAGGAGTTGTTGCATTAGTAGCAGCAATTGCTTCTTTAACCAATGCTCTAACTTCTTCTTCTGATAACTGTTCTGGTAAATATGGCATTAAAACGGCAATTTCAGCTTCAGTCTGTGCGACTAAATCTTCACGACCGCCTTTTTTAAATTCATCTATAGAATCTTTACGCATTTTTACTTCTTTGCTAATAAGTGCAATTATATCGTTATCATCAAGTTCTTTTTGACCATCAATTTCAGTCTGACGAATAGCTGAACGAACCATGCGGATAACAGCGAGTTTCTGTTTTCCGTCTTCTTTAGCTTTCATAGCAGCTTTCATATCGTCCATTAACTGGGCTTTAAGTGACATATGAATTACCTCCGTTTTTGAGCTAATTAAGCTCTGTATCTGCGTTTTCTAGCAGCTTCTGATTTCTTTTTGCGTTTTACGCTTGGTTTTTCATAATGCTCACGTTTTCTAACTTCAGCTAAAGTACCAGCTTTCTGGCAAGTACGTTTAAATCTACGGAGAGCGCTATCAATTGTTTCGTTTTTACCAACTTTGATTTCAGATGACATTTATATTTCCCTCCCCTCCACCTAACACGGGAGTGTTGTACTTAATAATCATACCCAAATATTATACCTTGCTTATAAGTGCATTGTCAACTATAACCTGCAATTATATACAAATTTGATATGATTTTTTTATCAGCCTGGTGGCCATTGCATAGAGCGACCGCCAAGTAGGTGGAAATGAAGGTGCTGAACTGTTTGGCCACCCTCTTCCCCTGTGTTTACTACAGTACGGAAGCCGTTTTCTGCAATATTCAATTTTTTAGCAAGCATAGGAATTACTTCACAAGTGATATGTGCTAAAAGTTCTTTATCTTCAGCAGTTGTTGCAAGAAGACTAGCAATGTGTTTTTTAGGGATAACTAATACATGAACAGGAGCTTGTGGCTCTAAATCATTAAAAGCAATGACCATATCATCTTCATATACAGCTTGAGTTGGAATTTCTTTATTTGCTATTTTACAAAAAATACAATCTGACATATAAGGCACCTCCTTTTATAGCTTAATTAGTATAGAATTGACATATATCAAATAAATATTTAACATATACCTCAATTTAAATAAAATCTAAAATAATTCATTTAAATTTTACCTAAACTTTAATACTAACTCTATAACTTTATATATATTCGCTATTGAATTAATAAAATCCTTTTTTATTTAGACAAATTTTAAATTAATTCACCTAAAATACCATCTTTAAATAATTTAACTAATTTTACAAAGCGAATATCCCCAGAAGTTATTTCTCCATCATTTTTAATATATACTCTTATATAATTTGAAGTTAAACCTTCCATACATCCATCTTGTTCTTGTTCAAATAAAACTTCTAATTCGCGACCCAAAAATCTTTGATAAAACTCAGTTGCTGATTGTTCTGCCATCTTTTGCATCAAATGAGCTCTTTGTTTTTTCACTGCTTCATCAACTTGATTTGTCATTTTGGCAGCTGGAGTACCTGCTCGTTTAGAATAAGGGAATACATGCATTTTCATAAATCCCATAGATTTAGCAAATTCCAAAGATTTTTGGAATAATTCATCTGTTTCTCCAGGGAAACCGACAATGATATCTGTAGAAATAGCAATATCTGGTACTTCACGGCGAATATTTTCTATCAATCTAGCAAATTCGTCAGTAGTATAATGGCGGTTCATTGCTTTTAAGATTTCATCACTACCTGCTTGTAGTGGTAAATGTAAATGCTTAGTAAAGCGTTTATGAGTCTTCACTAATTCTAATAATCTAGGAGATATTTCAATAGACTCTAAAGAACCTAGTCGCAATCTTTTTAAATTTTCATTAGCTAAACAAATTTCTACAGCATCGCTTAAAGAAATATTTTCACCTTTAAAATCTCTGCCATAAGCACCTAAATGAATACCAGTAAATACTATTTCATGGAAATTTTCTTCTACTAATTGGTCTACTGCTGTTTTTATACTTTCCAATTTACGTGAACGAATAGGCCCTCTAGTATATGGAATAATACAATATGAACAGAAATTACAACAACCATCTTGAATTTTTAAGAAAGCTCTTGTGCGATGTGGTGTACCATAAAGAGGAATATCTTCAAATTCATGCATATGCATAACATCATTTACTTCATTAAATAAACCATCTTCACGAGCTGCTTTTTCTACCAAATCAACTATTTTATCACGCTGTTTAGTACCGATTACTACGCGAACACCTTCAATTTTACTGATTTCATCAGAAGCAATCTGTGCATAGCACCCTGTTACAGCTATGATAGCATTATCATTTAAACGATTTGCTCTACGAATTAATTGACGAGATTTGCGCTCACCTAAATGAGTAACAGAACAAGTATTTATAATATAAAAATCAGCAGGCTCAGAAAAATCCACTATTTCATAGCCACGATTACGAAATAGACCTTCCATAATTTCTGTTTCTACTTGATTAACTTTACAACCAAGTGTTGTTAATGCAACTTTTGGCAAAATTTCACTTCCTCAATTAAAATAAAACTAAAAAACTACTAATATAAAATTAGTATAACTAAATTACAGTTTCCTATAAGATAGTTATACTAAACAAAAATCTTTAATATTAAATCTAAATCAAAAATTAATAAATGCCACCTAAATCGCCTTTTTCATACATGACGATAGTAAGTGCTGCAATTGATGCAGTTTCAGCTCGCAAAATACGTTTTCCCATAGATATACTTTTAAATCCAGCATCTTTGCATAATTGCACTTCTTCTGGAGCAAAACCACCTTCAGGACCAATCAAGATAAGATATTTTTTACTATCTGCTGATTGTAACATTTCTTTAAAACTTTGCTCATCTTCTGCTTCATAGCAAATAAAACGAGCATAATCTGTATAATCTTGTGCTAATTGCTCTAAACTCACAATAGCTTCAACTGTTGGCTTTATTGTTCTACCGCACTGTTTTACTGCTTCATCAGCGATTTTTTGCCATTTTTGTTGACGAGCTAATTTTTTCTTATCATCATATTTCACTACACAATGACGGCTAACTACAGGAACAACACTTGATGCTCCTAATTCCACCGCTTTTTGCACGATAAATTCCATTTTATCGCCTTTAGGTAAACATTGTGCAACGACTACTTCTATAGGTGCTTCTGTATCAGCATCTTCTATATACTGCAATAATTTTAATTGCACTGTATCACTTGTACAAGAGATTACTTTTGCCTGTGCTACTTTACTTTCTCTATCAACAATAGTAAAAACCTGTTCAGGTCTTACTCTCATAGCATAAAGAAGATGTTTTGCATCATCGCCTTTAATCGTGATATCTTCACTTAGACATTCATCTATAAATAAACGTCTCATTGCATATCTTCCTTACGACGGAAAATAATCGCAGCCCAACCAGCTTTTTCATTCATTTTTTCTACCATAAAGCCATGTTCTTCAGCAGCTTTAGTAACATCTGCTATACGGTCAGCAATTATACCACTTGTCAAAATAGCACCATGCTGATTTAAATAATTATCTACATCATTAAACATGCGAATAATGATATCTGCTATAATATTAGCTATAATTAAGTCAGCTTTGCCATTCATATTTTTTAATAAATCGCTTTGGAAAATCTTAATATTTTCACATTCATGATTTTTTTCGATATTTTCTCTAGCAACATCAACTGCCACATTATCATAATCAGCAGCCTGAATATCTTTTGCTCCTAATTTGGAAGCAGCAATTGCTAAAATACCACTACCTGTACCAACATCGAAAACTTTCATTTCTGGTTTTACATATTCTTCTAATAATTGAATACACATAGATGTTGTAGCATGTGTACCTGTACCAAATGCCATACCAGGGTCTAATTCAATTACTATATCATTATCTAATGGAGTATATTCTTCCCAAGATGGCTTTACTACAATTTTTTCACCAATGCGTTCTGGATGGAAAAATTGCTTCCAATTATTAGCCCAATCTTCATCTTGGATTTCACTGCAATTAATCACGCCTGAACCCTTATCTAAAAATTGGCTCATTTCATCAATATGCAAACGCAACTGTTCTAATTTACTTGGTAAATCCTCATCAGTAGGAAGCCATGCTTTCACTGTAACAACTTCTGTTTCTTCAGCAAGCGGTATATCTGTATAATCCCAAGCTCCAGAATGAATATAAGTATTCACAAGTTCTGGGTCTTCAATCAATACACCAGATGCTCCAAGTTCATGAAAAATCTCTGCTACAGCTTCAGTAGCCTCATGTGAAGTTTGAATGCTAATTTCAGCCCATTTCACAGGTAAATTCCTCCTTAAATAAATACTAAATCAAAACACATAAAGATTATTATACGTTTTGCTTTGACAAATGTAAACCATTCATTATAAAAAATATATTTAATTTACATTCTCATTTATTATAAACCTTGCTCTATTAATTTATCAAATTGTTTTATTTCTTTTGCTTGGTCTTTAATGATATTTTTAGCAATTTTTCTTATTTGCGGATTTTTTGTATATGCTAAAATCTGTTTACTAGCTTCTAGCGCACCTTCATGATGATATTTCATTGCCAAAACAAAAGTATAATCTGCTGTTTTTTTATCGCGAGTTCTAGTTACAGCAATCATTTTATTCATCATTTCTGCCATATTTTCTTTTTCTTTAGCCACAAATTCAGTATAAGCTTTTTCACTCAAATTACTATTGCTAAAATCTTCATTAGCTAAAAGCTCATTGAAATCTTCAATTTCTTTTGTCTGTGTCTTTATGATATTACGAGCTATTGCTTTTACTTCTTCATTACTGCCATATTCTAAAATTAATTTTGCAGAATCTATTGCACCTTGATGATGTGGTATCATATTAGCAATAAAATCTTTATCCACATTGCCACTTTGTACAAATTCTTCATTCATCATCGGCATATGCATACTATCTACAATTTCATTATTGATTAATGGGTCAAAATTTAGACGATTTGTCTGCGTATTTATATTCATATCATGATGTCCATGATAATCATGATAATGTGCATTTGCCACACCAAAACTATTTACACTACTAATAATTGACGCACAAGTTATAGCTAAAATTATTTTTTTCATTTTTCCAACCTCTTATCATTTAATATTTCATAGTGAAATTATATGATTTAGCTTTATAATTGTCAATATAACAATAATATTCTTGGAGGTATCTATGCTTAATATTTTACAATTACAAACAAAAGTCTTATCTTCAAAGGAACAAACATTAAATTACATTGAAACTTATCTCAAAAAATTTCTTCATCTTCAGCCTGATATTGTAACCTTACCAGAAATGTTTAACTGCCCTTATGATAATAAATCTTTTCCTTTATATGCTGAATTTGAAGAAGATATTACTTACAAATTTTGTCAAAATCTAGCTAAAAAATATAATATCTATTTAAGTGCAGGCTCTATTCCTGAAAAAGATGCCCAAAATCATTTATTTAATACAGCTTATGTTTTTGATAATAATGGTAGTTGCATCGCTAAGCATCGAAAAATGCATTTATTCGATATTGATGTGAAAAATGGTCAACGTTTTAAAGAATCAGATACTTTATCTGCTGGAAATAGTATCACTGTTTTCGATACGAAATGGGGCAAAATGGGATTGTGCATTTGTTATGATTTCCGCTTCCCTGAACTCGCTCGATTAATGGTAGATTTAGGAGCAAAAATTATCCTTGTTCCCGCTGCTTTCAATATGACTACAGGCCCACTTCATTGGGAATTATTATTCCAAAGTCGTGCTGTAGATAATCAAGTATTCACCATTGGTACAGCTCCTGCTAGAAATTTAAATGCTTCTTATCATTCTTATGGTCATAGCATTATTGTTTCACCATGGGGAAAAATTTTAAATCAAGCAGATTTTGAAGAAACAGCTTTATTTACAACTATAAATTTAAATGAAATTAATCTCGTTCGTGAACAGATACCACTTTTAAGACATCGTCGTTTAGATATCTATGAATTAACACAAAAATAAAACTTATAAACTTGCACAAAATAAAAAAATAAGTTAAAATATCTCCTTGTTATAAAAATTACCAATTAAAAATAAATATTTAATAGGTAATTAAATATAGGAGGTATTATTATATGTTATTAATTAAAGACCGCTTTCAAGGAGTATTTCTTTGTTTCGTCTTAGCCTTACCTGCTTATTTTTTAGGTAAAGAATTTGAAATCATTGGCGGTCCTGTATTTGCTATCTTAATTGGTATGTTATTATCTAAATTCGTTCGTGAAAAAGATATCTTAAAAAGTGGAATTACTTTTACATCAAAAAAAGTCTTACAATATGCTGTTATTTTATTAGGTTTTGGTTTAAATTTAAGCACTGTTATCGCTGTAGGTGCTACATCTTTGCCAATCATTATTTCTACAATTGCTACTTCATTAATCACAGCCTACATAATTTTTAAATTAATCAATATTCCTGCTAAATCTTCTATCTTAATCGGTGTAGGTTCTTCTATCTGTGGTGGTTCTGCAATCGCTGCAACAGCACCTGTCATTGATGCTAATCATAAAGAAATCGCTCAAGCTATTTCTGTTATTTTCTTATTTAATATCATCGCTGCTTTAATCTTTCCTACTTTAGGTAATTTTTTAGGTTTATCTGATCATGGTTTTGCTATCTTTGCAGGTACTGCAGTCAATGATACTTCTTCTGTTACAGCAGCAGCTTCTTCTTGGGATAGCATGCATAACACTGGTACAGAAGTTTTAGACAGTGCTACTATCGTAAAACTCACTAGAACACTTGCTATTATTCCTATCACATTAGTTTTAGGCTTTTATCAAGCAAAAAAAGCTTCCGGTCAAAATAAAGCTAGTGTAAAATCTGCTTTTCCAATGTTTATTTTATATTTCATTATTGCCTCTATCATTACAACTATCTTAAACTACTTTATGGATGTAAATATTTTTTCTGCTGAATTATCTTCGGCTATTTTAACTTTTTTTGCTTTAATGAAATTCTGTAGTAAATACTTTATCATCATGGCCATGGGAGCTATTGGTCTACACACTGATATCATCGATTTAATAAAAAATGGTGGTCGTCCTATCATCATGGGATTTTGCTGTTGGGTAGCTATTGCTTGTGTAAGTTTATTAGTTCAACATCTTTTAGGCTTGTGGTAAAAAATAAAATCAAAAAAATTAAGCTAGAATACATCTTTTTAGATATATTCTAGCTTTTTTATTTTTATCTTTAAATCTGTTGTTTTTACAACATACTTTTAATTTAAGGCTAATTATAATAAGTATATCAATTAAATCACAAATAAAATTATTGGAGAGATAATTATGGAAAATAAAATGTTTTGCTTTCAATGTCAAGAAACAGCTCAATGTACAGGCTGTACTCGTGTAGGTGTTTGTGGAAAATCTGCCACTACTGCTACACTGCAAGATTTATTAATTTATGCAACTAAAGGTCTTTGCGAAATCACTACTAAACTTCGTCAAGAAAAACAAGATATCAGTCGTAAATTAAATCAATTCATCTGTGAAAATCTTTTTATCACTATCACTAACGCTAATTTTGATGATGATATTATCAAAAAACGCATCACAGATACTTTAACTTATAAACAAGAACTACTTGCAAAATTACAAAATAAAGATAATTTATCCCCTGTAGCTCTTTGGACTACTAATGATGAAAATTCCTACCTAGAAAAAGGTGCTACTATCGGTGTATTATCTACTGAAAATGAAGATATTCGCAGTCTTCGTGAATTAATCACTTATGGTTTAAAAGGTATGGCAGCATACAATAAACATGCCAATGCCCTCGGTAAATACAACGATGATATTGACGCATTTTTGCAAACTACTTTAGCTAAAACAGTTGATGATAATTTATCCGGAGAAGAATTAACATCTCTTGCTTTAGAAACTGGTGCTTTCGGTGTAAAAGTCATGGCACTTTTAGATGAAGCTAATACTTCTCGCTATGGCAATCCAGAAATCACATCTGTAGATATCGGCGTTCGCAATAATCCAGCAATCTTGATTTCTGGTCATGATTTACGCGATTTAGAAATGCTTCTTGAACAAACTCAAGGAACTGGTGTCGATGTATATACACATAGCGAAATGCTTCCAGCACATTATTATCCATTCTTCAAAAAATATAAAAACTTTGCAGGCAACTACGGCAATGCTTGGTGGAAACAAAAAGAAGAATTTTTATCCTTTAACGGCCCTATTTTATTGACTACTAACTGTCTTGTACCACCAAAAGCTGAATATAAAGACAGAATTTATACTACAGGTGTTGTTGGCTTTGCAGGTTGTAAACATATTCCTGGTGAAATCGGCGAAACTAAAGATTTTTCTGCTATTATTGAACATGCCAAAAAATGCCCACCACCAACACAAATTGAAACAGGCTCTATCATAGGTGGTTTTGCCCATAATCAAGTTTTAGCTCTTGCTGATAAAGTAGTTGAAGCTGTAAAATCTGGTGCTATCAAAAAATTTGTAGTTATGGCAGGCTGTGATGGTCGTCAATTAGCTAGAAATTATTATACTGACTTTGCTAAAGCACTCCCTCAAGATACAGTTATTTTAACTGCTGGCTGTGCAAAATATAAATACAATAAATTAAATCTAGGCGATATCGGTGGTATTCCTCGCGTTTTAGATGCTGGTCAATGTAATGATAGCTATTCACTCGCTTTGATTGCCTTAAAATTAAAAGAAGTATTTGGCTTAGATGATATCAATGAATTACCAATCGCTTATAATATCGCATGGTATGAACAAAAAGCTGTTATCGTTCTTTTAGCACTTCTTTATCTTGGTGTTAAAAATATAAAACTTGGCCCTACACTCCCAGCTTTCTTATCTCCAAATGTAGCTAAAGTTCTTGTGGATAACTTCGGTATTTCTGGTATCAATAGTGTAGAGGAAGATATTAAATCTCTTATCTAAAACTTAAAACACAACAAAAAAGACGGTATTAAAACCGTCTTTTTTTATTTTCTTTATTTTTTCATATTTAAATATTTTTCTCTCAAAGCTATTTTTCGTTGCATGGCCTTAACAAATTCTTTTGCTCGAGAAAAATCTTCTTCATTAGGATGCATTGAAGCTTTTTGCCAACGTTCAAGATTACGAGGTGTCGCTGCATGAGGATCATTTTTATCAGCATTTTTACGTCTTTCCAGCATTGCTGGATTTATTTTTCCTTGGCTGGCAAAAGTTCCCAATACTTTGCAATTTTCTCCTAAATAACTAGCAGCTCTAGCAAAAGCAGTTATAGAATGTTCACTATTTAATTCTGCCCCTTGTGTTTGAAATAAAATTACTGTTTTATTATTTAATTTTTTCAATAATTCCTGTACCATTTTATCTGGTTCGCCACGAGTAAGCCAATATCCTACAGCAATATTATCATAATCCTCAAGATTAAATTCATCTCGTATAGCAAAAATATTTGCCATATCTTCACCAAAACCATCATAAATAGCCTCTGCTATTTGTTTTGTATTTCCAGTTACACTAGAATAAACTATCAACCATTTTTTCATTATACACACTCTTTTCTTATAAATTAATTATTATTATAAATAAAAAAGATATAAATTCTGTTGTTTTTACAACTAATCAAACAAAAATAAAAAGGGATTAAGCATAAAGCCAATCCCTTAAATATAATTCCATTATTAATATTATTAAAATTCAATTTGTAATTTAAATTCAGTTTCCTGTTTTTCTTCTTTTGCCCAAGTATTTAACATATTAATCATAGCAATAAAAGAAGAAGCTGAAATATCTTCAATGATATTCTGATTTTCTTTAGAACGTCCACCTACATATTCTAAGCTAATGCTACTAGATAATCTTTCATCTGTTTCTTTAAGTAAAGTATTAATCACTGCATTTAAAGTTGCTTCATTAATTACTTCATAATCGCTCAAATCATTATTGCAAAAAATAGTTGTTAAATTAAAGAAACCTTTTTCTCTGTCGCTGATAGGTATAGCAAAATATCTATTTTCGTATTTTTTATTATAAGGCACATCGTAACTATGTTCATAATCCCTTACTTCATACTTACCTACTAAATAAGCAGTAGGCTTACTTTGCTCGTCTTTCACAACTTTTACCAATTCTTTAAAAGCTACTCTAAAAGTATTTTCTTTAAACCCTTGTTTATTAATATAGAGATAAACTTTCATTTAGTGCCAGGCCTCTTTTCTCCTCAAATTTCTATTAATAATAATACCATTATATTTATAAAACGTCTATTTAAATGAAAATTCAATAAAATTTTAATTTTTAATAATTATATTTAAACAAAAAAAGGATATTCTTTTTAAAGAATATCCTTTTTATAACTTTCACATCAATTATTTATTATCTTTACCCCAAGTACGTTCAAGTTCTCTAACAATTTCAGCATGTTTTTCTTCTGTTAATTTAACTTTAGCTTTGTAAATGAATGTTGCAATGATGAGTAAGATAAATGGAATTGCAAACATGATAATTTGGAAGTTGAGTAAATCATCAGGAGTTATGCTTTCTGCTGTAACTTTATTACCAGACATACCAACCCAAACAGCTGTGAAGCCTACTATAGCAGATGTGATAGCACCGCCTAATTTATCAATTAAAGGACGTACACAAAGTACGAGTGCTTCATCACGATGACCAAGTTTTAATTGACCATATTCAACAGTATCTGTGATTGTCATTAATACAACAAGGAAGATAAGTGGCTGTGGTAATGCAAATAAACCAGCACCAAGTAATGTTAAATATACATTTTGACCTGCAAAGTAGTAAATAACTACTGCAATTAACATAATAGCGATAGAATAGAAGAATAAATTACGTCTGCTGAATTTTTTAGTTAATGATGGGAATAAAGCAACTGCCATTAAACCAATGATAACGTTGATTACACCTAAGAAGGAGAACTGAGAAGAATCACCTAATACATAAATGAAATAGTAAAGGTTGAAGTTATTGATAAGGTTTTGACCTAAACCAAAGATAAGATAAGCAAATGCAATCCATAAGAGCTGGTCATTTTTCATTAATACAGAGAAAACTTGTCCAAAAGATGTATCTGTTTTGTTTTCACGAAGAGCAGAGTCATGTTCTTTTGTACCAATACCAAGAATGATAGCACCTACAGTAGCAATTAAACCACCAATTGCAGCAAATGCGAACCAACCTGTAGCATCACCTGCACCACCATTGCTATTTTCAGAGAAAGCTAAAACAATTGGAATAACAATGATAGTTACGAGCTGACCACCGAATACAGAACCAATACGTGCATAAGTAGCTGTAATTTCACGTTCACGAGAATCAAAAGAAAGTGCTGGTATCATGGACCAAATAGCAACGTCTTTTGCTGAATAGAAAATATCCATAATTATATATAAGATAGCGAAAACAATTAAGTACATTATAGGGCTTGTTTCAGCTAAACCGCCAATATCTGTGAATAAGATAGCTAAAGTAACTGCGGCAATAACTGCACCAGAAAGAACCCAAGGTTTAAATTTACCCCATCTAGTTTTTGTTTTATCGATAGTATTCCCAATGAATGGGTCAATGAAAAGTTCCGCAACACGAATAACAAGAATAACTGTTGTTACAAGACCTATCATATATTCATTATAACTTGTATCATCTGTATTAAATAAATTACTTGTTACGAAAATCATAAAATAAGTACCAATCATTGCATAGAAAAAGTCATGCCCAAAGGTACCGCACGCATATGCCACACGTGATAAAAATCTTGACATATAAAGGCCTCCCATTATGTTATTAAAAATTTAATGACTACACTAAAATTATTTAACTGTGTTAATATATTCGATGATAGCATCAGCTATTTTATCTAAAGAAGCATTGCTAGTATTTACAATTAAATCATAGTTAGAAGCTTCGCCCCATTTTTTACCTGTGTAATAATTGTAATATCTAGCTCTTTTTTCGTTTTCTGCGTCCAATTCTTTTAAAGTTTTACCTTCGTAAACTTCTTTACCTCTTTTTTCTCTATATTCATCATTTGCACAAACAAAGATAGAGAAATGATTTGGCATATCTTCTAATACATAATCAGCGCAACGACCTAAGATAACACATGGTCCATCATTAGCAAGTTTTCTTACTACACTAGCTTCAGATAAGAACATGCCTCTACTAGATTCACCCATGCGAGTACCAAAAGAATGGAATGGCATGAATGTCAATGTCAATGGATGAACAGTATTTTCTAAATCCAATAAATCTTGTTCAGATAAATCATTGATACCTAATTTAGCTGCTGCGATATGTACAATTTGTCTATCGTACAATTTTACATTTAATTTTTTAGCTAAAATTTCAGCTAATTCACGACCACCGCAACCATACTGTCTACTTATTGTAATTACTGTATTTGAGTTCATATTAAATCCCTCTCTTTAATATTAAAATATAATAAATAAGAAAATGCTCAACTTATCAAATATATAATAATAAATAAAAGTATATGATTTTTTTGAAAATTTTTATTTTGAAAACGTTTACAATTAACCTGAAATGTACATTTCTATCTAAAAGCTTTGTTATTATTATATTTTATATCGTTACCAATAGCAATGTTTTATGTTGCTAAAATTTGTTTAAATGTTGTATATTATGTAAAATTATAAAAAAAGAACTGTACTAAAATTTAGTACAGTTCTTTTATCTTCATATTTATATATTATTTACTGATATCTTTCCAAGTACGTTCAAGTTCTCTAACAATTTCAGCGTGTTTTTCTTCAGTAAGATGAACTTTAGTTTTATAAATTAATGTTGAAATTATCATGAATACAATTGGAATAGCAAACATTATTAAACCAAAATATAATTTATTTGTATCAGTAATATCAGCTGCAGTAGCTTTACCAGACATACCAACCCAAACAGCAGTAAGACCAACGATACCACCAGTAACAGCACCGGATAATTTATTAACTAATGGTCTAATGGAAAGAATAAGAGATTCATCACGGTGACCAATTTTTAACTGACCATATTCTACAGTATCAGTAATAGTCATTAATACAACAAGGAAGATAAGAGCTTGTGGTAAGTTAAAGAGAGCAGCTGCAAATAATACAACTGGAGCATTTGTACCAGCAAAAGAATAAATTACTAAAGCTAAAATTTCAATAGCAGCAGAGATAAAGAATAATTTTCTTCTTTTAAATTTAGTTGTCAAAATAGGGAATAAAGCAACAGAAATTAAACCGATGATAACGTTAATAATACCAACGAAAGATAAATAAGTAGATTCACCTAAGATATAAGTGAAATAATACATTTGGAAAGCATTTACCATATCCTGACCAAAACACCAAATTAGGAATGTAATAGCAATCCACATTAACTGGTCATTTTTAGCTAAGATAGAGAATACTTCTTTGAAAGAAGTTTCTTTTTTATTTTCACGAAGTGCAGAAGAACGTTCTTTTGTACCAATACCAAGAATAACAGCACCTAATAAAGAAATAGCACCGCCGATTATAGCAAATGCTAACCAACCATTTGCATCACCAGCACCACCATTAGCGTCTTTAGAGAAGAATAAAACAATAGGAATAACTACAACTGTTACAAGTTGTGCACCAAATACAGAACCAATACGAGCAAATGTAGCAGTAATTTCACGGTCTTTGGAGTCAAAACTCATAGCTGGAACCATAGACCAAATAGCGACGTCTTTTGCTGAATAGAAAATATCCATAATAATGTATAAAATAGCAAATATTACTAAATAAAGAATTGGTGAAGAAGTTGTTAAACCACCTAAATCAGTAAACAAAAGAACAAGAGAAAATGCTGCAATAAAACCACCAACAATAACCCATGGTTTAAATCTACCCCAACGAGTATTAGTTTTATCAATTGTATTACCAATGAATGGGTCAATGAAGAGTTCTGCTACACGAATTACTAAGATAACAGTCATTAAAATACCAATCATATATTCATTATGACTTTGGTCATCTGAGTGGAAAAGATTACTTGTGATGAACATGATAAAATATGTGTTTACCATCATGAAGAAGATATCATGTCCAAATGTACCGCAAGCATAAGATATGCGTTGCATTAATTTGTTACCATTATTAGCTGACATTTATAAGTCCTCCTAAATAAAATTATAAATATTTAATAAAAAATTATTAACAAAACTTATGTAGATAACAGCATGAATGCTGTTATCCTCCTATATTTTTTAATTCTTTTATTCTTGAACTTTATTAATATATTCAATGATAGCATCTGCTACTTTGTCTAAAGATGTTTTACTAGTATTGACAATTAAATCATAATTAGAAGCTTCGCCCCATTTTTTACCTGTATAATAGTTATAATATCTAGCTCTTTTTTCGTTTTCTGCATTTAATTCTTTTAAGGACTTGCCATCATAAACTTCTTTACCTCTTTTTTCCCTGTATTCGTCATCAGCACAAACGAAGATAGAGAAATGATTTGGCATATCTTCTAATACATAGTCAGCACAACGACCTAAGATAACACAAGGACCATCATTGGCAAGTTTTCTAACAACACTTGCTTCAGATAAGAACATGCCTCTACTAGATTCGCCCATATGATTGCCAAAAGAATGGAATGGCATAAACGTTAATGTTAATGGCTGAACAGTATTTTCTAATTCTAATAAATCCTGTTCAGATAAATCATTGATACCTAATTTGGCAGCAGCAATATGAACAATCTGTCTGTCGTATAAATTAACATTTAATTTTTTAGCTAAAATTTCAGCTAATTCACGACCACCGCAACCATACTGTCTACTAACCGTTATTACTGTGTTTTCCTTCATTAAAATCACCTACTCATTTATTTTATTATCAATATGAAATTGATAACGAGTTAATATTTCAAAATACCATATTTTTTATTTATAAATGCAATATTATATCAATAAATAAAACCATATGATTTTTTAGAAAATTCAATTTCATAAAATTGAAAACGGAAAACGTTTACACGTTTTGTCAAAATACGAACTTATTTTATACATATCTTAAAGTTCTTGAACAAATGTTTGTTTTTATTTTTACAAATTTTCATTTAACTCAGCTTCATTATATTATTCTCATCACTTAAAGTCAATATATATTTCTCAAAAATTTTTATATAACAAGCTAGAATTTAATAAAAATCTCAACATAAATACAAAAAACAAACGTTTACATCAACAAATTTACAATCTTGTTATGGTTTAATTATACCCATCTCCCTATATAAAGTCAATATACAATTTTCAAAAAATTATATAAAAAATTAAAATTAATTACAAAAAAGATATGGTTCTAATATCGCTACTAGAACCATATCTTCTTATACTTTTTTCTTCCATTTGCAAAAATAATTTTCTACTAAGTCCAAAAAACCAAACAAAAATAGACCTATTAAACTTAAAACTACAATACCTGCGTACATATCTAGATAATTTACACGAAGCCACGAATCCATTATAAAATATCCCATACCATATTTAGTGCCAAATGTCTCTGTAAAAAACAATACTGATATAGCTGTCCCCATTGCTACACGTAAAGATGTAATAAAATTTGGTAATACAGCTGGCCATAGTATATTTAAGAAAATTTGTCTAAAAGATGCACCTAAACTATATAAAGGAAAAAACATTTCTTTTGGTATAGTTTTTATACTATCGCGAATAGCAACTAACACTTGAAAAATCACAATCAAAAATATCATAATAACTTTTGGTAATTCTCCAATGCCAGCTAAAAGCATCAAGATAGGCAATAATGCAATCTTAGGAATAGGATATGTCAGATAAACAATAGGAGCTAAAATCTTATCACATTTTTTATAATATCCCATCATCACTGCTATTGGTACACCAGTTATTATAGCTAAAAATACTCCTGCTATAATTCGCCAAAGACTATATAGTGCATGAATAGCTATTGTTTGTGTAAAAATATTGCCCAATCTTTCCATTACCAAAACAGGCGAAGGAATAATTGGCAAATGTACGATTATAGATATAACATACCATAAAATAAGCAATAATATCATTGCAGGTAAATAAAAATGCCATGATTTATCTTTCATTTTTACTACCTGCTTTCTTTAAATAATTTCTTATTTCTTTACTTAGTGAACTAAAGATTTCTCTATCACGAAAATTCTTATCACTAAATAAAGGATTATCGATTATTTTATAGATACCTCCAGGTGCACTAGTCATCACTATTATTTTTTGCCCTAAATATAAAGCTTCTTCTACATAATGCGTAACTAATATAGTAGAAACTTTCTGCTTCTGCCATAAATCAATGAATACATCTTGCATTTCTTCCCTTGTAATAGCATCTAAAGCAGAAAAAGGTTCATCCATTAATAATAAATCAGCTTTTAAAGCAAAAGCCCTAGCTAAACTTACGCGTTGTTGTTGACCACCACTTAAATTATTAGGATAACGATTTAGTAAATTACTTAATCCTAAATTATCTACTAAATTTCGAGGCAAACCTTGTTTAGCTTCTTTTTTTATTTTTAAACCTAATAAAATATTTTCTTTTACAGTAAGCCATGGCAATAATCCATAATTTTGAGGAATAAAACCTATAGTTTGTTTTTTAGGGGAAGGATTTTCTCCATTTATTTGCACTAAACCCTGATAATTTTTTTGTAGTCCTGCCAAAACATTCAATAAGGTAGATTTCCCACAACCAGAAGGGCCAATCACTGCACAAGTTATCCCTGTTGGCAAATTTAAATTAATATCTTCTAATATATTTGTATCATCATATCTTACATAAAGTCTATCTACGGTAATCATTTCGTTAAAATATCACTTACTATATCTTCATAATTATATTTTTCAGTTACTAATTCTTTTTTATTGAGCCAATTTATAGATTTATCCCAATCAGATTTTTCTGGTAATGCAGCTTTCATATATTTTGGCATAACTAAAGCATCTTTAGTTGCTGGTGGTAATCCTGCTGCTTCAATAACTAAATCCATGTATTCTTCTTGAGGAGTAGAATTTAGATATTCTATAGCTTTATCATAAGCTCTATACATAGCTTTTATAGCTTCTTTTTTATTTTCTACGCTATCATTTGTAAATACCATTACGCCTGGATTTATTTTCATAGCTTCAGAAGAATTTACTAAATAACTGCCATTTTTTATAGCGATACTGCCCATAGGTTCAGGAAGTACTGCACCATCTAATTTACCATTTTGTAACATTTCTAATCTTGTAGGTATCTGTGGAATTACTGTTTTATTGATATCTGCTTCAGTCATATTGTTTTGTGCAAGCATTTCATCTAAAACAAATTCAATAATAGTATTTTTAGATACGGATATATTCTGACCTTTCATTTCCGCTAAAGATTTAGCAGTATTGCCAGTACCTGCAATCAAACAGTAATTGCCATTAGTAGAAGAAGTTATTTTTACATCAAATCCTCCAGCTTTAGCAAATCCTGCTGCTAACATATCAGATACGCCACCATCTAAATTGCCACTTTGAAGGGCACTTTCTCTATCCATAGCACTTTTAAAATACTGTAACTCTACGTCTACACCTTCTTCTTTAAAATAACCTTTTTCTTGAGCAATAATAAATGGTATGGAATCAATGTCTGGCATTAATCCAATTTTTAAAGTTTCTGTTTTTGTATTATCTGCTACTTCTTTTTCATCTGTAGTTGAACCACAAGCTATGCATAGCATGGATAAAATACAAATTGCTACTAATAATAATTTTTTCAAAACATTCATTCCTTTCTTCTTATATAATGTATGCCTATGCTTAACTATTTAATTAATCCTTTTATATCATATAAAAAAAACTTAATTCATGCAATAAAAAACTGACGCTAATAAATAGCGTCAGTTTTATTTTATCAGCACGAAAAATTATTTACCTGCTAATTTTTTATATCCTTCAAGACGTTCTTTTGCATCTTTTTCTGTTTTTGCAAATAATTCATCTGCAATTTCAGGGAATGCACGTTTTAAGGATGTATAACGAACTTCACCTTGAATAAATTCTTGGAAGTTTCCTGTTGGTTCTTTAGAGTCTAAGCTAAATGGATTTTTATCTGTGCCACGTAATTCAGGATTATAACGATAAGTAGCCCAGTAACCAGCTTCAACAGCACGTTTAGTTTCAAGTTGGCTCTTGCCCATACCTGCACGTAAACCATGGTTGATACATGGAGCATATGCAATGATAAGAGATGGTCCTTTATAAGCTTCTGCTTCAGCAATAGCTTTTAAAGTTTGGTTTTTATCGTAACCCATAGCAATCTGTGCTACATATACATAGCCATAGCTCATTGCCATCATGCCGATATCTTTTTTCTTAGTACGTTTACCAGTAGCGGCAAATTGAGCAATAGCAGCAGCTGGAGTAGCTTTAGAGGACTGTCCACCAGTATTTGAGTAAACTTCTGTATCGAGAATTAATACGTTAACATCTTCACCAGAAGCAAGTACATGGTCAAGACCGCCATAACCGATATCATAACCCCAACCGTCGCCACCAATGATCCATTGGGAACGTTTTACAAAGAAATCTTTTTTATCATAGATTTCATTTAAGAGTGCATTATCGCCTTTTTCTGCTTCAAGAAGTTCAGTCAATTTTTCAGCACGTTCACGGCTGCCTTCACCTTCATTGATGTTAGCTTGCCAATCAGCAAATGTAGCTTTGAGTTCATCACTACCAAGACCTTCTTCTAAAGCTTGAGTGATTTTTGAAGATAATGTTTCACGAACAGCTTTTGTTCCAAGGAACATACCTAAACCATATTCTGCGTTATCTTCAAATAAGGAGTTAGCCCAAGCAGGACCTTGTCCTTTATGGTTTTTAGTGTATGGCATAGATGGTGCAGAACCGCCCCAAATAGAAGAACAGCCTGTAGCATTAGCTACCATCATGCGATCACCAAAGAGCTGAGTAATGAGTTTTACATATGGAGTTTCACCACAACCAGCACAAGCACCGGAGAATTCTAAGAGTGGTTGTTCGAACTGACTACCTTTGAGAGTAGTTTTCTTCATAGGATTTTTCTTAGGTGCAACTTTTGTAGCATCAACAGCATAATCAAATTCAGCTTGTTTTGCAAGTTGAGTTGCAATAGGTTTCATAGCAAGAGCAGAACCTTTTGGAGCTGGACAAATATCAGCACAGTTACCGCAACCTGCACAATCTTTTGCAGAAATAGTGATTGCAAAATTTAAGCCTTTAGCACCAAGAGCTGGTTTGGATTTCATTGTTTCTGGAGCATTAGCTACTTCTTCATCTGTCATAAGTACTGGACGAATTGCAGCATGTGGACATACGAAGGAGCATTGGTTACACTGGATACATTTATCAATATCCCATTCTGGAACATTAATAGCGATACCGCGTTTTTCATAAGCAGCAGTACCTACTGGGAATGTACCATCTTCAATACCTTTGAAAGCACTTACAGGAAGTTTATCGCCTTCTTGACGGTTCATTGGATTTTGGATATTTTTAATGAAATCAGGAATATTAGCATTTGCATCATCAGCATCTTTAGCATCTTTCCAAGAAGCTGGAACTTCTACTTTATGAAGAGCTTCGATACCTTTGTCAATAGCGCCATTATTCATATCAACGATATGTTGACCTTTTTTACCATAAGAAGTAACAACTGCATCTTTAAGATATTTAACAGCTTCATCAATAGGAATGATATTTGCAAGTTTAAAGAATGCAGACTGCATAACCATGTTAAAGCGACCGCCAAGACCGAGTTCTTGAGCAATTTTAACAGCATTTACAGTGTAGAAGTTAATATTGTTTTCTGCAATATAACGTTTCATATATGCAGGGAGTTTTTCTGTTAATTCTTCATCAGTCCAAAGTGTATTTAATAAGAATGTACCATTTGGTTTTAAACCAGCAAGTAAATCATATTTATCTACATAAGACTGTTGAGAACAGGAAATGAAGTTTGCTTTATTGATGAGATATGGAGACATAATTGGTTTTTTACCAAAACGCAAGTGAGACATTGTTACCCCACCAGATTTTTTGGAGTCATATGCAAAATATGCCTGTGCATACATATCTGTTTTATCGCCGATGATTTTAACAGCACTTTTATTTGCACCTACAGTACCATCAGAACCGAGGCCCCAGAATTTGCAAGCAGTTGTTCCTTCTGGTGTAAGGTCGATATCTTCATGATATTCTGGTAAAGAAGTGAAAGAAACATCATCATTGATACCAATAGTAAAGCCATTTTTAGGAGCATCTTTTTTGAGTTCATTATAAACTGCAAAGATTTGATCTGGAGTAACATCTTTACCACCAAGACCATAACGACCACCAACGATTGTTGGACGTAAATCGCTATTATAAAGAGCGGACTGAACTTCAAGATATAAAGGTTCGCCGATAGAACCAGCTTCTTTTGTACGGTCCATAACAGCAATTTTCTTAACAGTTTTTGGAAGTGCATTTAAGAAATGTTTTACAGAGAATGGTCTGTAAAGGTGAATGGATACAACACCGACTTTTTCGCCTTTTGCATTCAAGTAATCAACAACTTCCATAGCTGTATCACATAAAGAGCCCATAGCAATGATTACACGATCAGCATTTGGATCACCATAATAGTTGAATAATTGATAATTACGGCCTGTTAATTTATTGATTTCAGCCATAGCATCTTCAACCATCTGTGGAACAGCTTCATAATAAGGATTTGCAGATTCTTGACCTTGGAAATAAATATCAGGGTTTTGGCTAGTACCACGAATTACTGGATGATCTGGATTTAAAGCATTATGACGGAATTTATTTACAGCTTCCCAATCAAGCATTTTGCCTAAATCTTCATAATCTAAAACTTCGATTTTTTGAATTTCATGAGAAGTTCTAAAACCATCAAAGAAGTTTACAAATGGTACACGGCTTTTGATAGCTACAAGGTGAGCAATAGCACTTAAGTCCATAACTTCTTGAACACTAGCTTCAGCAAGCATAGCGCAACCAGTTTGACGAACTGCCATAACATCACGTTGATCACCAAAAATATTAAGAGAAGATGTTGCAAGAGCACGAGCACTTACATGGAATACACCTGGGAGCAATTCACCAGCAATCTTATACATATTAGGAATCATTAATAAAAGACCCTGAGAAGCAGTATAAGTAGTAGTTAATGCACCAGCCTGGAGAGAACCATGTACTGTACCAGCAGCACCTGCTTCAGATTGCATTTCTACAACACGTACTTTTTGACCGAAAAGGTTTTTCTTACCTTTTGCTGCCATTTCATCTACAACTTCTGCCATTGGAGATGATGGAGTAATTGGATAAATAGCTGCTACATCTGTAAATGCATAAGATATATACGCCGCAGCAGTATTACCATCCATAGTTTTCATATGTTTGCTCATATTTTCAAATAAGCTCCCTTCTATATATATATACCCTTTTATAGGCATTTTAAACTATAACACATATTTATGATACAACTTTTTATAATATTTTTCAACTATGAATATACCTTTTATATCTATAATTTATCAGTGGTAAATCCATACTCATATAGAAAATTTTATAAACTATTATCATCTATAAGTTTCAATTCTTCACTAGAAAACGCTATATTGTTCATTGCTTCCAAATTCATTAAAATCTGTTCTGGCTTTGATGCACCTATCAAAACACTTGTAACTATGTTATCTTTTAAAATCCAAGCCAATGCCATCTGAGCTAAAGTTTGACCACGCTGTTTTGCTATTTCATTTAAATTAGCAATCTGTGTTAATTTTTTTTCTGTCAAAATTTCAGCTTTCAAAAATCTTCCATCAGTTTTTATACGACTATCTTCAGGAATACCTTTCAAATATCTATCTGTCAATAATCCTTGTGCTAATGGGCTAAAAGCTATAATACCTTTATTTAATTTATGTGCCATTTCCTTCAAGCCATTATTCTCAATAGTTCTATCGAAAATAGAATAACGATTTTGATTGATGATAAATGGACAATGCATTTGAGTTAAAATCTCACTAGCTTTTGCTAAAGTTTCCCCATCATAATTTGATAAACCTACATATAAAGCTTTTCCACTTTGTACTATTTGATTTAATGCTCCCATAGTTTCTTCAAGTGGAGTGTCTTTATCCATGCGATGATGATAAAAAATATCTACATACTCAAGACCCATGCGTTTTAAACTTTGGTCTAAACTAGCAATCAAATATTTTCTACTGCCCCAGTTGCCATAAGGGCCTTCCCACATATCATAGCCAGCTTTTGTACTGATTAATAATTCATCACGGTATTTTTTCAAATCTTGCTTTAAAATTCTACCAAAATTTATTTCTGCACTGCCATAAGGAGGACCATAATTATTTGCCAAATCAAAGTGAGTTATACCATTATCAAAAGCAGTGAAACAAAGTTTTTGCATAGTTTCAAAATCATTATTATCACCAAAATTATGCCAAAGTCCCAAAGATACTCTTGGCAATTTCAAACCGCTTTTACCACATCTAGCATATTCTAACTTATTATATCTGTCTTTATCTGCTATATACATGAAAAACGCCCCTTTACTTTTAGTCAATATCTTTTTTATAATTATCATAATACTAATTCAAGTACGCTTTAAGTCAAGATATTACTATGATAAAGGGGCTTTATTATGGATAAACAATATTCAATTCGTGAAGTATCAGCGAAATTCAATCTGTCAGCTTCCACGCTTCGCTATTATGAAGAAGTAGGCATTTTAACTGATATTCCTCGCAATTCATCAGGCAAACGCATTTATTTAGAAAAACATATCAATCGTTTAAAAACTATCTGCTGTTTTAAAAATACTGGTATGAGTATCGCTCAACTACAAGAATTTTTTCAATATGAACAGCAAGAGCCTTCACATATTGATGATATTTTAAAATTATTGACCAATCAAAAAAATCATATTCTAACACAATTAGCAAAAATGCAACACGATTATAAGCATATTCAAAAAAAATTAGCTTATTATCAAGCTATGAAAACAGCTGTGGATAATCATACTGCTCTACCTAATTGGCAAGATTATAAATGCGATAATTGAAATATAAGCTATAATAATTTAACTAGAAATTTTTCCTTAAATTATTATAGCTTTTTTATTTATAATTTAACTTTCATAGTTTCAGGATTGCACAGTTGCATAGGTGTGCCTTCTTTTACTATATTAAAACCTAATTTTTGATAAAAACTAACATTTTTCTTTTCATCAGGCATCAATTCAATATAAAGATAATCTTTATATTTATTTTTTATCATCTTTACTAAATTGCTGGCAATACCTCTACCTTGATATTTAGGATTTACTAATACATAGTGAATATATGCTGTAAGTATGCCATCATCTACAGCTCTAGCTAAGCCTACTAATTTATTATTCTCCCATGCAGTAAATACCGTTGGTAAATTAATTAATGCTGTATATAATTTATCAGGATTACTAGCCGATAATTGCCAATCAACAGATAAAAACAATTCTATTATATTTTCTTTCGTAAAATCTTTTTCATCTTTATAAATGATTTCCATAAAATCAAAATCCCTACATCATTCTTTGACTAAAAATTTTTGTACAGCACTGCCATTTAAATAATTACATAGACGACCTTGATAAAGATTTTTTTCTTCCATTTGTTTTACGATTTCATCGCGAATTTTCCACCAACCTGTCTGCCAATTACTAAATAAAGTATTTTCAGCTGGTGCTCTACCGATTAATCGCTGTAAAACAATATTTGGAGATAAATGTTCTAAGAAATCAATTACTCTTTGTTTATAATGTTCACAAGAAATAATTTCAAATTCTTTATTTTCATATTGCTGAGCCATTTTTGTATTTTTTACGATATAAAGTGCATGTAATTTCACCTGGTCAACGCCGAGTGCAGAAATCACTCTAGCAGTTTCAATCATATCTTTATCATCATCCCATGGTAAATCTAAAATTACATGAGTACAACACAATAAACCATAACGCTTTATACGCAATACTGCATCAATATATTCTGCCAAACCATGACCGCGATTTATTTTTTCTAAAGTCTTATAATTTATCGTTTGTAAACCTAATTCTACACAAATATCAATATTTTTTTCTTTAGCAATTCTAGCTAAGATTTCTAAATAAACATCATTTATGCAATCTGGTCTTGTCGCTATATAAATAGCCACTATATCATCACTAGCACATGCTTCTAATACATATTTTTCTAATTGCTCTGGTGGCATATACGTATTACTGAAATTTTGAAAATACGGTATGAATTTTTTCGCCTTATACTTAGGCACTATATGAGCCTTATTCATGCGAATTTGCTCTGTTACAGATAATTCTGGTGGCAAATTTTCATAACCTGCACCGATACTACCGCAAAAAGTACAGCCAAATTTTCCACATGAACCATCACGATTAGGGCAAGTAAGCGGTAAACCTATAGGCAATTTATAAACTTTCTCGCCATAACGCTGTTTTAAATAATCGGAAAAAGCATAATATATCATTATAAATTTATATCTCCTTGTTTTATTTCTTGATAAAATACTCCATCATCTTCATAGGCAAAAATCATTGCATTTTCTTTTGCTTTTATTTGACATGATTTCGCTTCATTCATATCATAGGCAAAAACTTCTATCGAAAATTTCTTTTTCAAATCACGCCATGATTTAAATTGATAATTATTAATATAAGCTAGTGCTTTTTCACTCATATAAAAATCATCTGTTACTTTTTTATCTACTTCTTTCCATGGCAACATATCTATTTTTATCTTACCTTTATCTGTCAATAAAGCATCAAATTTCAATACATTATAAATATATTCTTTATCTTTTATCTTAGAATTTTGCTCAATAAAATCATATAAAAATACATATAAATTCTTAGGAGCATGTGGTGCTAAATGCAATTTTTTAGCTTGCCAATATTGAGCAAAATCAGCAAAAAATGTGTAGGCATCTTGATTGTACTGTTTAATTAAATTAATAATCGTATATTTAAAACGGCCAGCATTATAATACAGTTCCAATACATCTACAAAAATCTGTAATTTTCGCATAGTGGCATAATCCATATATTTATTGCTTATTACTTGATATGGTGCTTGTGGCATATATACATAATCATGCTCTTGTATTAAATCATTCATTGCTGCACCTTTTAATAATTTTAAAAAGCCCACTTGAAGCATATCAGCTTGCAATAAATACACATCATTAAAAGATTTTGCAAAAGAAGTAATATCTTCATAAGGAAGACCAATAATCAAATCCACATGCAGATGAATATTTCCATAAGCCATGATAGATTTTATATTATTTGTCATTTCTTCCCATGGATTTGCTCTACTTATCTGACCTAGAGTTTTTAAATTCGTAGATTGAATACCTATTTCAAACTGTACTCTACCCTTTGGCATTTTCTTAAGTACAGCCTTGATTTCATCATCAATATGGTGAGCTACTATTTCAAAATGGAAATTAGTCCTGCAATCTTGTTTAGCAATAAATTCCAAAATCGGTAAATAATGCTTTTTATCTGCATTAAAAGTTCTATCTACAAATTTTACCTGACGAACATTGTGTTTGATAAAATAACTTAGTTCAGCAAAAACCTTATCTAAAGAGCGATACCTCACGCCTTTAGTCGCACAAGATAGGCAATATTTACAAGAATAAGGACAACCTCTTGAACTTTCATAATAAATTATCTTATCCTTTAAATTTTCGATATCATTATCATCATAAGGGAAAATTATTTCATCTAAATCACTTACAGTAACGGCAATATTCTCATCAATAGTATCATCACTATTTCTCTTTGCTATGCCAGCAATTTTTATTTCTTCATTATTTTTTTCATCTAATAAAGCCTGCAATAAATCATGAAAAGCTTTTTCACCTTCGCCACGCACTACAAAATCCACCATAGGAAAATCCTGCATAAATTCTTTTGTAGCATATGAAACTTCTGGCCCGCCACAGATAATCTTACAATTTGGCAATAATCTATGCACAAGTGGCAATAATTGTTTCACTAATTCAATATTCCAGATATAACAAGAAATTCCCAATATATCTGGTCTAGCATCAAATATCTGATTAGCAATATCAATTAAATGATTATTTATAGATACTTCTAGCATCTCTATATCACAAGATAAATCTTGACAATTTTTGTATATATAGCGAATTGCTAATGACGAATGTATATATTTTGCATTTATCGCTGTCAATAAAACTTTCATAAAAAACTCCTCTTATCTCTAATTTTTATCATTTTCATTAAAAAACACAATATCCTAAAATAATACTTATATTATTATATATGTACAATGTATTTTTAGCAAAAACTAATGCAAGCTACTACTATTAATGATATAATAACACTGTTACAATAATTTAGTAACTCTATAAAATTAATAAGGGGAAGTATAAATGAAACTCGTTATAACTGTTATCGGAAAAGACCGTGTAGGCATTATTGCCACTGTAAGTAATGTTCTTGCTGAAAACAAAGTAAATATTATCAGCATCAACCAAAATATTATGAATGGCTTTTTCAATATGGTTCTAATTGCTGAAATGACTGACAAAAACATTAAATTACAGGATTTACAAAAACTCCTCAAAGAAAAAGGTGCTCAGCTTAACGTAGATATCAAAGCTCAACATGAAGATATCTTCAATGCTATGCATACAATCGGCTAATTTTAAATATTCTTTATTAATTAACTAAAGAATTTAGGAGGAACTTTTGTGATTACTATTAATGATATTTTAGAAACTAATCGTATGATAACAGAAAATAAATTAGATGTTCGTACGATTACATTAGGACTTAGTCTTCGTGATTGTGCTCACCCTAATTTAAAACAATTTTGTGATAATGTTTATGACAAAATCACAAAATCTGGTGAATTCTTAGTAAAAACCGGTGAAGATATTTCTAGTGAATATGGTATTCCCATTATTAATAAACGTGTTTCTGTAACTCCTATTGCTATTGCTGCTGAAGCCTGCAAGACAGATACTTACGTTCCTGTTGCTGAAGCAATGGATAGAGCTGCTAAAGAAATTGGTATTGATTTCATCGGCGGTTTTTCTGCTCTTGTTGAAAAAGGTTATACAAATGGTGATAGAATTCTCATCAATTCCATTCCACAAGCTTTAGCTACTACAGACTTAGTTTGCTCTTCTGTAAATCTAGGTTCTACAAAAGCAGGTATCAATATGGACTGCGTTCGTGAAATGGGTGAAGTAGTAAAACGCACTGCTGAACTTACTCGCGACCGTGAAGCTATTGGTTGTGCTAAACTCGTTATCTTCTCTAATGCTCCTGGAGATAATCCATTTATGGCTGGTGCTTTCCATGGTGTTAGTGAAGCTGAAAAAGTAGTAAGCGTTGGCGTAAGTGGCCCTGGTGTTGTAAAACATGCTCTTGAAGATTTAAAAGGTGCAGATTTTACACAAGTTGCTGAAACAATTAAAAAGACTGCATTCAAAATCACTCGTGTAGGTCAATTAGTAGCTAAAGAAGCTTCTCGTCGTCTTGGCGTACAATTTGGTATTATCGATTTATCCTTAGCACCAACTCCTGCTGTTGGTGATAGTGTTGCTCATATCTTAGAAGAAATGGGTCTTGAATCTTGTGGTGCTCCAGGTACAACAGCAGCTCTTGCTTTATTAAATGACGCTGTAAAAAAAGGTGGCTTAATGGCTTCCTCTCACGTTGGTGGTTTAAGTGGTGCTTTCATTCCAGTAAGTGAAGACGCTGGTATGATTGATGCTGTAAGCTGTGGAAGTCTTTCCATTGAAAAATTAGAAGCTATGACATGCGTTTGCTCTGTAGGTCTTGATATGATCGCTATCGCAGGAGATACTCCAGCTGCTACAATCTCTGGTATCATCGCAGATGAAGCTGCTATCGGTATGATTAATAATAAAACTACTGCCGTTCGTGTTATTCCTGTTCCTGGTAAAAAAGTTGGCGATACTGTTAACTTTGGTGGTTTACTCGGTCATTGCCCTATTATTAAAGTTCGCAGTGAATATAGTTCTGATGCATTTATTGCTCGTGGTGGTCGTATTCCTGCACCTGTACGTAGCTTAACAAATTAATTTAAAAAAATTTTAAAAAAGTTGTTGACAAACACGTAATATATAGATATAATATTAAATGTTCTCAAGGAACGCGCCCATAGCTCAGCTGGATAGAGCACACGCCTTCTAAGCGTGCGGTCGCAGGTTCGAATCCTGCTGGACGCACCACTTTGAAATCAGAGCCTTAGCAATAGCTAAGGCTTTTTTTGTTATCTAAATATAAAATTTTAATTCATAAATAAAAAGAGACTCTATAAATTTTTTATCATTTATAAAGTCTCTTATTTTTTTATTTAACTTCAATCATCATAGCACGAACTACATTTGGTATATCATATTTTCTTTTCCCTGCGCCTATACCAATTTTCTTTATAATAAATTCTTCTGGCAATTTATCTTCTGTTTGAATACCTGCAATAATAGCAGCCCCTGTTGGAGTAATTAATTCCCCTTTTGTCTGTGTATAATGTAATCTTAAACCATGTTCTATAGCAATATTTACTACAGCTGGCACAGGAATAGGAATTTGACCATGTTGACAACGCACAAAGCCTTGACCTTCATATATCTTTGGACAAACAACTCTATCTATATCCAATTTATCTATACATACAGCAGCAGCTACTATATCGACAATAGAATCCACTGCCCCTACTTCATGGAAATGAACTTCATCAATACTTGCACCATGAGCTTTTGCTTCAGCATTAGCAATAATATTAAAAATTCTTATTGCAATTTCTTTTGCTCTATCTGTTATTTGTGATTTATTAATTATTTCTACGATTTCTTTTAAACCACGATGTTCATGGTGATGATGATGTTCATGACTATGATTATGGTGATGATGATGTTCATGACTATGATTATGGTGATGAGCCTCATGATGTTCATTATGTAAGTAATTCATATCATGGTCATGATTATCTATATCCAAAATTACATTAAAATCACAAGCATCAAGTGCCATTTTCTTTACACGGCTAATTTCTATTTTATAACCATCTAGTGGTAGTGTTTGTAAATTTTCCATTAAATAATCTTTATCTACGCCTAAGTCTAATAACGAAGCTACAAACATATCTCCACTAATACCAGCATAACATTCTAAATACAATATATTATTCATAATCTAGCTCCTTTGTCTTCTATCTACATTATATATTAACTGTTAAACTTAACTTCATGTCAATAAAAAAATGAAAAAACCTACTATAATAATTTAAATAAATTTTAAATCATCATAATAGGCTTTTTTATTATTTCATATAATTTTTTGCTTGCTCATTTAATTTTTCTATTACTTCTTTAGATAATAAACGTTCACCATAAGGATAAGCCACTCTATTTTCCTTATCTATATGTCTACGAAGTAGATAAACATAAGACATTGTATTTGTAACTATCGCCAATTTTAATTTTACTGTAGGCTCTTTCTGATACGCTTTCAACGCATTTTCCAATTCCCATACATATAATCTAGCTAAATTATGTTCTACAATCATACCATGATTTACTAAATTATTTGCCATCTCATCTTTCGTTTCAAGCATAGCTTTGAATAAAAGTTCTTCTTCTTTTTGATGATGAGTTTTATCTGCATATACACGAATAAATTCTATAGCTTTTGTATATTCTTCAATAGATATTTCATTTTTTTCCATCAAATCTATTGCCATAGTTTCAAATTCATCTACAAATTTACTGATATTATCATGTTCTTCTCTTAAAATTTCAAATATATTCATCAAATAGCCTCTCCTAAATAACAAAAAATTTATACTCAATTAACAATCATCTAAATTTCATATATCATTATATAATAAATCATATTAAGCATATGTTGTTTTTCCAACATATTTTTAAAAACTTATAAAAATTTTCCATAGTATATACTAAATGATTATAATAAAATAAAGATTAGAGGTGATTTCATGTATAAACGTAAATATAAAGAAAAATTTCCTGTTATTGCCATTTGTTATGACTTTGATTATTGTGAACCGCACACTTGTGATTTAAATCATGAGTTAGGCAAACAAAATAGTCAGCGTATATAGAAATATGTACGTAGAGATAGACAAAGAGCTATCCAATACTGTTTGAATTGCTGGAAAACCCTAAAGATATCTGAACTACAACGTAAACATGAAATAAAGTTA
>ENA-OQEY01000363-OQEY01000363.1-human-gut-metagenome-genome-assembly--contig:-NODE-363-length-32153-cov-14.930945_pt1 | contig 32153 bp, 27 predicted proteins | sample MGYA00242801_ERZ504647 | MGnify/ENA primary metagenome ERZ504647 (study PRJEB26092, sample SAMD00036204) | human gut metagenome | host: Homo sapiens | study: EMG produced TPA metagenomics assembly of... | reverse complement strand
GCGGCCGTAGCTCATCTGGTAGAGCGCCACCTTGCCAAGGTGGAGGTAGCGAGTTCGAGCCTCGTCGGCCGCTCCATAACGGAGCAGCAACAGTTGCTCCAATATGGCCCGGTAGCTCAGTTGGTTAGAGCACCAGCCTGTCACGCTGGGGGTCGTCGGTTCGAGCCCGATCCGGGTCGCCACCAAGAAAGCGCAAGCTTTCACCTACTTTGAAACTTGTTTTCAGGGCATCAGAAATGATGGGTGCAAGGTAAAATGCACCGAATATGCGGCCGTAGCTCATCTGGTAGAGCGCCACCTTGCCAAGGTGGAGGTAGCGAGTTCGAGCCTCGTCGGCCGCTCCAACAGGAGTGGAATCCCACTCCTAAATATGGTGACGTGGCCAAGTGGTAAGGCAAGGGTCTGCAAAACCCTCATCCACCAGTTCAAATCTGGTCGTCACCTCCAAAAGAATCCCGGGAACTTCGGTTCCCGGGATTTTTTGTTTTTGCGCTGTTCCCTATCAGCCTCCTCGCCCTCTCCGTCACCTACGGTGACAGACTCCCCCTTTTGTCACCTGCGGTGACATCTTCCCCCGGAGCGGGGGAAGTCTTTCCTCAAAGGGAGAGCCTCTGGCGAAATCGGTCACTTTGCAGCTAAGCCGAAAAGTCTGCCGCAGTGCCGCACTTTCGCAGAAAGCGGCACTGCAAATGCCGTCTACCTTTACGCCCCCTCCAGTGAAAATGCAATGCCGGAGCTTCCGCGGACGCTCCGGCATTGCTCTCTTAAAAATTATTCTTCCGCTGAATACGGCCGGAGCAAGGCGTAGGCCATTCCAGATCGTCCCCCTCAGAACTTCAGCCGCATCTGGTACCACACCACGCCCCCGTGGGTGGAGCCGGAAACGCCCTCGTTCACAAAGCCGAACTTTGCATAGTAGTGCACCAGGGCCTCCTTGCAGGTCAGTACCAGCCCCTTCCGGCCTTGGGCCCGGGCGTCGGCAATGGCCTGCTGCAGCAGCTGCCCGGCGTACCCCTGTCTGCGGCAGGCCGGGATGGTGTTTACCCCAAAGATCATCTGCCAGGCACCATTCTCCCGGTGGAGGGAGGCGTCGGCGTACATCTCATCGGTCAGGTCCGGCCAGTCGGTGCAAAAGCCGTCCACAAAGGCCAGCAGCCTTTCCCCCTCCCACAGCAGCCAAAAATGATCGCCGTACTGCTGCAGCCGCCCGGCAAACTCCTCTGCCGTAGCCGCCTCTGCCGCCGGGAAGCAGGCCGCCTCCACCGCTGCAATGGCCTCCAAGTCCTTTAAGGTCCCCTTACGGATCTCCATAAATATTCTCCCCTCTTTTTCTTCCGAGTGTACCACAGTTCCTGCCCAAAGGCAAAGGTCCTGCCGGTTTTTCCTTTTTGGGCCATTTGCATCCGCTGCCGCTCCGTGTTACAATGGCTATATTGCATCCAGGAAAGGAGCTGACACACCATGCCCGCCGAAAACCATACCACCCTCACCCCGGATACGCCGGTGCGCTACCTGAAGGGCGTTGGCCCCAAGACCGCTGAGCGGTTCGAGAAGCTGGGCATCGTGACGCTGGCCGACCTGCTGTGCCACTACCCGCGCAGATATATCGACTTCACCAAACCCTATTCCATCGCCGAAGCGCCCACCGATGTGGAGTGCGTCGTCAGGGCCGAGGTGTTCGCCAAACCCGGCGGGCGTATCCTGCCGGGCGGGCGGCGGATGGAGCGCATCACTGCCGGGGACGATGTGTCCAGTCTGGAGATCACATGGTTCAATAATCCGTATGCCGCCCAGAAGCTGCAGCTGGGGCAGGAATACTATTTTCAAGGCATCGTTACCGGCGGGATGCTGCGCCGCCAGATGGTCAACCCGCAGGTGCGCACCGCCGAGCAGATCAAGGCTTCTCCCTTTGAAGCGGTCTACCCCCAGACCGAGGGCCTGACCAGCAATGCCATCGCCAAGTGCGTGCGGCAGCTGCTGCCCCATGCAGAGCTTCTGCCCGACCCTCTTCCGCCGGAAATGCTGGCAAAATACCGTCTGCTCTCCAAGGCAGATGCCGTGCGGGCCATCCACTGCCCTGCCACCGAAGAGCAGGCCTATGCAGCCCGGCGGCGGCTGATCTATGAAGAACTTCTGGTTTTGCAGCTGGGCATTGGCCGGATGAAAAACCGGGGTGCCGCTGCCACCGGTGCGCCCATGCAGCTTGCCGACCCGTCCCTGTTCTGGGCCAGCCTGCCCTTTTCCCCCACCGGAGCCCAGCGCCGGGCCGTGAGCGAGATTCTGGCCGACATGGCGGGCGAGACTTCCATGAACCGCCTTTTGCAGGGCGATGTGGGCAGCGGAAAAACGCTGGTAGCGGCTGCCGCCATCTGGGCCTGCATCCGGGCGGGGTATCAGGCCGCGCTGCTGGCCCCGACAGAAATTCTGGCCACCCAGCACGCCGAAGGCCTGAACCGGATGCTTGCCCCCTTCGGGATGCGGGTGGCCCTGCTGACCGGCGGCATGAAGGCCGCTGCACGCCGCACCACCCTTGCCGCCATCCGGAACGACGAAGCCGACCTTGTGGTGGGCACCCACGCCATCCTCAGCGAAGGCGTAGAATTTGCCCGGCTTGGTCTTGCCGTGATCGACGAGCAGCACCGCTTTGGGGTACGGCAGCGCGGGATGCTGGCTGAAAAGGCCGCGAATCCGCACCTGCTGGTGATGAGCGCAACGCCCATTCCCCGCACGCTGGGCCTGCTCATCTACGGCGATTTGGACATCTCCATTCTGGACGAGCTGCCGCCGGGCCGCACCCCGGTCAAGACCCGCTGCATCACCGGCAAAAAGCGGCGCGACCTCTACCATTTTCTCGATCAGGAGATCGGGCGCGGGCGGCAGGTGTATCTGGTCTGCCCCGCCATCGAGGACACACCGGATGGCGGGCTGAACGCCGTTAAGAGCTACTACGAGGACATTGCCAAAGCCCTGCTGCCGGAGCGCCGGGTAGGCCTGATGCACGGCAAGCTCAAACCCAAGGAGAAAGCTGCCGTGATGGAGGACTTCAAAGCCGGACGGCTGGACGCACTGGTGTCCACCACCGTCATTGAGGTGGGTGTGGATGTGCCCAATGCCAGCGTAATGGTGATTGAAAACGCAGAGCGCTACGGTCTGAGCGCCCTGCATCAGCTGCGCGGCCGCGTGGGACGCGGTGCAGCGGAGAGCTGGTGCTTTCTTGTCAGCGACAACCAAAGCGAAAACGTACAAAAGCGGCTGAAATTTTTGTGCAGCACCACGGACGGCTTTGCGGTGGCGCAGTACGATCTGGAGACCCGCGGCCCCGGCGACTTTTTCGGCAGCCGCCAGCACGGCCTGCCCACCCTGCAGATCGCCGACCTGATGAACGACACCCGCACCCTGCACGCTGCGCAGGCGGAAGCCGTTGCCATGCTGGCCGACGACCCGCTGCTGGAAGCGCCGGAGCACGCACTGCTGGAACAGCAGGTGCAGCAGATGTTCGAGAAAGTCGGAGCCATGAACTGATCCGGAGATTTTTTGCGCACAAGCAACAGCAAATGCAAAAGCCGCTGCACGGCTGGTGCAGCGGCCCCTGTTATCGAACGGAACGCTTTGCGTGCCGTTCGCCCATGCTTATCACATCGCAGAACACGCAGCGGCTTTTGGTGGAAAGCTGGGTATCCTTATGGTAGCAGCCAAAAAACCACTTGTCGTAGGTCAGCTTCAACAAAATTTTATCCAGAAAGCTGTGCAGCTGGTTGGTCTCGCCGCTGGCAAGGGCGGTAAAATCCAAAAATCTGCTTGGCGCATCGTGGGTCAGCACATAATCCACTTTGTAATCGCACGCTGCAAGGTTCTCCTCACAAAAGGCGTATTCCTCCTCCGAAGGCATTTCTTCCCTCCACCAGTTCACGCCGGGTTCCCGATCCTCCACATCCTGACTTTCCGCACCGCCAAAGCACAGGTATTTTTTATTCTCCAATTCCAGCACGCTGCCGCGGCACACATGGTACACATTGCCGCCCAGTGCCTGCACCTTGCCGCCAAAGCGTTCCTCGGTGGGATACTGCTTTAAAAGGTCGTAGTTTTCGTGGCTGCCGTCCAGAAACAGCAGGGTATACGGGCGCTTGCGCAGCCAATCCAGCTTTTTCTGTTCCTCCTTGCTGCCGTCCCACACAAAGCCAAAGTCGCCCAGTACCACCACGGTATCCCGTTTGCCCAGCCAGCGCAGCTTGCCGTGCTTGAAGCGGTCGATGTCGCCGTGGGTGTCCCCTGTCAGATATACCATTTCTGTCCTCCCTGACCGGATGTGAAATCGGCACAATAAGCCTTGTCACACCCCGCCAAACCTGTTATTATAAAGAATACAGCCTTCCGCTGTGATCTCGTTCTTACCCGGCGCACGGCGCTTGTGCCGTACTGCCTGTTGTTTTATATTATCGCTTTTTAAAGGAATTGTCCACATGAAACGTATTTTTGCGCTGGTTTTGTCGTTCGCTGTCCTGTTCAGCTGCCTTGTGCTGCCCGCCGGGGCTATGTTCGATCCCACCCCGGTCTATCAGGTGCAGGCACAGAGTGCCTATATCGTCAACACCGATACCAATATCATCGTCTATGATAAGGACAGCACAAAGCAGGTATCCGCTGGTGGTCTGACAAAGTACATGACCATTGCCCTGCTGCTGACCAACTATGCCGACCATCTGGACGACACCTTCCAGATGCCCTTTGCCATCTCGGATTACGTTTATAACACCAACAACGCCGATATGCGCTCCAACGAGACCTTTACCTACCGCGAAGCCATGTACGCCATGCTGACCCGCAACGCCAACGAAGCCGCCATGGGCCTTGCTTATGCCCTTTCCGGCGGCGACCTCGCGGGCTGGGTGAGCCAGATGAACACCCTGTCCCAGCGCATCGGCACCACCGGCAGCACCTGGACGGATGCCTGCGGCATTGACAGCGGCAACGTGACCTGTGCCGTGGATATGTACCTGATCCTGCGCTATCTGATGAGCTTTGATGCCTTTGTGGAGGTTTCCGGTGCGCCCAGCTTTACCATGCCCGCCAAAGAAAAACACCGTTCTTCGTCTGTTCTGGTCAGCCAGAACGCCGCGCTGAGCAAATCCAGCGGCGGCAAATACTACCGCAGCGCCATGCAGGGCGGCATGTGCGATGTGACCGCATTCAAAAGCGACAGTGGCAATCAGAGCTATGTTTCATGGGCCAATAAGGATGGTGCCACCTATATTTTCTGCGTGATGCAAAGCCCGGACACCTGCGACGATTTCGGCTACGCCAACCGTCGCCCGGCCCTGTGCGAGACCGTGAAGCTGATGGACTGGGTGTTCGACAGCTTTTCCATTCAGGCCGCGCTGGACACCGACCTTACGCTGGCCGAGATCCCGGTGAAGTATTCCTCCGATACCAGCTCCCTGCAGCTGTATCCCGCCGACAGCATGATGACCCTGCTGCCCTCCACCGGCGACGGCAGCGTGACCCAGAAATATTTCCACCTGCCGGATGCGGTCAGTGCGCCCATCCAGCAGGGCGATGTGGTGGGCACTGTGGAACTGAAGCTTGCCGGTGAGACCATTGGCGTGGTGGACCTGATCGCCGGGCAGGATGTCAGCCGCAACCCGCTGCTGTTCACTGTGGCGCGTTTTCAGGAATTCTTAGGCAGTCTGTATCTCAAAGTTGTAATAACACTGAGTATTATTTCCATCATCATCTACTTTGCGTGGGTCCTTTTGAACAACTGGAACCGCCGCAAGCCCACCAGAAAGATCCGCCGCCGCTGAGCTTTACACCGTTCAGCTGCATTTTGTGGAAAAGTGATGCAAAAAGCCCCGTCAGCCTTTTCAGGATGACGGGGCTTTTGGTTGCGCCAGCAGGAGTCGAACCTACGATGGGGGAGTCAAAGTCCCCTGCCTTACCGCTTGGCGATGGCGCATCGTGCAAGATATTATACCATATTCTTTGTTTTTCCACAAGGGGAAGGTTCCACTTTTCCGCTTTTGCGGCGGCTCTGTGCCGCCTTTTGCAGCCTGCAATTTGTGAAAAACCAATTTTTTTCATCATAACAACAAAATACGCCAATTTTGTTGCGCTTTTGTTACACTGCATGTGGTAAATATAGGATTGAATAAACCTCCTCTTCCCGGCTTTTTCGTCTACTGCCTCATGGCGGGGACATCGAGGTCTGTTCTGGTGTTTCCGTTCCCGGCATGCACCACATCCCAATTTGTCAGGAAAGCGAGGAGTCATATGAAAAAGATCTTGAAAATGCTGGTCCTCGGTCTGCTCAGCGCTGCACTGCTCTGCTGTGCACTGCCCTCTGCCTTTGCCGCAGAAGACAAGGATTCGCAGGTCTACACCATTGGTCTGGATGCCATGGGCGGCAGCAGCTCCGCTGTGGCAGTCACCACCAATCTGAGCGGCAAACTCAGTGCCCTGCCCGCGCAGCCTGCGCTGGAAGGCTACACCTTTGACGGCTGGTATACCGAGCCGGTGGGCGGCACAAAAATCAGCACCTCTACGGTGTTTACCGGTGATACCACTGTGTACGCACACTGGACCGTGAAAAATGCCACCACTTCCACCAGCACATCCACGCCCGCTCAGCCGGAACAGACCGCGCAGGAATACGATGACGGCCCGATTTTGAGCGTTCTGACGGTAGCCGGTGCTCTGATCACCACGCTGGCCGTGGCTGCCTTTATTTAAGTCTTTTCACACACTGTATCAATTTTATCAATAGAAAGGAAAATCTCCATGTCTACTATGAAACTGCCCGCAAACTATGCCTCCATCAGCGAAGAGGAAATGGTCTATCTGGACGGTGGTGCCCGCGACGCTTACAACAGCTTCCTGAATGTCGGTAAGGTGTTCAACGCCATTGCCCGCATCTTCTCCGGTGCAAGCTCCATCATCAACAATGTCAACGTGATCTACCAGTCCTTCCTGACTCTGGGCGATCTGCTGAAGAGCTTCTGATCCGGCTTCTATTTTCATCTGTTTTTCAAGAACTGTCTCCGTTGTGGGGACAGTTCTTTTTGTTTTTAACGCATTTTAATCGTTTACATCAAAAGAAACAATTTTTCTTTGGCTTTGGCAAAAAAATGCACGGAAAAGGCATTTTTGTTACGCTTTTGTTACGTATACTGTGCTAACATATAAGGTGGAAGGTCATTCATCAAACTGGCGCTTTCACGCCGAAAACTGATATATCAAATGTGGTTTTGTGGTGCGAAAATTTTCGTATTTGTCGAAAGTTTTCGTTCGCCTAATCCGACCACTTTTTGCGGGAGAAATCGATCATTATGCCAGACCGTGAACTGCGGCACATGCGCCGCACCGAATTAGTCGAGATCATTCTGGCGCTCAAGCAGAGCGAGGACCAGCTCCGGGCAGAAAACGCTGCCCTGTCTGCCCAGCTGCAGGAACGGCAGATCCATATTGAAAACGCAGGTTCCATTGCGCAGGCTGCACTGGAGCTGAACAAGGTGTTTGAAGCGGCGCAGGCTGCGGCTGATGAATACGTTGCATCGGTGCTCGCAGCAAACAAAAACACCGATGCCGCTGCCAGCGCTCTGCGCGCTCAGGCGGAAGCCGAAGCCCAGCAGATCCTTGCACAGGCACAGACCGAGGCTGCGAACCTGAAGGCCCGCACCCAGCAGCAGTGCGACGCGGAAACGGAAGCCGCCGCACGCAAGCGCGCCCAGACCGAAGCGGACTGCAAGGCAATGCTTGCCCGGACGCAGCAGGAGATCCAGCAGCGCCGGGCCGCTTTTGACCGCCGGGCCAGCGAACTGCTGGACGGCTATCACAGCACGGAATTCCTGCCGGAGGAGCGTGCCAAATGAAAGAGCAAAAGATCAGGTTCACGCCCATTCCATCCACAGCAGAGGTGGAAGCAGAGCGCGAACGTCTGGCCTACCGCAGCCGTTATATGCGGGTGCTGCGCAGCACGGTCTACACGCTGCTGGTGGTCGCGGCCGTTGCCGTGCTGCTGGCCACCCTGTTTCTGCCGGTGCTGCAGGTCTCCGGCGACAGCATGAACCCCACTCTGCAGGACCGGGACATCATTCTGCTGGTCAAGGGCAGCGACATGAAGACCGGCGACCTTTGCGGATTTTACTGGCAGAACAAGCTTCTGCTCAAGCGCATCATCGGCCTGCCCGGTGATGTGATCGAACTGGACGAGGACGGTGTGGTCACTGTGAACGGCCAGACGCTGGATGAGCCCTATGTAGATGAACTGGCTCTGGGCGAATGCGACATCAAATTTCCCTATCAGGTGCCGGAAAACCGGTATTTCGTACTGGGTGACCATCGGGCCACCTCCATTGACAGCCGCAGCAGTGTGATCGGCTGTGTGGAAAAAAGTCAAATCGTGGGCAAGGTTTTTTTGCGGGTATGGCCCTTGTCCAACTTCTCGTTGATCCACTAAGGAGGTTTAGGAATCATGCGGGATATTGTGAAAGAATATCAGAAAAAGTTCCGTCGGAACCACCAGCGCGCCAGACGCTATACTGCGCTGCTGCTGGCACTGGCGCTTACCACCAGCCTGTTCGTGAACTGGCAGCTGCACGGCGTGGGCATTGCCAAAACGGCCGAATATCTGTGCGGCGAGTTGGAGCACGAGCACACCGCTGCCTGCTATGAAAAGCAGCTGGTGTGCGGCTATGAGGAAGGCGAACCGGAGGACTGGAACTCCACCATGACGGACGACGGCATGTCTTTTGATGATACATTCGACATGGATGATGATGCGTTCGGCGTGGATGCGGATGATCCCGGCATTGCAGCCCATTCCGCAGAGCCGGAGTACATCTTTGTGCCCCATGAGCACACCGACGACTGCTACCAGGAAGTGCGGGAGCTGACCTGCCTGGAAGAAGAGCACGAGCACACCGATGACTGCTTTGATCCTGAGGACGGCAGCCTGATCTGTGGTCTGTTCTGTCACACCCACGACGACAGCTGCTACACCACCACCTATGAGCTGGTGTGCGGTCTGGAAGAGGGCGAGCTTGTAGAAGAAGTGAACCCCGATTATGACCCGGTGGCCCTGTTTGAGGAGCCGGTGGCCGCAAAGCCCGTGGTGGTCGATCCTGTGATCGAGACCCCGGTGCACCACCACACCGATGCCTGCTACGAGGAAGTGCTGGTCTGCGGCCTGCCGGAGCATCACCACACGGTGAACTGCCTGTCCGACCCGCTGGACGGCACGCAGGACGAGGACGAATGGCTGGCACAGACCGGCACCACGCTGAGCGGCAACTGGGCCGACGACCTGCTGGCCGTAGCCGAGAGCCAGCTGGGCTATGAGCAGAGCGAGCGCAACTTCCAGCTGGACGATGCCGACGGCGAGACCGTGCGCCACTACACCCGCTACGGCAACGACTACGGCAACGACTACGGCCCATGGGACGTGATGTTCCTTTCCTACTGCCTGAAATATGCCAATATCCCCCAGAGCGCTATCCCGCAGGTTTCCAGCGTGCTGTCTTTGCACAGCCAGCTGCGCAGCGCGCTGTACAACGAAGAGACCGGCAGCGGCTATGCCATGGATTTTGACGGTGATCTGCAGTCTGATGCCGCAATGCCCGGTGATATCGTCATTTACAATGGCACCGTGACCAAGGCTGTGGCCGCGGAAAGCCAGCCGTTGCAGGTGCAGGATGATTCCGCCGATGCCGACATTGCCCTGCTCTCCATGGATGCTGCGGCCACCACCGGCACCGCGCCCCACATTGAGGAATACACCGTGGATGCCAGCACCGTTGGCATCGTGAGCGATGTGGACGAAGATTTCGGCACCCTGACCGTGATCTCCGGCGATGTGGACGGCAAGGTGGCTGAAGTCACGCTGAATGCTTCGCAGGTAACAACGCTGGTGTCTGTGGCAAATGCGCAGCAGGCCGATTACGGCGTGGCTACGCCGGATTACAAAGTTGAAGATGACGCAGATGCCATTACCACCATCAAAGGTCTGGATGCACTGGATTACCTCACTGCTCTGGAGGTGCAGCGCAAAAATGGCACTGAATACGAGGATACCAACGTCACCACCATTTCGGAGCTTCTGCACAGCAGCCTTACCGTCACAGATATCCCGGCCAAAGAGATCCAGGAAAACGACTACTGTGTCCATGTTAAGCTGCCCAAGAGCTTTGATGTGCTGAACGACGAGCTTATCTCCGGCAAACTGGAAGATACCGGCAATTATGACGCCTGCGGCAGCTACCGGCTGCTCAAGGGGAATGACGGCTGCTGGTACGCCGTGCTGCGGTACGACCAAAACTATATCCAGCAGAAAGAGGAGGCAGCCGCAGGCGCGGATACTTCCGATGCCAAGGTCACCAGCAACGTTGCCTTCAATTTCCAGTGGAACCAGAGCGAGGTCACCAGCAGCGGCTTTAATCAGATCGAGGTCAACAAAGATTACGCCCTTGATATCACCATCAACCCGGATGAAACCCCCGATGAGGATCAAAAAGACGATACGAACTATGACCTTAACCAGAGCGTGAAGGACCCGCGCCACGATGGCAGCGATGCCTACCTGGATTACACTGTTACGCTTGTGGTCAAGAACGAACAGGCCGGCCCGCTGACGCTTGCGGACAGCATGACCCTGCCCACCGGCGTAACCGCCGAATATGTCGAAGACTCGCTCCAGCTCAGCATGGAAAACGGCAATACAACGCTCAGAATCACTTGGGAAAATGATAATGGTGAGCGCAAGATCACCTTGGGTTCTGCCGGTTCCCCCATTGCCGCAGGCACCTATTCTATCCGCTACACCGTCAAGCTGAAGGACGTTGGCGAAACGGCTGTTGACGGAGTAATCAATAACATCAAGATTCTGGATACGCCCATCAGCGATGATGCCGAAGAGTCGGTAAAAACCGACAGCCTTGTGATCACCAGTCAGGCCGATCCGTCCGACTACGAACTTCCCTCTACCGGCGGGGCCGGTACCAAACTGTATACAGCAGGCGGCGGCGCGCTGATGCTTGCCGCTCTGGTGTGCGGGGTTTGCAGAAAGCGCAGACGCGAAAGGAGGGCACGTTAAAAACCTGCATCCTTCCTGACACGGCGGCAAAATTGATTCTGCGCCGGAAGCAGACCCTGAAAATAGGAATCAGAAAAACTTGAAAGGAGACTTTCGCAAATCATGATGAAGAAAGTAATCAAAAAGCTGCTGGCCGCACTGCTGGCAGTTGCCATGGTGTGCGCCATGGCGATCCCGGCGTTTGCAGGCACTGAGGGGGACATCACCACATGGCACTCTTTCAGCGCTTTCCAGATCTTCAAGGGTGATGTTGAGGGTAATGATATTAAAGACTTTAAGATTTCCAACGTTACGTGGGGCAGCAACATCGCTGATAATCCTGCCGCTTTTCTGGACCAATTGAAAGCAGATTCTACCCTTGGCACTCAGTTTCAGTTTATCGACGCTACCGACGCTAACACTGCTCAGAAGGTTCTTGAGGTTATCAGCAAATGGGACGATTCCGATGCTAACAGCATCGCTTTCGCGCGTTTTGTATGCCACTATCTCTACCCGGATGCCAATGCAAAACCGAAACCCGCCGTTGAAGGTGGTGGTGGTAGCGATCACATCCATTTTGACGAGGCAGGTTATTATCTGGTCGTTGATACTACCCCATTTAATCCTGGCGATTTCGATCATGCCTACAATTCCTTCCTGCTGATGGTTACCCACAAAAACTGGAACGTTCCAATTACGCCTAAGGCCGAAAAGCCCTCTGTTAAGAAGGAGGTTTTCGACAATTTCGACAATCAGGATGGCACCAGCACAGGAGTTTTTGGTTCCAGCGCTGACCATGCGATCAATGAAAAGTTCCAGTTCAAGCTGACCGCTACCTTGCCCGCAAGCACCGACCATGCTTACGATTACTATGATACGTACGCTGTTTGCTTCAAAGATACTCTGTCCGAGGGCATTACTTATGACAAACTCGATAGTGTAGTCATTAATTCCAATGGCCACACCTATGATATCACCAACGATACTTCGAAGTATACCATTACTGAAAGTCAAAACTCTTTTGTGGTAAAAATTCCTGATGTCAAGACCTGTGCCGAAGGGCTTGATTTGAATGACGGCGCTACTATTACGGTCACCTATACTGCACACCTGAACGACAAAGCCTATGTCAATACTGGAAGTGGCTCTACCGAAAACAAAAACAGCGTACAGCTCCAGTACTCTAATAACCCCAGACCCGGCGAATACTGGGGCACCACTCCTAAAAGCGAAGTCTATGTGTTCACCTACCAGCTGAACAACACCAAGCTTGCAGAGAACGAACACGGTGCTCCGCTGAAGGACGTAGGCTTCTGTCTGTACAGCGATGAAGCTTGCGCGCATAAAGTAGAACTCTACAAGGAAGGCGACTTCTACTTCCCCATCAAAGACGCAACCGATAAAAAAGCTGTTGAAGAAATGTACTCTGACAAGGACGGTAAGTTCAACATTAAAGGTCTGGACGCTGGCACCTACTACCTGAAGGAGACCACCCCTCCTAAAGATTACAATGCCTGTGCCGATAAAGAAATCGTCATTTCTGCAACGCACGACGTAAACCATGTTGAGCTTGATAGCTCCAAACTGTCCACCACCATCATCAACAAAAAAGCCGGCGGCATTACCCTGCCCTCCACCGGCGGTATCGGCACTACCATCTTCTATGTGGTCGGCGGCGGCCTGATGGTTGCGGCCATCGTTCTGCTGGTCACCAAGAAGCGCATGGAGAACAAGTAAGCTCCATTTCCCCCCAGAACCCGGAGCAAAGGGGCCGCAAGGCCCCCGCTCCTATCCTTATAACATTAGGGAGTAGCCCATGAAAAAGAACAAAAGCACCATCATCCTGATCCTCGTCTTTTTCGTGGGTCTATCCGTGATGTTATACCCCACCCTCAGCGATTACGTCAACCAGCTGCATCAGTCCCGTGCTGTGGCCACCTATGCCGAGGATGTGGACAATCTGACCGATGCCGACTACAGCGCCTATTTCGAGGCGGCAGATGCGTTCAATGCGCAGATCGCCGCCGACCCGGACGCGCTGTTCCATGCCGACCGGTTCACCAGCTACAACGCCACGCTGGATGTCACCGGCACCGGCATTATGGGCTACATCACCATTGAAAAGATCGGTGTGGAGCTGCCCATCTACCACGGCACCAGCGATGGCGTGCTGCAGATCGCCGCAGGCCACTTGGAGGGCACCAGCCTGCCGGTGGGCGGCGGCAGCACCCACGCGGTCATTTCGGCCCACCGCGGCCTGCCCAGCGCCAAGCTGTTCACCAATCTGGACCAGCTGGAAGTAGGCGACACCTTCACCATCACGGTGCTGGACCGGGTGCTCACCTATGAGGTGGACCAGATCTCCATCGTGCTGCCCACCGAGACCGACAATCTGAAGGTGACCGAAGGCAGGGACTACGTCACCCTGATGACCTGCACCCCCTACGGCATCAACTCCCACCGCCTTCTGGTGCGGGGACGCCGCATCGAAACGCCGGACAAGCTCAAGCACATCCGTGTAACAGCCGATGCCATCAAGATCGAACCGATCATCACAGCTCCCATCATGGCACTGCCCCTGCTGCTGGTGCTGCTGCTCTGGCTGCTGTTCTCCAACCGCAAACGCAAATCTACAAGAGGTGAAAAACATGAAACGCACTGATCTCAAAAAGCACGCTGCGGCCCTGCTTTTGGTGCTGTGCCTTCTGGTAACAAGTGCGCTGCCTGCCCTTGCCACCAGCGCAAACATCAAGCTGGTGGACAGCAGCGGCAATCCCACTACCGGCACCATCCGCGTTACGCTGTACGACAGCGCCAACGATAAGGCGCTGAGCGGCGGCGAGCTCACTTTGTACCGTGTGGCCGAGGTAAAGCGCCAAAACGGCAACCTGAGCTACGAATACTGCGGCGATTTCTACGGCTGCGGTATTGCGCTGGGTGATTTGACCGACAGCACCCTTGCGGCTCAGCTGCAGGAGTATCTGCCCCAAAGCGCCGAGGGCACCACAAAGACCATTGATGCGGACGGCAACGTGACCTTCCGTGGTCTGGAGCTGGGCCTGTATCTGATCGTGCAGACCGAGGCTTCCAAGGGCTATGAGCCGATCAATCCGTTCCTTGTCTCTCTGCCCATGGCGGAGGATGGCAAGTGGAATTATACGGTGGATGCCAGCCCCAAGGTGGGTGCTTACACCCCCACCAAGCCGGACACGCCGCCTACGCCCCCTACCCCGCCTACGCCGCCGGATACGCCCGATCATCCTGATACGCCTACCCCGCCGGGCAACCCGGATAACCCGGTCTCTCCCAGTAATCCGGACAATCCCGTGGCTCCGGGCCATCCGGATCATCCGGCAGCACCCGGTAATCCAGACAGCCCCGGTCTGCCGCAGACCGGTCAGCTGAACTGGCCCGTGCCGGTGCTGGCTGTCAGCGGTGTGGTGCTGTTTGCATTCGGCTGGGCGCTGGATCGCAAATACCGCACAGTATAATTTTATTCTGATACAACAAAGAGGACCCGATGCATCTGCATCGGGTCCTCTTTTTCGGTTTCTTTTATGCAGTCAGGGTTTACTGCTGCTGTGCCTGCTCGGCGCGCTTGGCTTCCAGCGCCAGAATGGCATCGCGGCGGCTCAGGTTGATGCGGCCCTGCTGGTCGATGTCGGTCACCTTGACCACGATGGCATCGCCCACGGCCACCACATCCTCCACGCGCTCCACACGCTTGGTGTCCAGCTTGGAGATGTGCACCAGACCTTCCTTGCCCGGTGCGATCTCAACGAAGGCACCAAAGTTCATCAGGCGGGTCACTTTGCCCTTGTAGATGGCACCGATCTCGGGGTCCTCCACAATGGTCTTGATGGTAAAGATGGCGCGCTTTGCGTCCTCCTGATCCACAGCAGAGACGAACACATGGCCGTCCTCCTGCACGTCGATCTTGCAGTTGCAGGTAGCGCAGATGTCCTGAATGACCTTGCCGCCCTTACCGATCACGTCCTTGATTTTATCGGTGGGGATCATCATGCTGAACATCTTGGGTGCGTAGCGGCTCAGCTCGTGGCGGGGCTCTGCGATCACCGGCTTGATGATCTCGTCCAGAATATACAGGCGGCCCTTGCGGCACTTCTCGAAAGCCTCGGCAATGATGTCGTAGGTCAGGCCATCGATCTTGATGTCCATCTGGATGGCAGTGATGCCCTTGCGGGTGCCGCCCACCTTGAAGTCCATATCGCCGTGGAAGTCCTCCACGCCCTGAATGTCCAGCATGGTCATCCAGCGGTCACCCTCGGTGATCAGACCACAGGAAATGCCGGCAACGGGTGCCTTGATGGGCACGCCAGCATCCATCAGGGCCAGCGTAGAGCCGCAGATGGATGCCTGAGAAGTGGAACCGTTGGAGGAGAGCACCTCAGACACGCAGCGGATGGTGTAGGGGAACTCTTCCAGAGAGGGCAGCACGGGCACCAGAGCACGCTCTGCCAGTGCGCCATGGCCGATCTCGCGGCGGCCGGGGCTGCGCGGTGCGCGGGCCTCGCCCACAGAGTACGGCGGGAAGTTGTAGTGATGGATATAGCGCTTGGTCTGCTCGTCGGTCAGGTCGTCCATGAGCTGGTTGTCCTTGGTGCCGCCCAGAGTGCAGGTGGTGAGCACCTGCGTCTGGCCGCGGGTGAACATGCCGGAGCCGTGCACGCGGGGCAGGATGCCCACTTCGGCAGCCAGCGGGCGGATCTCGTTGATGCCGCGGCCGTCCACGCGCTTGCCCTCGTCCAGCAGCCAGCGGCGCACCACGAACTTCTGCATCTTGTAGCTGACCAGATCAAGGTCTGCAGCGGTCAGGTCGGGGTACTCCTCGGCGATCTTGTCCATGATGGGCAGCAGAGCGGCATCGCGCACATTCTTGTCATCGGTGTCCATAGCGGCCTTGAAGTCGTCCAGATACTTGTTCTGGATGGCGTGGAACACGTCCATATCCAGACCCACCACCTGAAAATCGATCTTCTTCTTACCGCGCTCGGCCACGATGCGGTTGATGAACTCAATGGTCTTTTTGATCTCCACGTGAGCGGCCTTGATGGCGTTCAGCATGGTGTCCTCGTCCACCTCGTTGGCACCGGCCTCGATCATGACGATCTTATCCATGGTGGCGGCAACGGTCAGGGCAAGGTCGCTCACCTTGCGCTGCTCCTGCGTGGGGTTCAGCACGATCTCGCCGTCCACCAGACCCACCTGCACGCCGCCGATGGGGCCGTTCCACGGGATGTCGGACACGGCAGTGACCAGAGAAGCACCGATCATACCGGCGATCTCAGGGCTGCAGTCGGGGTCCAGGCTCATGACGGTCATGGTGATGCACACGTCGTTGCGCATTTCCTTGGGGAACAGCGGGCGCATGGGGCGGTCCACCACGCGGCTGGTCAGGATGGCGCGCTCACCGGGGCGGCCCTCACGGCGCATAAAGCTGCCGGGGATGCGGCCTGCGGCGTAGAGCTTTTCCTCATACTCCACGTTCAGGGGGAAGAAATCCACACCCTCGCGGGGCTTGGGGCTCATGACCACGTTGCACAGAACGCAGGTCTCGCCGTAGCGGATCAGTGCACTGGCGTTGGACAGACCGCACATTTTGCCCATTTCTACCTTGAACGGGCGGCCTGCCAGCATGGTCTCGTAGACCTTGTAGTTCTCAAAGGTCTCTCTGCGGGAACCAAATTCAATTGCCATTGTTTTTGCCTCCTTGTTTTTTCGGATTTTTTCTATCCAAAAGGCGGTGGCACGCGCATCATAGCAATAAATCCAGCGTCCGTGCCGTTCACATCCGGTTTTGTTTGAGATATTTCCCCCCACCGGGGGAATGTCTCTGCCGTTGATGTGAGCCGTCCGCGCCATGAAAAAGCATTCGGGGCACAGGCGTTCGATTTACTGCTGCAATACGCAGCCGCTGCCATTTGTATACAAAAGCAAAAGGCAGGCACCTTTGCGGTACCTGCCCTCTGTTTAAATTACTTACGCAGACCCAGAGTTGCGATCAGAGCACGGTAACGCTCGATGTCCTTCTTCTGGAGATAAGCCAGCAGATTGCGGCGGCGGCCAACCATCTTCATCAGGCCGCGGCGGCTGTGGTGATCGTTCGGGTTCTTCTTCAGGTGCTCGTTCAGCTCGTTGATGTGAGCGGTCAGCAGAGCGACCTGCACTTCGGGAGAGCCAGTGTCCTTCTCGGTCAGAGCGACTTTGGCCATAACTTCCTGCTTGTTCATAGTTACATACCTCTTTATAAAATTTTATGTGCCAATGGAACAGCGGCGGGAAACGGCATTCCCAAAAAGAGGGCATACTCCCAACCCCGTACCACGGTAACAGATACAGTATACCAGAACCCTGTGCAAAATGCAAGGATATTTTTTGCATCCTGCCTTTATTTTTTTACGTACTGGTGCCAGTACAGCTGTACCTCCGGCAGCTTCTTTTTGCGCAGCAGAACTGCGGTGGGGATCAGATACAGCAGCACCGAAAGCAGCATGGATGCATCGTAGCCGCTCACCGCATCGGCCACGGTAGTGGTGCCGTACAGCCCACCGATGAGCATGGACGAAATATCCATGGCACCGTGCAGGAATACCGTCACCCACAAATTGCCGGTGCGGAAGTAGATCGCCGCAAAAAGAGTGCCCAGCGATGCTGCAAACACGCACTGCATCAGCACACCGAACGGTGCCGAACTGAGGATATTGGTCAGGTGCGCCGCACCAAACAGCACACCGGACAAAAGGCAGGCCTTCCACACACCGGCGCGGCTGGTGCCAAAGTGCTCCAGCAGAGTCTGGGCAATGACACCGCGGAAGATGAATTCCTCGGCCACACCCACCATGGCCATGCTGACAAGGAAGGTGCAGATGCGTGCCGCAGGCTGCAGCACACCGTTCTCCGGCCGGCCCAGCACCAGCGACCCAAAGGCATTGTAGCCAATGAACACCAGCGGGTACATGCCCACCAGCAGGCCATTGAAAAAGCCGCTGCCGCGGCGGCGCAGCAGCCCAGCACGGTCTGTCCGTACCAGAAACAGCACTGCCACCATGGCCCCCACCAGCTCCTGCAGAGTGCTGTAGAGGTATGTATCAATGGACGCAAAATCCGTCCGAAAAAGAACCAATGCAATGGTAAAGACAAGATCTGTTACGAACAGGCTTGCCAGAAAGACCACTTCTGCCAGAACGCAGAATAAGATTGGGTGCGCTTTGCGCAGTCGTTTGAGCATGGGATACCCTCCTGAATCGTTGATGGTACTATTCTAGCACACTTTATCTTAAAACGATATAGCACGCGCAAAAAAGGCAGTTTTCCCTTCTGCTGTGCCGCAAAGCGTTCACTTTTTCAAAACAAAGATCTGTTCAAACTCCTGCGTTGCCAGCAGCGAAACATCCTCATAGCCGCCCTGTCGGGCAACGTTCCACGCAGTTTCCATGTTCTGGGCCGTGATCTGCTCCACCTGTTCTGCCGTCACGAACTGCCACAGCCCCCGGCCTCCAATGAACAGCACCAGCGTATCATTTTCGCCGGTGTTATACTGCACCAGCAGCTCACTGGAATCGTCCGGCACCACACAGACCTCCTGAAATTTGAGAAGTTCCTGCACGCCGGAAGTGAAACTGCCAAGGTCCCCGGTAATATCCACGCAGGCGGCCTGACTGTATTGTTCCAGTTCTTTGTCTATCTTATAAGTACCGCTGTACATGCGCTCCGGCTCGATCACAAATGCAAGCACGACCATTGCAAGGCACACGATCTGCAGAATGCGCTTTCTGGTGCCTGCACGCAGCGTATCCAGAATGGAGAAAAGGCCGCAGCCACAAAACAGCGCTTCCAGCGGCTGCAGATGGTACACATACCGCAGCGACTTATACGGCGAGATCACCGCGATAACCAGAAATGCAGCAAGCGCCGGGACCGTGATCAGCTTGACATCCCCGGGGATCAGCGTAGTGCCGCGCAACTTGCCCGGCAGCCAGCGCTGCCCCAGCTTCGTCAGGACCAGCACGGCCATAATGCCTGTGCCTACAGCAAAGCCGACGATGCTCCAGCCGATCAGCTCCAGCGGACCTTTGGGGTACTGCGCCAGATCCAGCAGATTGTTTGCTGTTGACTCCAGCGAAACCGTATCCTGCGAGTGCAGCTGTGCATACCAGCACGGAAAGGTGAGCAGCATTCCGCCAACGCCCGCAAGTGCCGGAAGCGAAAATGCAGCAGCATTTTTCCATTCGCGCCGGAACATCAGGTAAAGGTCATATGCTGCGCACAGCAGGAAGGCATAGACCACAAAGAAATACTGGGTCATCATGCCAAGATAGATGGTTACACCGATCAGAAGATATTTGGGCACAGACGGCCTGCGAAGAGACTTTGCCACCAGCAGCGCAAGCAGGATCGTCAGCAAGGTCATGAGCATATACATGCGCACCATCGTCACATTCGAGATCATTTCACGGTTGAACGCATACAATGCACAGACGAACAATGCTTTTTTCCAGTCTGCAAACAGCTCCATGCCCAGCGCATACAGCGCTGCCAGCGTGCCGCCCAGCAGCACAAAATTCATCCCCAGACCCGTCCATTTTGTAAAGCTGCCCGGAAATAATGAGCACACCGTGTGCAGCAAAAAGTAGAACAGCGGCGGATGAACGTCCTGCGTCTGGTTATAGTAGACCGACGCATAGTCGAACCGTGTGCTTCCCTGCGGGGCAACATAATTCAGAAACTCGCTCTGCGTGAACACTGCCTCCGGCAGCTTGCCGTTTGCCACCTGTTCTCCACCATGGAGCCAGCTTAAAAACGGAACATAACTGCTGTTTGCAAGGCCGTAGGAGTAGATCTCATCCAGAAAGAACCCCTCTTTCCGCACAGCCCACCAGCCGCAAAGGCAGATCAGAACGATCACAAAAAGCGCGACCGCCCGTTTTTTCTTTTTTATTTCCTGCATAGTTTCTGTTTTTCCTCGCTTTTTTTGTCCGTTCTGCAGCCAAATATGGCTTTGCTTTTCCAGTATATCATATTTAGAACACAAGTCAAAACTTTTCGGGTTGCAGATCCCGCTGCTCCTAGCAGCATGCACCCTGTTAGACATTCCTAGCCGGTGGAACCCGCGGGCTAAACAAAGCCATACTATGGCTTTGTTTGCGGTGCTTCGCACCGCCGCCCTGTTCAAATCCCGCGCGGAGACAAAAAAGAACCAGTACACGAATGTGTTAGCAGCATGCACCTTGTTAGACATTCCTACCGGTTGGGACCCGCGGGCTAAACAAAGCCATACTATGGCTTTGTTTGCGGTGCTTCGCACCGCCGCCCTGTTCAAATCCCGCGCGGAAACAAAAAAGAACCAGTACACGAATGTGTACTGGTTCTTGTTGGTCGGAGCAGCGGGATTTGAACCCACGGCCTCCTCGTCCCGAACGAGGCGCGCTACCAACTGCGCTATGCCCCGAAAATACCGCAGCCAGTTGAGACTGCGGTTTTCTTGGTTGGGGATGAGAGAATCGAACTCCCACAAGTAGAGTCAGAGTCTACCGCACTACCACTATGCAAATCCCCATTATTCAGTTCGTCTGCCGCGCCGTGCGCTGCTGACAAGGGATATTATACTCAAAAGGCCCGCGCTTGTCAACCATTTTTTTATTTTTTCTGCAAAAGTTTTCCCGCTGTTCTCCTGCCCGCAGAAATGCACCGTGGAAGCGTGTAAATTTTCTGCGCTTCTCTTGACAGCGGCCCCCATCCGGAATAATCTTATACTATAAACAGGTAGGTCTCCGGGCAGACTGACTTTGAAAGGCAGAACGCGCGGCGCTGAATACCAAATGAAAGAGGGCTTTTGAATGAAAAAACGTGTTGGAATCCTGACTTCCGGCGGCGACTGTCCGGGTCTGAACGCCACCATCCGCGGCGTAGCAAAAGCACTGTATGCCCGCATGGGCGATAACGTGGAGATCGTTGGCATCCTGAACGGATACAGCGGCCTGATCAACGGCGACTACAAGGAGATGTGCGAGGACGATTTCCGCGGCATCCTGACGCTGGGCGGCACCATTCTGGGCACCAAGCGCACACCTTTTAAGATGATGCGTGTGGTGGAGGACGACAACATTGATAAAGTTGCCGCCATGAAAAAGACCTACAAGGAAGCCAAGCTGGACTGCCTGCTGTGCTTGGGCGGCAATGGCACCCACAAAACCGCAAACCTGCTCTCGCAGGAGGGTCTGAACATCATCGGCCTGCCCAAGACCATTGATAACGATATCTATGGTACCGACGTAACCTTCGGCTTCCACACCGCCGTGGACATTGCCACCGATGTGATCGACCGCATCCACACCACCGCAGGCAGCCACAGCCGCGTGATGTGCATTGAGATCATGGGCAACAAGGCAGGCTGGCTGACGCTGTACTCCGGCATTGCAGGTGGTGCAGATATTATTCTGCTGCCGGAACAGCCCTATGATATCGACCGTGTGTGTTCTGCCGTGGAACGCCGCGCAAAGAAGGGTTCCAACTTCTCCATCATCGCTGTGGCCGAGGGTGCCATCAACTGCGAGGAAGCCGGCATGAAACGCAAGGAATGGATGGCAAAGCGCGCCGAGGCAGGCTTTGGCACCACCGCCACCAACCGCATTGCACAGGCCGTGCAGAAAAAAACCGGCATGGAAACCCGTGTGTGCATCCCGGGCCACATGCAGCGCGGCGGCAGCCCCAGCGCCTACGACCGTGTGCTGGCCACCCAGTTCGGCAGCTATGCGGCAAAGCTGGTGGAGATCGAGCGCTACGGCGTGACCGTTGCCATGGTGAACCGCCATGTCACCGAGAACCGTCTGGCCGACATTGCAGGCAAGACCCGCAACGTGCCGGAGAACTGCGACCTGCTCACCGTCGCCCGCCGCATGGGCATCAGTCTGGGTTGATTACCATTTGAATGCTCTCCGCTTTGCTCTGAGCATATTTAGCGGAATAATTATTTTTTATTGGGGATTCCTGAAAATCTGCGGATTTTCAGGAATCCCTTTTTCACCGGAAGGGTCCCAACCGGCAGATGCTTCAAACAAACGGAATGCCGTTTTCCGCTGCACCCCATCCCGTGAAAATGCAGATCCCGGCAGACCACAGTCTGCCGGGATCTGCTCTATTCAGAAATACTGTTTCCGTTGAAGATGGCCAGAGTGCAACGGTGGTCATTCAAAATCGTCTGCCGGACAAATCAAAGGTCCGTCACATCATGCCGGGTGGGCTGGCCTTTTTCAAAGGCAACCGCGCTTTCCAGCACACCGCGCACCATGCTCTCCACATCCTCGTGTGTGTAGAAAGCCGTGTGGTCGGTCAGGATCACATTGGGCATGCTGCGCAGAGCCGCCAGCTCCGGGTTCGGGATCACATCGCCCATGCGATTATAATAGTACAGGCCGTTCTCATTTTCCAGCACGTCCAGGCCCGCCGCGCCAATCTTGCCGCTTTCCAGCCCGGCGATCAGTGCATCGCTGTCGATCAGCTTGCCGCGGGCGGTGTTGATGATGGTCACGCCCGGCTTCATGCTCTCAATTGCTTTGGTGTCGATGAGATGGTGATTTTCCTCCGTAGCGTTGGTGTGCAGAGTGATGACATCGCTTTCCGCCAGCAGGGTCTCCAGCGGCACATACTCGGCGATCTTCTTTACCTCATCGTTGGGGTACAGGTCGTAGGCCAGCAGGCGGCAGCCAAAGCCGGACAGATGCTGCAGCACCGTGCGGCCAATGCGGCCCGTACCGATCACACCCACGGTGCAGGTGGAAATATCGCGGCCGATTTTTCCCTGCAGGGAGTAGTCCTGCGCTTCGCCGCGCTTGAGGATGTGCCCTGCCTTGCGCAGGCTCATCAGCATGAGCATAATGGCAAAGTTTGCAACGCCGTTTGGCGGGTAGTCCACATTAGCCACCTTCATGCCCAGTTCCCGGGCCGTCTCGCGGTCTACGTGGTCATAGCCGATGGAACGGCAGCAGATGGACTTTACGCCCAGCTCGTGAAACCGCTTGACCATGGGCGCGCTCATATCACAGGGCGTTACCGACACGGCATCATAGCCCTTTGCCAGTTCAGCGTTTTCCAGCGTGGGATACTCCTGCGTAGAGCCAAACTCAACGTCCAGCTGCGGTGCCAGCCGCTGCGCGATGCCCAGCTCATCGTAGGGGCGCAGGGTGTAAAAAAAGACTTTTGTTGCCATAAAACTTCCCTCCCGGCTTATTTTGTACCTATTGTAGCACGTTCTGCACAGATGGATGCATTTTATTGCGTGAATTTTGTTCACCTTAAAAATGAGGATTCATCTCTCCATATGAATGCGCGCAAAACAGTTGTAAATTGTCGGAAAAGAGGGTATGATAAAGGAACTGAGAAGTATACATCACTGAAATATAAAAGGAGTGTGCCTTATGCGCGCTTATGAACGGCTTTTGAATTATGTCCGGGTGCATACCACCTCGGACGAAAACTCCGGTACGCACCCTTCCGCTGAACGGGAGTTTGACCTTGCCCGCCAGCTGGTGGAGGAGATGAAGGCCCTTGGCATGGAGGATGCCCATGTGGACGAGCACTGCTACGTCTATGGCACCCTGCCTGCCACGCCCGGCTGTGAAGATCAACACGCTCTGGGCCTGATCGCCCACATGGACACTGCCGACGATGCCAGCGGTGAGAATGTGCAGCCCGTTGTGTGGGAAAACTACAACGGCGGCGACGTAACTCTGCCCGCCACCGGCATGGTGATGAAGCCCTCTGTGTTCCCCTTCCTTACTTCCATGAAGGGCGAGACCCTCATTACCTCAGACGGTACCACCCTGCTGGGTGCCGACGATAAGGCCGGTATTGCCGAAATTTTGACCGCTGTTGAGACCATTCAGGAAAAAGGCCTGCCCCACGGCAAGCTGTGTATCGCCTTTACTCCGGATGAAGAGATCGGCGAGGGTGCAGAGCTGTTCGATATTCCGGGCTTCGGTGCCGACTTTGCCTATACGGTGGACGGCGGCGATGCCGGTTCCATTGAGTACGAGAACTTCAACGCCGCTTCCGCCACCGTGACCGTCCGCGGCTTCTCGGTGCACCCGGGCACCGCCAAGGACACCATGATCAACGCTTCCAACGTAGCAATGGAGTTCCACGGTGCTCTGCCCGTCACGGCCCGGCCGGAGACTACCGAGGGCCGTCAGGGCTTCTACCACCTGTGCCAGATGTACGGCGATGTGACCACCGCAAAGCTGGGCTACATCCTGCGCGACCACGATGCCGCAAAGCTGCAGTTCAAGAAGGACAACATGCTGGATATTGCCGAATTTTTGAACGGAAAGTACGGCGAAGGCACCGTGACCGTGGAGATCAAGGACAGCTACCGCAACATGCTGGAAAAAATCAAGCCGCATTTCCACTTAGTAGAAACCGCCCGCAAGGCCACCCGCATGGCCGGGCTGGAACCGGAGGAAATTCCGGTGCGCGGCGGCACCGACGGTGCTATGCTGAGCTGGAAAGGCCTGCCCTGCCCCAACCTGGGCACCGGCGGCTTCAATTTCCACGGCGTATGCGAGTGCATCACCGCTGAGCGCATGGACCGCTGCACCGAGATCTTGCTGAACATCATAAAGCTGTACGCAGAGTAAATTTTATTTTTCAATATACAAAAAAGTGGGTGCTATTTTCGGATAGCACCCACTTTTGTTATACTCTGACGCTTATCTCTACGACTCCACTCGTGAAAATGCATTTGGAGCAGCCCTGCGGTTGCGTAGCAATGAAAGCCCCAGTGGGGCTTTCAAGCAGGCGAGCGGTCTGCGTTAGCAGATGGAAGGGATTCGCCCTGACAAGCGTCAGGACTGCGACAAATGCGAAAAATAAAAATCAAATTCCACTGAACATGCCCAGAGTACAACAACGACGACCGCTACCTGCGGCAGAAGCAGGGAGGAGTTGTTGGGGCCGCGGCCAGCAAGACACGAATGCCGCTCAAGGCATGAAGTGGATGCTGGGAGCCGCAACTCTAGGAGGGCATTCAAAATCGTTTAACCAACGTTGATATGCCCCACCGGCATGATCTTCCGTTTGTTATCATCCGGCTTTGCCGTCAGGCTCATGGCCAGCGACACCGGGCCGACACGGCCCATGAACATGACCAGCATATACAGGATCTTTGCGCCCCGGTTCAGCTGGCTGGTAACGCCCACCGAAAGGCCAACTGTGCCAAAGGCAGAGCAGGACTCGAAAATAGCGTCAATGACCGACACAGCGTCCGAGGTGTTATAGAACACCACCACAGCCGAGCCAACCGCCGCCAGCCCGCCGAGCACGATAATGGTCAAAGCACGATAAACCGTCTTGGACTCGATGTGGTGCTCTGCGATCACACAGTCGTCGCGGCCCTGAGCCACGCTGCGGATCGTCAGGATGATCACAGCGAACGTAGTCACCTTCACGCCGCCGCCGGTAGAGCCGGGTGCCGCACCAATGAACTGCAACGCGCTCATCAGCAGTTTGGTGATGGGGCCGCAGGCCGCAAGGTCGATGGTATTCATGCCCGCAGTACGAGTGGACACCGACTGGAACAGTGCCGCCATCAGCTTGCCGGGCACAGAGAGCCCGCCCATGCTGGCAGGATTGTTCCACTCCATCAGCGCGATGAGCGCCGCGCCGCCGAGCCACAGGATCACCGAGAAGCTCAGCACCACCTTGGCCTGCAGAGACAAGCGGTGTTTTTTGTGGTACTCGCCGATCTCCACCCAGACCATAAAGCCCAGACCACCGGAGATGATCATGAACATCACAACGGCCTGAACATAGTAATTGTTCACATAGGGTGCCAGTGAGGAATACTGGCCGAACCGGCCAAACAGATCAAAGCCCGCGTTACAGAAAGCCGAGATGGCCGTGAACACGCTCACCCAGATGCCTTCCAGCCCGAACTGCGGCACAAAGGCGAACAGCAGCAGCACAATGCCAATGCCTTCAAACAGGCCAGCCAGTCCCACCACGATCTTCAGCACGTCCTTGGCCTGCGCATATCCGTCCGCTGAGACGCTTTCTCCCAGCAGCCGCAGATCGCGGAAGCCCATGCGCCGCCGCATAGCCAGCGCGAAGAAGCTGGTGAGGGTGACCAACCCCAGACCACCCACCTGAATGAGCAGCAGGATCACCGCCTGCCCAAAGTAGGTGAACTGGGTCCAGGTATCCCGCACGATCAGACCAGTAACGCAGGTAGCGCTTGTGGCGGTGAACATGGCATCCAGTACATCCAGCCGCCCATGCTTGCTGGCAACAGGCAGGCTGAGCAGAAAGGTGCCCAGCGCGATCACGATGACAAAGCTCACACAGATGATCTGCGTAGGCGTATACATCCCCTTGCGCTTGCCCGCCGGGCGGTAAAACAGCTTTTTCCCTTTTGCCTTTTCCATAAGTTCCTCCGCACGCGGCAAAGCCTGCCGCGGCTATTTTCATTTCCTCTATAGCATACACCATTTTGCCCTCCGGTTCAACTTGATTTTATCCGCAAAATGCTGTATTATAATAGGGCATTCGTCTCCGTAGCTCAGATGGATAGAGCGCAAGCCTCCTAAGGTTATGCTCTACCGGCCGCCTTACGATGAAAAGTGATCGTTACCAATTTTAATTGAATAGATGTCTCTGTAGCTCAGCAGGATAGAGCGTTCGCCTCCTAAGAATTCGGTCAACCTGATACCTTGGGTGCAGAAGTGATTGCTCTAATCAAAAGCAAGACCGGGAATCAAAGTTTTCTCAACAATTTTTGATGCAACAAGTTTAACACCGTTCCGGTTGCAACGCAGTCGGTCACTTCGGTGTGAAAAGCATTCTGCATATTCGTTTCCAAGTGCGTTGAATTTCAAAAAATCAACGATAATACATAATATGCCTCAGTAGCTTAGCTGGATAAAGCGCCTCCCTCCTAAGGAGGAGACCGCAGGTTCGAATCCTGTCTGGGGTATCCCTTTATGAAAATGCGAAGGTCATTTTTCCATGTGAAAGACGATCTTCGCATTTTTCATTTTGAACCTATCACCAAAATTAGCCAGCTAATGCCATTAGCAGAATTTTCGGTTCCAGCTAATAAAATCAGGTTTCCAGCTAATGAAGCCCCATAAAGCACCTTTTGAACTCTGTTTTCCGGCTCTCTGCTAAAATTGGTAGCCGCTTTCCTGTAAATCCATGTAAATACAAGATAAACTGTGTAAATCTATTTTCCACATTCCTGCCCGAAACCGTGTAAAACACTTTTCTCCATACATAGCGCGTTCACTCGCTGTTCTCTCGGAACAGAAAGAGGAACGCGCTTTTTTGTTTTCGGGCTGAACTTCCCGAATCCACCAAAGGAGGGTTTACCGATGAAAAAAGTTCTGACCGTCACGATGGACGGTATCCGCTACCATGCTTCCCGCCCGGCAGATTGCCGGCACTGCTTCTTCTGGAAGAACCGAAAGAAGGGCTGCGTTCTCGGCAAAGAGAACTGCTACTATCTGATCGAGCCGCCCAAAGGCCCCAGCAAGTGCGAAGGGTGCCCCTACAAGCGGGCAAAGCCCTGTGTGCTGGTTCCCTGCTACAAAGACCTGATGGCACCGCTGGAGAAACGAGGTGATGCCAAGTGAGCCACAAGCGAAACGAAGCTCTGCGCCATGTTCAGCACTCCATGCACCATGTGATCGCCGCTGGAGAAGGTTCTGACCGTGCCCCGGACAGCTGCAAGCTGTGCCCGTACTATCGGCCCGATTTCAAGTTCTGCACCTGCCTGTATGCCCACTGCCCTTATAAGAAGCAGGTCAATGTATTCCGTTCCACACCTGAAAAATGGGATATTCTCTATGCCCGAAAAAAAGCCGACAAGAACCGCAGACCTTGATTACTTCTATGGGCAGTCCAGCGAGCTGTTCTCCTTCTACCGGATTCCCAAGCTGTTGTTTCAGGATAGCCGCTTCCAACCGCTTTCCACAGATGCCAAAACCCTGTACGGTATCCTGCTGGACCGCATGAGCCTTTCAGCCCGGAATGGTTGGTTGGACAAAGCTGGGCGGGTGTTCATCATCTATACTGTGCAGGAGGTGCAGGATTCACTGGGCTGTGCCGATAAAAAGGCTACCAAGCTGCTGCGAGAACTGGAAGAGTACGGCCTGATTGAACGCAAACGGAGGGGGCTGGGCAAGCCCGATCTCATCTATGTGAAGAATTTTTCGTCAGAATCGTCAAAACTACGCTTTCTGAATCGTGATAATGACGATTCTGGAGTCGTCCAGAATACGCTTCAAGACCCGGCCAAACTACGATGTAATAAGACTGAGAGAAATAATACAGAGATAAGCGATACTGATCCTATCTCTTCCGATGAAAACGACTGGATGAGCGAACGTGAACAACTGGAGGAATATTTTTCTCAATCTTTGGAGGTAGACCTTCTGCTCCGGCTTTGCCCGGACGATGAGGATACCATCTATCAGATCATGGATTTGCTGGTGGACACCTGTGCCACCAAGCGCAAGACGCTGCGCATTGCCGGGGACGATAAACCCGCTGAGGTGGTACGCAGCCGCTTTATGAAGCTGAACGCCGACCACATCCGTTTTGTGCTGAAGTGCCTTGCAGAGAACAGCAGCCCAATCCGAAACATGAAACAATATCTGCTCGCTTCTCTGTATAACGCACCCACCACGATGCAGCTAACCTATCAAAATCAAATGAACCATGACTTTGCGCATGATTCGCCGAGGGGGTGATTTTATCGCAAAGAAATGTACCACAATCGCTATCGTCAACCAGAAAGGCGGTACCGGCAAAACCACCACCTGTGAAAATCTGGGCATCGGGCTGGCGATGGAGGGCAAAAAAGTCCTGTTGGTGGACGCTGACCCACAGGGCAGCTTGACTATCAGCATGGGCTGGCAGCAGCCCGATGAACTGCCCACGACCCTTTCCACCTTGATGGCAAAAGCCATGAACGATCAGAGTATTCCGCCCGGTGAAGGCATCCTGCACCATGCAGAGGGCGTTGATCTGATTCCGGCAAACATCGAACTGGCAGGGCTGGAAGTTTCCCTTGTCAATTGCCTGAACCGGGAAAAGATGCTCAAACAGGTGTTGGAAGGTGCAAAGCATGAATACGACTTTATTCTGCTGGACTGCACCCCTTCCCTTGGGATGCTGACCGTGAATGCACTGGCAGCGGCAGACACCACCCTGATTCCCGTACAGGCGCAGTACCTGTCTGCAAAGGGCCTGGAACAGCTTTTGCAGACCGTCCAAAAAGTCCGGCGGCAGATAAACCCGAAATTAAAAATTGAGGGCATTCTGCTGACTATGACAGATAGCCGCACCAACTATGGGCAGCAGATCGACAACCTGATTCGGGGTGCTTACGGCAGCAAGATCAAGGTGTTCGACCAGACCATTCCCCGGTCTGTCCGCGCTGCGGAGATCAGTGCCGTGGGTAAGAGCATTTTCCAGCACGACCCCAAAGGCAAGGTGGCAGAAGCCTATAAATCTCTGACCGAGGAGGTGATGGCGAATGCCGAAAGGCAGCTTAAACGTGTCGCTGAAAGGGGCAGATGATATTTTCTCCACAGAAGAATCCCGGCAGGAGCAGCAGCGAGAGCAGGTGCAGCAGCGAGAGCAGGTGCAGCAGATTCCCATCGGGGAGCTGTTCCCTTTCAAGAATCATCCATTTAAGGTTTTGGATGATGAATCCATGCAGCGCACGGTGGAAAGCGTGGAACAGTACGGCGTGCTTTCTCCGCTGATTGCCCGCCCTCGCCCGGAGGGTGGCTATGAGATCATCTCCGGGCACCGCCGCCAGCACGCTGCACAGCTTGCCGGACTGGACACCCTGCCGGTCATTGTCCGCAACATGGATGATGATGCCGCCGTTTTGCTCATGGTGGACAGCAATCTCCAGCGTGAGAACATTCTGCCCAGTGAAAGGGCTTTCGCCTACAAAATGAAGCTGGAAGCCCTGAAAAATCAAGGTGCTAGGTCGGATTTAACTTCGACACAACTTGTGTCGAAGTTGCGAAGCAATGAACAGCTTGGAGCTGAAAACAATCAAAGCCGTGAAACCGTCCGGCGTTTCATCCGCCTGACCAACCTTGTCCCCGAACTGCTGGACATGGTAGACGAAAAGAAAATCGCCTTCAATCCCGCTGTGGAATTGTCCTATCTGGACGAAAGCCAACAGCGGGATTTTTTAGAAGCTATGAACGACACCCAGAATGCGCCGTCCCTTTCCCAAGCGCAGCGGCTCAAAAGGCTGGCGCAGGAAGGGCACTTCTCGTATGATGTTGCCTTTGCGGTCATGGGAGAAGAGAAAAAGGACGAGCTGGACAAGGTGGTCATCAAAAATGACACCCTGCGGAAATATTTCCCGCGCAGCTACACCCCGAAACAGATGGAGGACACCATCATCAAGCTGCTGGATCAGTGGCAGCGTAAACAGCAGCGGCAGAATGAACGCTGATACACCTTTTGAACGTAAGACCCGACCGGGTCTTTCTTTTTTGCAAAAATTAGGAGAAAAAGCACTATGAACACTACCATTGATTTCAAGACCGCAAAGATCATCGACAGTATGAGCCAGCAAATCAGCCACATGGACAATGCTGTAACCGACTTCTTCAACAAGATGAGCGATGTGCTGGAGCGGCAGCTCGGCGATGATGAAGTTTACGCCGCCGTGATTGCCCCGGAGATCGAACTGACCATCACCCCGCTGGCGAACGTTCGCAGTTACCTGCCTTGCTTCGATGAAACTGATTCCTGCTACAGCATCAGCGAAGATGTGCCGCTGGCACTCTGCTACGATCCTCGTCAGGTCATTACGCTGGCTGGCAAGCGTTACCTGTCCGGCGCGGTCATCTTTGTACGCTATGACACCGATGGCAACTTTGTTGCCCTTACCACCAGTGACCTGTACCTGATCCAGTGTTATCTGGCCGAGAACAGTGTTCCTCTGATGGCTGGACGCGAAAAGATGGTCTGCATCTGCATTGACTGAGAGGTGCAGCATCGTCCGGTTATCAAATTAGGGTCATCGGTTTCCGCACAACGCTCCATTTGCATTGCTTCATCAGAAGAATTCGACCACTGTTTCTTCATTTGTAGAAGAGCATTTTCTAGCTCATCTGATGTCATACCTAATTTTAATTGTCCAATTCTAATATGCGGTTCAACAATTATCTCTTTCATAATAATATCTTCATATTCTCAAAAGCATCTATATTCATTTCATTGTTTAGGGCATGAAAATAGGATTATGGTAATCGAATACTGTATATCGTATCAAACTGATAGGGGTCAGATAATAAAACCTTTCCATTGGAAACTACCGCAATCTTTTCGCCTTCTTCAATTTGCGATAGCTGAATATTTCCTTTTAAGTATTTCGAAGCTCCCTGAATGAGATAGTAATTATTTGTACCGTACAGTTGATTGGGAGCAGTTGCATAGATAGAATTATTGCTTAAATCCACCTTTGTTACAGTAAGTTCCGATTTTGTCCTCCCCCACGGATGCAACAGGAAACCGCCTATAAGAATCGCTACGATCAAAGCCATACCAAAGGCAGTCAATTTCTTACTTGATTTCGTCATTTTAATCACCTCTTCATCAGAGCTCTATTTGAATTATCCGAACGTCACATTTTTCTGATCGATTGCAGTTATAAGAATCACATCAATGGTATCATGATTATTGGCTTCTCTGTTTGAATAACGAATTTTAAGCCTGCTTTATTTCATCTGTCCACAATTCTTTTCAAAATCGTATAGCTGCACATAAATTTCCAGAAAACTTGTAGCACAATCACAATTTTTCTTTTCACTCAGATAAACCACCACGGCAGTTCCAGCCACAGGTTATCCATATCCCCCACCGGCTTGACGGCATTGGTTTGAGTGACCGAACATCAAAATCAAGTCATGGAGGCTCGCATATTGAGCAATCCATTTTCTTTCCACTGCATCATAGGGATAACCGGAATTCCCCAGCATCTCTTTTATTCAGGATTTTTCTACTGAAATCCGGATTCCAAATCCTCCCTCTGAGTATGCAATGC
>ENA-OQEY01000345-OQEY01000345.1-human-gut-metagenome-genome-assembly--contig:-NODE-345-length-33126-cov-4.164937_pt1 | contig 33126 bp, 43 predicted proteins | sample MGYA00242801_ERZ504647 | MGnify/ENA primary metagenome ERZ504647 (study PRJEB26092, sample SAMD00036204) | human gut metagenome | host: Homo sapiens | study: EMG produced TPA metagenomics assembly of... | reverse complement strand
AAGACACGGGCCTCCCCCCAGTGGAAGTCCCTCAAATGCGGTGGATTCCAGTGGAGGAGAGGTTGCCAAAGCCGCAAGAAAACCCTGTGATTGCGTGCGATTATACCGGTGTTTGCTTGGCGTGGTACTCCCCAACAATGGGGTGGCAGTACAGGACTGGCCTTAGTGGTGTGGACATAACCCACTGGATGCCATTACCACAGCCGCCAAAGGAGGAAGCCTATGAAAAATAAATTCGCAAAAATGATTTTGACCACTGTACTGTTTGCCATTGCCCTTTGTGGGTGTACGGAGGCTGATAAAGTTTCTTACAACCTCTCACAGGAGGCGGACAATTTCAACGATGTGCGGCAAATCACCGTGATTAACTGCATCCAGGGAGATGTGCTTTTCCAAATGTCTGGGAGGATGTCAATTCAGCCGGACCCTACTGAGAACCAGCTAAAAGTCATCGTGGAATACAAAGAGGGACTCTACAAAAAGCATTACATAGGTCTAAGTGATAACGTGACGTATGTGGTGGAGGACTTGGAGGTTGACAACGTAGACCAGTACAGCTACACACTCAATTTCAATCCAAAAATGTGGATCCCTGTAACGCCTGGGTATGTGGATTAAGGAGGTTCAGTGAATAGTGGTAGAGATTGTGTTCGCTGTTTCAGCGTTAATTCTGGTGTTTCTTGCAATTGTATCGATAATTGGTGCCGTAGCATGGCTATGGAAAATTAGCTGGGATGAGTATAAAATCACAAAACAGAAAAGAATTTTCATTCTTAGTGCTGATATTACACTATTTCTTTTGCTCTTAGCCATTTGCGTTGCGTCATCTATTATTTTGGGCGCTCAATGAATGGGGAAGAGCTGTTCTGGGAATATCACGAACGGGAGGTGGAAGAAGACGCATGAAGGAAGGTATTTTTTACATCAATGGATCGCCAGTAGGGAGAATGACTGACTGCGACATTAGCTTTGAGGATAACGCTGAATCTCCTGGCACAAGCATTGAAACATTCACCTCAAACAAGTCCGCCGAATTAGAATTTTCTTTTAATATGAGCGTAAAAGATAGGATCAACATGAAGTATCTTTTATCTGTTCCGCGCCCTAGAATCTTTTGGAATATGTGGAGGCACGGAATTGCATCAGAAACCATAATATATGTGTAGACGAAAGGAGAGTGTAGATTGCGAGTTCTATTGTTAATGCGAGGAGCTCCTGGCGTAGGCAAGTCAACCTTTATTAAAGAGCACGGTCTTGAACAATACACCTTGTCAGCCGATAATATCCGATTGTTGTGTCAATCGCCTGTTCTGACGAAAACAGGGACGACTGAAATTAGCAATAAGAATGACAGGGAAGTTTGGAAACTGCTGTTTCAAATCCTCACAACACGGATGGAGCGAGGAGAATTTGTAGTTATAGATGCAACTAATTCTAAAACGAAAGAGATGACCCGCTATAAGGAAATGGCGGACACTTACCGCTATAGGATTTACTGCGTTGATTTCACCAGTGTCCCCATTGAGGAGTGTAAGCGAAGGAACCAAACTCGAGAGCAGTTTCGAATTGTGTCAGATGAAGTTATCGAAAACATGTATTCGCGTTTCAAAACGCAAGCGGTTCCGAAAAGCATCAAAGTGATTTCTCCAGAAGATCTTGATTCGATTTGGTATAAGCCGATTGATCTTTCTTCCTACAAACGGATTCATCACATAGGAGATATTCATGGATGCAATACAGCGCTTCAAGAATATCTAAGGGATGGGCTGCATGATGACGAGCTGTACATCTTTACAGGTGATTACATAGACCGAGGCGTTGAGAACGTAGAAGTCCTTACTTATCTTTCGACTCTGCTGGATAAAAAGAATGTCATCTTCTTAGAAGGAAATCATGAACGCTGGCTTTGGTATTGGGCACATGGCGGTACAGGGAGATCTCCTGAATTTGAGAAGGTCACTCGTCCACAACTTGAAAAAGCAGGACTTGATCCCAAAATGGTTAGAATGTTCTATCGTAGGTTGGGACAATGCGTGTATTACAAATATCAAGACAAAACAGTCTTGGTAACACATGGGGGGCTCAGTAATGTCCCCCAAAACCTGACCATGCTTGCTACCGAGCAGATGATTAAAGGCGTGGGAAACTATGAGGATTACATGGACGTGGTTGAATCGTTTGAGCAGATGACCTCTCCATCTATTTATCAGATTTTTGGACATAGAAATCCCGGAGGTCTCCCTATTCAAATTTCTCCCCGCTGCTTTGATTTGGAAGGCGGCGTAGAGTTCGGTGGAGAATTGCGAGCTGTGGTGCTGGATGAAGAAGGATTTCATCCTTGTTCTGTAAAAAACCATGTGTTTCGGAATCCTGAAGAGGCGGCGGTAAAGAGCTACACCAAAGAAGAGCTGAGCGTAATTGATTTTATTGACCAGTTGAGGCATAGCAAGTATGTCAATGAGAAAAAATTTGGGCCGATCTCCTCGTTCAACTTTACGAAGGATGCGTTTTATGATAAAAAATGGAATCAGCAAACCATTAAAGCAAGAGGTTTGTTTATTGATACCGTGAATGGCAGGATCGCTGCGAGAGCTTATGAGAAGTTTTTTAATTTGAATGAGCGGGCGGAAACGAAGTTGGACATGCTTCAATTTAGGTTGAAATTTCCTGTGACTGCCTACGTTAAAGAAAATGGATTCCTTGGCTTAGTATCATATGATGCCGAAAAGGATGACTTCTTCATCTCCAGCAAATCCACTCCCGAAGGGCCGTATGCTGGGTTTATGCGAGATGTTTTCTTGAACACAGTACAGCATCCAGATGAACTAAAAGAATATATCAAAGAAAACGGCGTCACGTTCGTGTTCGAGTGTATTGACCCAGTTAACGATCCGCACATCATTAAGTATGATGCGCCAAAAGTGGTACTACTTGATGTAGTCAAAAATCAAATTGATTTTGATAAGCTGCCTTATTCCCATCTCGCTCAATTTGAGAAGTTTGGATTTGAAATCAAGCGTAAAGCTGCCGTACTGAATTCTTGGAGCGAGTTCTATGACTGGTATACTGAAGTGTCCAGCGAAGACTATTTATATGAAGGAAAAGAAATCGAAGGATTTGTCGTAGAAGATTCGGCTGGATTCATGTTTAAGATGAAGCTGCATTATTACAACTTCTGGAAGCACATGAGGAGTGTGGCAAACGCCATGTTCCGTTTTGGTCATTACCGATATACTGGTTCGCTTACGACCCCGCTCGCAAATGAATTCCACGATTTCTTAAAAAAGATTTCATCGAACGAGGATCATCCAGCAGATATTATTGCTTTGAGAGATTTGTTTTACAGCAGTAGAGGTGAGTAAGTTAAATGCCTGTATTCTATTTTCTCCTTTTTGCCGGGGCTATTCTCCTGTGGTTTCTCCTGTCCTTCTGTTTTATTCCGTTAGGCAAGAAGGTATGGCAAATTATCCATAGAACCAAGGAAACCCTTCAAAAAGATGAAGAGGACGTATATATCCAGGACGAGAACGGGAACATTTCCGTTTTTGAAAATACAAAGAAAGGTGATAGCGAATGAAAAAAGGAATGATCGGTGGCATTGTTGCAGGCGTGCTGATTGCAGGAGCACTTGGTGTGGGAATTTTCTGCACTGAGAAGATCCCCGCTGGTTATGTCGGCGTTGTCTACAACATGAACGGAGGAGTTGATGGAGAAACTCTTCAACAAGGGTGGCACCTAGTGTCCCCTACAAAGAAGGTTACTTCTTACTCCATTGGAATCGAACAATCATACTTAACCGCTGAGAACAAAGGGGATTCTAAAAACGACGAAAGTTTTAACATTCCTACTTCTGACGGCAAGACTGTTCGGGTAGACCTGGAGTTTTCCTACCGTTTTGACGAGGAGCGTGTGGCCGACACCTTTGTGATGTTCAAAGGAAAGTCGGGGGAAGAGATCAAGAACACCTTCATCAAACCGAAAATCGTGGCCTGGACGCAGGAAGTCTCTGCGAATTACCCTGTAACCGATATCTTTGGAGACAAGCGCACCGAGATCAATGCCGAACTGGATTCCTATTTGAAGGACAAGTTCGATGGATATGGCATCATTATTGATACAGTGAATTTTACTAACATTTCTGTTGATGACGAAACTGCTGCGGCTATCCAGAAAAAGGTGAACGCACAGCAGGAGTTGGAGCTTGCCAATATTGAGGCTAAAACTGCTAAGATCCAGGCAAACAAAGATAAGGAAGTTGCCCAGATTGCGGCTGACAAAGCTGTTATCGAAGCGGAAGCTAAGGCGGACACCACTCGAATCGAAGCACAAGCTGAAGCCGAAGCAAACCGGGAGATCGCCGCATCACTCACCCCCGAACTGATCGAAAAGATTAAGTACGAGAAATGGAATGGGGAGCTACCTACTGTGACAGGAGGAAATGCTCTGGTAAGTTTGGAAACAAATGAGCAGGAAGAGAAATAACTACAATTTTGATGGCTTGATTTATTCGAGGTGATGGCAATGCGCTACTTTCTATCCGAACATCTGTTGAAAACGATGACGTTTTTATTTGTCAACTGGAATTTGAAAAATTATCAAGTTGACTTTTCATGCTGAAATACCTATAATGAAATTAGAACGGATGTTCGGTTTTATGGGAAGGGAGTCCTATATATGTACGAAATTTTGGAGCAACTTAAAGCGGCAGTGTCAGATAAAGATTGCTGGGTCGATATAGCAGCAAAGTGGAGGAGTGGCCCCGCTATTACTGCCGTATACGACAACATGAGGTATTCTGACGGTAAGGTGGTGCTGTGGAGGGGGAGATCTGAGCCTCTTGCTGTTCACGAGAACGGCATAGAATTTGTGCCTCCTAATGATTGCGCTGAAAACACTCAGAGTATGGGATCGGAGAGCTACTTCGAATTAGTCGACCTAGATTTCTATTTTTGCGCCCATGTCTATCCAAAACAGTGAGGTGCAGTAGCTCCATAATTTTATTTGACAAAATGATGTGTGTCGTGGTAGACTTAACGTGTAACCTGAAGGATAAAAACAAAGAGGGTGTGAAAAAAATGGAGGCTTCAGGTATCTATTACAACCAAGAAACAAAGGACAATTTTGTTAAATATTTCCTAAATGATAGCGCCGGAAATCTTTCACAACGAACACTGGAACGGAAAAAGGAAGCAGTCACAACATTGTTTAATGCTGCGTGCCGTGTTGAAGTTGAATCAAACCAGGATTTGGCAGAATTTAAATTCAACGAACAGTACAAAAAGGTCGTTCAGAGTTTTCCTGCGAGCTACGATTTATTGACAGAAATATTTTTGACCGCGAGAGAGTACATCGCTTGGTGCTGCGATAATGCGTTAATCGAATCACACGCGCTCATCATGAATCCCTTTATGAAAAAAGTGAACTGGGTCCGTGTAGTAAAGGATATTACGATTGAAGAGTACACTTACGTTAGAGACTCTATCTATCTGAGTGAGATATGTGATTACAGTCTCCAAAATGTAAAGGACTGGACAAAAGACACTAAGGTTCGATGTGTTCTGTTCGCTTTTTACATGGGTGTATCTTCCGAAGCAATGAAGCGAGCTGAAATTTTCGACATTGACCTAACCAATAACACCTTTCTCGGATATGCAATTCCTGATGAATTTCTCCCTGCTTTCAGAGAATACAGGGCGATGGATGGCGAATATATTCATGGAGTTAGAGGTGGGTTTAGGCGATACGCAGATCCAGAAAAATTTATAAGAAGTCACCGGAAAAGCAGCGCTTCTACAAAACAGCGTGGAGCAGGAACGGGCTATATAACGCAGCTTGTTTATAAATATGATGACAACCTGCGAGATCCACATAACAAAAATATCCGGTTCCGATTGAGAGAAGTCCGACTGTATAGGAGCAAGCTATTCAATCAGATCTACAATCAACTCGCATGGATGCGAGACATTGTGCCCAATGTTTCTCACGTTGATGTGTATAAGCTGGTGAGGAAATCGTTGCAAGACCACACGAGGGCCGCATCGAAAAACACAATGTTCAATTATGTTGAATTTTTGTTCTATCTCAAGATGTTTTATCCTGATATGTTGGATTTCATTTCCGAAAGCGATGACTCCAAATAAGCGCTAATAAAAATTGAATAATGGATTTAATTTAAGAGTAAAGCGAGAAAAATTATTTTTTCTCGCTTTTTTTATTTTTTTCTAGGAGGGTGTCTAGTGAAAAAAATAAAGCAAATCCCTAAAACACAATCTGTTTTAGAGGTGCTTGTTCTTGGCGAGGATAAAAAGTTTAAGATTGCTCGAATCACGAACACCAATGAATATGTGCTTTATGCCGTAAGTCCAAGAGGAGAAGAAGTATACTGCCTTGGAAAGAGCACCAGTCCAATCGTACTGGAGAAAAAGGCAAATGAATTTGATTGGGAATCAATATAAAGGAGGGATCATTTGGAAGAAGCATACAGTATAGTTTCTCCAGTTAAGATATCAGCAAAGATATCAGTTGCATTAAGTTATCTTGCTGATGCAACGCCATACAAGATCTATGCGCGAAAGAATGACGCTGGATTAAAGATCCCGCTTAACTCAATTATAGGTCTTCTTTGGATGAAGATTGACAAAGGAGATGTAATTCACTTTGAGGTAGAAGGACAACAGATTACACAGGGGGCAGGACGGTATGTGATTTCAAAAATCGAAGACCTCCTGAATTTATATGCCGCTTTGTAAAATGGTGTCTCTGGATACCTCAAGTTCAGAAACGGGCTATGCGGTATTTGAAGATGCTGAATACAAACTTTCGGGAATATTGGTGCCCAATAAAGGGCTTACTGGACAACCGAAGATGGATGACATGTGTAAACAAATCGTTGGCCTATTAAAAAAGGAATCCCCAGTTATTGTGATTATCGAAAGAATGAGCGTGGGAAGAAATGTCCGCACGGCCCGCATTCTTTCTGAGATTATAGGGGTCGTTTATGGTTGGTGTCTTGCGAACCCCGAAGTGTATTACGAAGAGATGACTCCATCTCAATGGAGGGGATACCTTGGTCTCCAAGGAAAAGGGAAGCGAGATGAATTAAAACAGGCTTCAATTGACTTTGCAAACGCTGCGGGAATTAGAATTGAATCCGACAATGAAGCGGATGCCGTTTGCATCGGACTAGCCTATATTGAGAAAACGGAAAGGATGACTTAAACATGAAGAAGAGATTACTGTGTATTTGTATTGCTGCTGCCATGTTGGTGAGTGCCCCAATCATTGCAGCGGCAAGCGAAAGCATCATTCCTCACATCAATGTGACTGGGTACGACGAGGATGTAGACTATACGGCTGAAATGATTACTTGCTTAGAAAATGGGAGCTCATATGCTATGGAAATCGGGAGCATTTATGAGCAGCAGCGCAACTTAAAGATTAGAGATTTGGGGCTTACCCAGTATGAGGAAACCGATTATTTTTCTACATACTCTACGGCAGAGGAGATCCTGGATGCTATGAACGGAAACAATGCCGAAGAGAGCACACCTTCTCCTGCTCCCGCTCCTGATCCTGCGCCTGCTTATTCTGAAGAAGACCTTTACTGGCTGTCCAGAGTAGTCTTCGCTGAGGCGGGGTGCGACTGGTTCCCGGATTGGGTTCAGCGTGATGTGGCAAGCGTAGTCCTTAATCGCGTTGCAGATCCTCGTTATCCGAACACCATCAAAGACGTTATCTTTGATCCCGGCCAGTATAGCTGTGTGAATAGCGGTTCTATCTATAATACGCCTACGCAGAAGGTAATCAATAATTGCAAATATGTTCTGGAGAATGGTTCAACATTGCCCAGTAATATCATTGGTCAATCGTCCTATGCATGGGGCCCAATTTATAAATCTTATTATGATTCAGTCTTGGGCACGACCATTCATTTCTTTTCTGTGTGATTTGCATTTCTCATGCCCATAGAGCATGAAATAATAAAAAATATGGAGGTTTCAATGGAAGAAACAAAGTTTATCGAACGAACCGAACCTTTGAACGGGGAAACAGAGGCCGTAGTAGCAGAGCCCGCTGTTCTCAGAAGCGATGATGAGAACGCAAGGGTTCACTGGATTACTGATGATCTTCGTATCCACGGAACAGAGGAGCAGGTAACATCCATGTTCCAGGATTTCGTTGGCTACTTTGGAGAAATCGAGAATCCCGAAAATACTGCTGTGAACACTTTCTTCAATGGATCGAAGTACGCCCCCCTTAACGAGGTGCTGAATACGGTTCGTCCGGTAATGGCAAAACATGGATTGGCTATTACTCAGATCACATCTTGTAACAAAGAGGATGGTTGCACCGTAACCACAATGCTTATGCATAAGAACGGTGCTTACATTATCTATCCGGCGCTGGTAGCCAAACCTGCCGATACTAAAAATGCAGTACAGGGAATTGGAGCAACACTAACTTACTTGCGGCGCTTTGCCCTGAACGCCGTGGCTGCTGTGTGCGGTGAAGTAGATGATGACGGCAATACAAACCAGAGTGCATCTACTTCGAAGTCTCCAAAGAAGGAGCAGACTCCCCACCAGAAAGTTGCTTCTGTTGCAAAGGACAAGTCTAAGAAGAATCGGGCCAAGGTGGCAGAAATCATCAAGGAAGCCGCCGGAACTGACCTGATTAAGGATATTCCCGAAAATAAGATTGAAGAAGTTTTGAAGAAGCTGGAGGAACTTAACTAATGATTTTTGTTACACACAAGAGAAATGAGCATCCCGTGTTTACCGGGTTTATTAACAGCGTTTGGGAACGTGACTTACCCGGCGGCGGCAAGATCCCGATGTATAACATTGGTACAGGTGAAAAGAGACAGGATGGAACCAGAATCCATAGTAGTTGGGTATGTGATATGATCGGTCCTGCTCGCCGCGAAGCCGAAATCAATCCTCCTCAGAAAGGAGATCGAATCAGCGTCTACGGAGTTAAGCTCACAAATATTTCCCGCAAGAACGATGATGGGACTTGGGAGAAGCCTTTTTTGCGGGTCTCTATTAGTGACTACACAGTGAACGGGGGGTCTTCCCCCAGCGAGGAGGATTTGGCATATTGAGTCACGAATTGAATGTCCGCGAAGACATCACGGGACTCAGCAGATTTTCTTACAGTAAGCTGTCATCAATTTGGCAATGTCCTTATTTGTATGATTTGAGCTACAACTATGGCAAGAGGGGAGAGCAGAATTGCTTCGCTGAGTGTGGTAGCTTTGTCCACGAGATATTAGAGAAGTATCTCAAAGGTGACTTGCTTCAATGTGAATTGAAAGACTATTTTCTCCAAGGGTTCGCGGAAGCGGTGCCCGATGGAGTTAAATTGGTTACATCGAACGGATTCTCAGTTGACCTGACCGAGAAGTATCTGTCTCAAATCTCGGAGTTCTTAGAGGACTTTGACGGCTTTTTTCTCAATGACGAAAAGTTAGAGGTGATTGGAATTGAAAAACAATTCACCTACGTCATAGAGGTAGACGGAAGAGAAATGATTTTGACAGGGATTCTCGATGTGATTGCGAAAGACAGTCACGACAACTATTACATCATTGACCACAAGTCAAAGGCAGGTTTCAGTTCAGAAGAGGAACGAAGTTCGTATGCGAAACAGCTTTATATATATTCGATTTATGTGAAAGAAAAGTACGGTAAGTTTCCAAAAGCGATTCTGTTCGATATGTTCCGAATCCATGAGATGGATGTGATCCCATTCAAGGAAGAAGATTTTGAAAGTGCTTTGACTTGGATAGTAGATACCGTCCAAAAGATTTCAAATGAAGAGTTATTCTTACCAGTAGATTTTTCAGGGGAACTAGAAGAGTTTGCTGCGGCAAAAGCAGAATATGACAATCTTCCATACAGTTACAACGGGAGAGAGATGGATGCCGCAACAAAGGTAAAATATCGAGAGACAAAGAAAAATCTTGAAGATAAGCTGTTTTTCTGCATGAACTTATGCAATCATCGAGAACTCTGTGATGCCTGGAAACAGGCGCAGGGTGAATATAAAACGATTATGGAGGAGTAAGTCTGAAATACGATGATTTGACAGACAAAGGAGCGGAAGCTGCTGTCCTCGCTTCGTTGATCGTGAATCCCGAATTGTCCTTTCAGGTAGACGAGTTGACTCCGCGCCATTTTTCTTCTGTTCCAAATCAGTTATTATATTATGCACTTTGTGAACTTGCTAAAAAGAACGCAAAGGACGTTGATAAAATCAACATCAGGAGCATCCTGAATGCACACCCAAGCACGGAAAAACTCGCTAAGGAAATTTCTGACGATGACCTTGATGACATGCTTGATGCAAGCCCAGAGATTGCGCGTACCTCAGTTGAAGAATACAAGCAGGTCGCTTATATAGTCCAAGACAAAGCCTTCCGTCGGGAAGCCCTAAAGAAGCTAAAGTCGTGTGAGTCGCTCTGCTTTAATGGGGAAGTCAAAGATATCCGCAATACAATCTATTCTGCGCTTGATGATGTGATGACCAATTTTGGCCCATCTGAAAAGCTGCGTACATTAGGAGAGATTATTGATGACCTTGTTGCGGAGATTGAGGATGACCAGAAGGAGGGGAGTTACATCCCCTTCTTTATTCCTCAGTTGAACGATTACTGCCGTATCGAGCGGACACAGACAGTTGTATTCGCGGCTTTACAGAAGCGCGGTAAATCAATTTGGCTCATGGACAACATGGTATATTTGGCTAAACAAGGACTCAAGTGCCTATACATAGACACGGAGATTTCTGATAAGGAATTTACGATGCGCATGTTATCTCACATGGCACAAATTGAGTATCGGAGAATCCACGATGGGAATTTATCTGACGAAGAACGACAGAGAATCAAGAGAGCTGTTGATTGGATTCGCAATGACTCAAGAATAGTTCACAAATATATCCCGGTGGTATCTGATGCTGAAATCCTAAGTAGCGTTATTAAAATGAAGAACACTTACGGGATTGATGTGGTAATCCTGGATTACCTGAAAGCGAATGGCGAATTTATGATGGATGCCTATAAGAACAGCGCGGCGCTTGGAAAAACACTTGATCTAATCAAGAATGAAATTGCAGGGAAGATGAATCTCTACACACTGGTGAATGTTCAAGCGGCCGGAGATTTTGCTGTTGCCAATTCTAAGAATATTGGCCGAAACTGTTCGACGCTTGTGTTCTTGAATCGGAAAACTCCAGAGGAGATTGCTAGAGACGGAGGTATCCGATACGGCAATATGAAGTTCACTATCTTGGATAACCGTTCAGGAGCAATAATGTCAGAGGATGAATACATTAGTCTTACACTTGATGGTGACCGATGCACCTTTAAGGAATGCGAACAACCAGAAAGACAGGAGGCATACTGATTGGCTGAAAAGGAATTGACCAAAGCAGAATTGAGAGAACTTCACCGCAAAGAGACAAAAGACACGATTCTTACTCTTTTGCGCAAGGTACGTCGGCCAGGCATGGACGAGCTGATTACTTGGCTTGAGAAGAGTTCCTTCTTCGATATGCCCGCCAGTACAAGATTTCACGGGAACTACGATGGCGGATTAGCGGAACACAGTCTGAATGTATATAAAGCCCTTGTCCAGCTTCGGCAGCTCTACCAGAAGCAATTTGGTATGAAGAATTTGCCCATCGAAAGCGTGATTATTTGCGCCCTGTGTCATGACTTCTGCAAGATCGACTTCTATAAGAAAGAGCTGCGTAATGTCAAGAACATGGAAACTGGGCAATGGGAAACAAAAGAAATTTATGGTTGCAACGATCAGTTTGGGATGGGGCATGGAGAATGCAGCGTCTTCCTCATACAGAACTTTATCCAGATGACAGAGGAAGAGATCCTTGCCATTCGTTGGCACATGGGGGCGTATGACTCCGCAGTAAAGGGAGGAGACCGTTCTATCAATGTTGCCGAATCGAAAACCCCACTTGTAACACTGCTACATATGGCAGATTCCTGGGCGAGCAAGTTCATGGAGGAAACCGTATAAAAAAATCTCCGAGGAGTCGCAGCTCCTCGGAGACCCCGCCGCATGGTTTTCACCATGTATCCATCGCTCCATTAGAGCGGAATTCGACGCACCTTTACCCGAATATGACCTTTTGAGTCACGATATCGGGTTGTTACAATGATGCAGCCATCGTTTTATTCGCCCCCGCTTTTATCCATTCCCTTATCTCAACCGTTCGCCTATTCACCATAGTGAGGTAATGGAATGGGAGTGGTTTCATGGCTGAAAAGTTACCCAAGACTTCGGTTTAGAAGGGCGATGACTGCATCTATTATATTTGATAAGCGGGAAAAAGCAAGAGAGGATAATACGATTTTGGAAGGAAGTAAAGTGATAGATGATTTTCTAAAATTTTTGCGGGATGCCAAAATGGATTATGCCGTAAGTCAAGATATTGAAACGGAAGCCGAAAAAGAAACGCAGGACATTCTTCACACTATTGAGTTGGATGACATCTCCTATCACGAGTACGCAAGATTGTCTAAGGCGTTAAAGGCTATAAGACAAAAGCGTCGAGTAGCAAAGGATAGGTGTATCAGACTGGAGCCGGTTGTAACTTGGTACAATTCGAATGAGCCGTTAATAAAAGCCTTGGAAAAGTTGCTTGGATCGGTTCGGAAAGCAGAGAAAAGTACCGAGAACAGAATGTATATTCAAAGGACAAAGATAGTACAAGACACGCTCGACAGGGGAGGTAACACAAATTGAAGAAAACCATTTGCGACTTCTGTGGCAAAGAGCTTGAGATGATGGATGAATATGTTCTTCCGCGCTGCCAGAATAAAGATGCCATAACACCATACGACGAATGAGAATAACCGATCTCCTTGAGCAAGCAGATATCTTTGAATACATCTCACAGTATGTAGAACTTGAAAAGAGAGGAAATGAATACTGGGGGCTGTCTCCATTCCAAGAAGAGAAGACTCCATCGTTTTCTGTTAACGCAGAAAAGCAGGTGTGGAAAGACTTCTCTAGCGGGAAAGGGGGCAACATCATTGATTTCATTACCGATTATGATAATTGCACAGTAGGAGAAGCGATTCGGAAACTCCTTGCCTGGCTCGATATTCCCCCTGGCGAGTATACGCCAAGACTTGAGACAGTGAAGTACATGAGGAAGTATAGGCGTAGGCGTAATGGGCTGACACCATTACCTCCCAAAACAGAGCTTCCCCAATCTACACTCGACAAGTATTTGAAGACACCGATAAAACTGTGGAATGACGAAGGTATTTCCCAGGAAATCTGTGATGAGTTTGAAATACGCTACGATCCCTACGAGGAAGCGATTATCATTCCAATCCGAGACAATGATGGCCGCTTAGTGAATATCTGCCGCCGGACTACGGATCCAAACTACAAGCTGTTTGGGATTCCAAAGTATATCTATAAATATCCCATGGGACAAATTGATTTTCTTTATGGATGGTACAAGAGCCAGGAAGAAATTCTCCAGAAAAAAGAAGTAATCATCGTTGAGGGCGCAAAGTCTGTAATGAAGCTGTATCAGTATGGGTACAGGAATGCGGTAGCAGCTCTCACGTCGCACCTGAATGAGCATCAGCTATTGCCGCTGATAAAAGCAGGATGTGATGTAGTGATCGCTTTTGATAAGGACGCAAAACCCTACAATGACAATAATATCAAACGATTGCGCCGGTTTTGTCAACTATATTGTGTGTTAGATAAATCAGGACTCCTGGGAGAAAAGGATGCCCCTGTAGACAAAGGCAAAGAAATATGGATTCAGCTATATGAGAACAGAGTGAAATTAAGATAGGGAGGAAACGATATAAGGGTATTTCAGAATTATCATCGCCATACATGCCTGACGAATCCCCGCGTCCCCGACAGTGTTGTCTCCAATAAAGACTATGCTATGAGGGCTTCTGAACTTGGACACGGGATCATCAGTAGCTGTGAACATGGCTATCAGGGCCGCTATATAGAAACGTATGAACTACATAATGAATTCAATCTTAAATTTTTGTTCTCATCTGAAGCATACTGGGTGTGGGATAGGAAACAGAATGATTCCACCAACTGTCATATCTTTCTCGGGGCCCGAAATGAAAACGGGCGGCAGGCGATCAACGATATATTGTCTGAGGCAAACATATCTGGATTTTATAGGCAGGCTCGGGTTGACCCAGAGTTAATCCTGCAACTTCCCAAGGATGATGTAATAGTAACAACAGCGTGCATTGCTTTCTGGAAATATGATGGTATTGAAGATTTTGTCCGCAAGCTCCAAACTCACTTTCAAAAGAATTTTTTCTTGGAAGTCCAATACCACAATACGCTGGCGCAAGCTGAGCTCAATAAAAGGATTATTCGCCTACACAATGAGCTGAAGATCCCGCTGATTATGGGTTGCGATAGTCATTATATCGACGCCACAGGAGCGCAGCTTAGAACGGATTTCCTTTACTCAAAAGGCATGGAGTACCCCGATGAAGAGGGCTGGTACATGGATTATCCAGATGGTGATGTGGCGTGGGAGCGATTCAAAAAGCAGGGTGTTTTGAGCGAATCAGAAATCTCAGATGCGATGGATAATACGAACGTATTCCTGGAAGTGGAAGAGTATGATTGCCCATGTTTCAATAAAGAAGTCAAGTGTCCGACCCTTTATCCTGGCTACACCCAGGAGCAAAAGGATGAGGAGTACAAAAAGCTCGTATGGAAGAGCTGGGAAGAATACCGGGAAGAAGTTCCTTTCGACCAATGGCCGCACTATGAAGAAGAAATTCAGAAGGAAGTCGATACGGTTGTCGAGACAAAGACTTCGGATTATTTTATCGATGACTATTACATCATCAAAAAGGGCATTGAAAATGGCGGTGTTATCACTACAACAGGCCGTGGCTCTGGGGTAAGTTTTTTTACCAACAAGCTCCTCGGGTTTACAGAGGTTGATAGGATTGCCGCTGCTGTAAAGATGTATCCCGAACGATTCATGAGCGCTACAAGAATTCTCCAGGCAAAAACTCTACCTGACTTGGACATCAATGTTGCGGATCAAGAGCCCTTTGCCTTGGCGCAGAAGCAGATCCTTGGAGAAGACCATGCGTATCCGATGATAGCTTACGGTACATACAAACAGTCCGCCGCATGGAAGCTGTATGCTAAATCACAAAATGTGAGTTTTGAAACTGCAAACGAAGTGTCGCGGCAGTTGAAACGGTACGAAGAAGTTTATAAGCTGGCCGAAGAAGATGAGAAGGATACCATCTCGGTATACGATTATGTTGAGCCGCAATTCCACGAGATATATGACCACAGCATCATGTATCAAGGGATTATTGATTCGTGGAGCATTGCTCCGTGTTCCTATCTTCTATACCAAGGGAGCATCCGAAAGGAGATTGGGCTGGTCAGAATCAAGGACAAGCTGTGCTGCTTGATGGATGGTCATTGGGCTGAAGACTATAAGTTCCTAAAAAATGATCTTCTAAAGGTGAAGGTCGTGGACTTGATATCCCGAGTGTTTAAGCGTATAGGAATCCCCAGACTGACAGTGCGCGAACTCTTGGAGAAATGCCCGCCGGATGATAGGGTGTGGGACATCTATCGAAAGGGTTGTACAATTGGGATTAACCAGGTCGAGCAGCCAGGAACTTCGAGTAGGGTTGGAAAATATGCTCCTACAAACATTTCTGAACTTTGTGCTTTTATTGCTGCAATCCGCCCCGGATTTAAGTCAATGTACAAAAAGTTCGAGAGCCGACAACCATTTTCTTATGGCATCAAGTCCTTGGATGACTTGATAAGAACGCCGGACTTCCCCCAGAGTTACATCCTGTATCAGGAAATGTCCATGGAAGTTCTGCATTACGCCGGGATCGACATGGCGGAGACATATACCATCATCAAGAACATCGCAAAAAAGCGAACCGAAAAGGTGCTGGCGTACAAAGATGTATTTCTCCAGGGAATGGAAAAGAGACTCGTTGAAGCTGAAGGACTTTACGAAAACGAGGCTGCGGAAGTCGCGGAGAATATTTGGAAAATCCTTGAAGACTCAAGCCGATATGCGTTCAATGCGTGCCTTCCTGGCGATACGAAGCTGTTCAGAAAGCCTCCTGGTGGTGCCGAACATATGCGAGCCAAGGACTGGGAATTTACCATCGAAGAGATGTACGATGTAGCGAATGACGTAATGTACAACGAGGTTGCTGGTGTCGAAACGGTTAGAAGGCGATATCACACGAAAGGATACGGGACCGGATATTCCTTGTTCGGAGATGGGAAGGTATACGTCAACGATATTGTAGGCATCTTCCCGGCAGGCAGAGATAAGATTTATCGTGTTGCTACCGAGAACGGATGCTGGATCAAATGCACTGAAGACCACAGGCTTATGACACCCAAAGGGCTCAAAGCTGTTAAGTCGCTAAAACCCGGTTCTCTGATTGTGACTATGGTTAGGAACGAGAACAGCGGCGGTGAAAAGAATCGTTTGGGGTTCTATCAGGAAAACAGTCCTATCGTGTGCATTGACGAATTGAGCGAGCAAGATATCTACGATGTTGCCATGAGAGGTCCGGCATATAATTTTATCCATGAAAGTGGAATTGTTACAGGGAATTCTCATTCCTACTGCGTGGCGATTGACAGCCTTTATGGAGCTTGGCTCAAGACATATCATCCGATGGAGTTCTATGAATGCTATCTGCGTATCCAAGACCAGTCTGGAGACAAAGATAAGATGAATGCCGCCAAGGAAGAGGCTGAGAAATATTTTAAAATCAGATTTGTACCGTTCCGATTCGGCCAGGACAACCGAGACATTACTGCTGACCTTGAGCACCGGACAATCACGAGCGCATTGTCATCTATAAAAGGGTTCGGCAAGGAGATAGGACGCATCATGTATGAGCTCGGCCAAAACAAGTATGACCATTTCGTTGATCTGCTCAAAGACATGTCGGCTCACAGCATAGGCGCGTCAAAAGTGGAGCCACTTATTAAGATTGACTATTTCGAGCAGTTTGGAAACAGCAAGAAACTCCTGAGATTGAGCAACATGTACTACGAGATTTTCAAAGAGGGGGAAGCGAGATCCATCAAGCGTTCCAAAGTAGAAGGGTCTCCAATGATGGAAGAACTGCTGTCACATCATGCAAATGGTCTTAAAAAAGACGGAAGTCCCGCAGCTTCATGGAAGATAACTGATATGGATGGCCTGCTACGAGAATGTGAAGACACCATCAACACGCTTCAAATCAATGACTTCGATTTGAGATTCAAGATCCAGGCGCAGAACGATATACTTGGATATTTCATGCCGACAGGGAAAGAGGAGGATAGGCCAAAGCTGCTTGTCCAAGAAGTAAAACCCTTGGTCCGCAAAGCTGACGGAGAACAGTTTGGCTATTCGTATTTCTGCAAGTCATTAGGAAGTGGAATACAAACAAGATTTACCGTTGTAAATAGAGTGGTGAATCGCAATGGTTTGGCACAGAAGAATAACATCATCTACTGTACCAAGCGACCGACACAAAACAATGGTTTCTTCCGAATGGAAGCCTATGAGATTATAGCTTAAACAATATTGTAAGGAGATCAACAATGAATCGGTATATTAGTGATTTGCACTTCGGCCATAAAAATATCATCAAGTTGGACAGGAGACCCTTCTCCAGCGTAGAAGAGATGGAGAAAGAGTTAATTCGCCGCTGGAACAATGTGGTCATGAAAGGTGATACGACATACATCCTTGGAGATTTCTGCTGGGGCAAGGAGCCTGAATGGAGACGGATCACGCCTTTGCTGAATGGTAATAAAGTGCTTATCCGTGGCAACCATGATTTGAAAGAACTGTCCTCTGAAACCAAGAAACTGTTCCAGGACATCAAGGATTACAAAGAGATTAAGGATTGTGGCCGGAAAGTAATTCTGTCTCATTATCCGATTCTTCTTTACAAACACAGTAATGACCCTTCTACATATATGCTCTGCGGCCATGTACATGACACAAAAGAAAATGATTTGTTGACTGAGTGGAGAAGCGAACTGTGGCGAAAGAACACTTCTGATTCAGACAACTGCGGAAACAGCATCAACGTGGGCTGCATGTTAAGTTATATGAATTATACGCCCAGGACGTTAGATGAGCTTAGTTTGGCAATGTTTGAAAACGATTAAAAGGGAGATGACGATATGCTTATTGCGGTGTACATTATTATGATTATTATGGTGCTCGTGTTCACGGTTTCTGGTGTGCTTGGAATTATTCGCGAGGTAAAGGGAATCAAGGCCAATAACGAAATCCTCAAACTAATTAAGAGTGAAGATACGGATGTGAAGCTCACGTTCACTGACGTAGGCCATTTGAAAAAGTAAATGCTTTGGACGATATTAAAAGTGCTATTCCTGGTTTGGATATGCTTAGACATATTGCTTGCAATAATCTTGATAGCAGTATGTGTGTGCCAGTATATAAAGCGCAGGATTGCGGGTAAGAAGAGAGGTGGTAAACATACAAGTTGACGGTCGCCGCCGTCGAGAGATCAACAGAGCCGAAAGAGGAAGACAAGAGTATGAAAGAATGATTGCGAGATATGATTCGGAATGTAAATTGACGGCACATTATTTTATTGATGTTCAGACTGGAAAAATAATTAAATCAGAGGAGGATCTACTAAGTGGATCAGGATTGGATTGATAGTTTGATCGGAGCCAGATTGGTCGATCTTGATAATACAGGATTTACCGTGATGAGCACAAACCGAAATGGCTCTAAAGAATTCAGGTTTGATTTTGATGAAGATGCAGGAGACTGTTGCGGGTTCAACACGATTGAATCTACGTTTCTGTGGGACGGAGAAGGAGATGCTCCTGCAATTGTAAAAGTTGAATACTTAAAGGATTTCAGTAAAGATGGGAATGGTTGCACAATTACCTTTTTTGGAGAATCATCAGAAATTGGGAAAGTGTCAACTTATTCTAGTAGCGGAAGCGGATGGTGTTATGGTGCTTGCGTTACCGTAAAGTGCCGAGAAAACAACGATAAAGCTCTTTTATCTTATTGGTAATTTAGTAAGGAGGATTGTCCAAATGAATGAAGAGCTGTCTTGTTGGGATTGCCTTCACGCTAAGGTCGAATATGATGAATACGGATATGACCTATGGTGTAATCTTCATTTGAAAGATTTGGAGTCGGAAGGAATTGAAATCTGCGATAATTTCGAGGAGGATGTGCAGGAGAATTGAAGCACGTTGGGGACATTACTCGGATTCGAGGTGATGAGATTCCCGTAGTAGATTGCATTACTGGGGGAAGTCCTTGTCAGGATTTATCAATCGCAGGGAAGAGAGCCGGGCTTGCCGGTGAAAGATCGGGTTTGTTCATGGAACAAATGCGAGTAATAAAAGAGATGAGAAAGAAGGAACGAGATTCTGGAAGAATTGGAAGCAACATACGGCCAAGATACATGGTATGGGAGAATGTCCCAGGAGCCTTTAGTTCGGGAAAGCCAAAAGGTTCAGACTTTGCGGCAGTCATCGAAGAAATCATCAAAGTCTGTGAACCAGATGCCGCTGTGCATGTGTGTGTCCCGGGAAAAGGATGGACAAAATCAGGATGTTACTACGCTGAGGATGGTTCCTGGAGCATTGCTTGGAGGTTACATGATGCACAGTTTTGGGGAGTCCCCCAGCGAAGAAAGAGAATCGCTCTTGTCGCAGATTTTGGAGGACTTACCGCCCCAGAAATATTATTTGAGCGCAAAGGCGTGTCGGGGAATACTGACCAGAGCAAAGAGAAGAGGGAAAAAATTGCCGGAGGAGCTAGAGAAAGCACTGAAAGAACAGTCATACCTATTAACACAATGATAGCTACTCGAAGTAAAGCACTTGGGGAAAGAACTGGATTAGGAATTGGGAATAAAGGAGAACCCCAGTTCACGATTTCCGCTGGACATGAACACGCAGTAGCGATATTGAATGACCAGGGTGGTTCTCAGATGTCGGTGAGTTATGGTGTTGTAGGAACTCTCCGTTCCCAGGAGCATGGACATCAACCTATTGTCGCAGGATTTAAATATCATCAGGGCTCGGCTGCCGGAAATATAGGATATGAGGAAGAAATTTCTCCGACATTGAGTACAGTTAAAAGCCCGGCGGTATATGATGCCAGAGGAAATGGCGGAGGAGAAATTGCACCGACTATTACAGGAGGCCATGAAGGCAGCATATCGGATTACACGGCGATACTTCAAAGCGAGTCTTCTGTGAGAAGATTAACACCTTTGGAGTGTGAACGACTCCAAGGGTATCCAGATTATTGGACCGACATCGGGGATTGGGGTTGATTCAAAGGGAAAAAGAAGAAAAACTAGTGACACAGCCAGATACAAAGCACTGGGAAACAGCATTGCACTACCGTTTTGGCAATGGCTTCTTAATCGCATTTCTGACCAATACAAATACACCCCGACACTAGGGAGTTTGTTTGATGGTATTGGAGGTTTTCCCTTGTGCTGGGAAAAGAAAAACGGAAAAGGCACAGCTTTGTGGGCAAGCGAAATTGAGGAGTTTCCTATCGCTGTGACGAAGAAACATTTTCCAGAGGAGGAATGAGTCATTAAAGTAACACTCGTTAGTTACACAAAAGACCCTTTGGGGGCAATGGAGCACGCCGCCGCTAATTGCTACGACAGTGAACCCACAAAAGAAGGGCGCATCACCCAGGCGTGCATTGCATCAGGCCATGATTCCGTAACTGAATTTGGGAGTTTTGTGTTTCATATCGAAGGGGTCAGCCGAACACTCCTTGCGCAACTGACCAGACATAGACATGCAGGGTACGCCGTAAGGTCTCAGAGGTACTGCGATGAGAGTGGATTCTCCTTTGTTACTCCGCCATCAATTGTCCAGAAGAAAAAGGAAAACAAGAAGTATGAGCGGATCATGGAAGCCCTGAACGACTGGTATAAGGAGCTTGTCGAAGAGGGGATTCCAAAAGAAGATGCGCGATATATTCTCCCTAATGCCTGTTGCACAACGCTTGAAGTTACCTTTAATTTCCGATCACTGATGCACTTCTGTAATCTTAGAATGTGCTCCAGAGCTCAATGGGAGATTCGGGAATTGGCGAATGCTATGGCGAAACTCATTGAGATGCAGATCGACATTCCTCTGTACGGTAAGCCGGTATTGTCAAAATATCTCGTGCCGATGTGTGAGACTCATAAAGTTCCGTTCTGTGAAGAGAAGAGTTGCTGCGGAAGACATCCTAAATTGGAGGATTTAGTTCATGGAGAAAAGGGAACAGCCGATAACAATTGACCAGGAAGAAAATGGACAGCTTGTTTGGAAACAAATTAAGGAGGGCAATGAATGACTTACAAAACTGGAGATTGGGTTCAAGTGAAAAAGGAATTAGATGAGTATTGCGTGTCGGCTGATGCTGTGGGACTTAACCCTGAGATGAAAGAATTTGCAGGACAACGGTTCAAAGTGAAACGTATCTGGAAGTATGAATGGAGAAGAGGCAGAAAGTACGAAGAAATGGAGACATATTCTCTAGAGGGAAGTAACTATGCTTGGGGTGCTGAATGGCTTGAGCCTGCTGAAATTCGCATCGGAGACAAAGTTCATGTGAAACCTCTGGCTGATATTTTGGAGTCCATGGAAAAGAGTGAGCTTGAGCAGAAAGTGGCCTATCCTATTAGCGAATATTGTAATGGGTTTTATTTAGTAGATGATGTTCCCCTCGAAGGATATTACACTCTTCTTGGCGTGGAGACTTGTGAAGGTAAACCCATCTGGTGGCCTGCGAATGCCCTAGAGCTTGTGGTTCCGCAGGAGCAAATGAAAACTCCGGTCAAAGTCAAGGTCTGCAAGAAGGAGAGCAAAAAGCCAGTGAAAGTAAAGGTGCGCCGCATTGAGAAGAGTCAGGACCATGACGCGGTGAATCATCCTTCCCACTATACTTCTGGCGGTGTTGAGTGCATTGATGCAATGGAGTCTGCTTTCGGGAAAGAGGCTGTGTATTGGTTCTGTGTGTGTAACGCTTTCAAATATGTTTGGCGGCATAACAAGAAAAACGGTGTGGAAGATCTGAAAAAGGCTCAGTGGTATGAGAACAAAGCGAAAGAGCTCAGCGAACAAATGGAATAAACGATGACATGAATGAAGTGAGGGCTTGATCTGCTGCTCCGATACTTCAGAAGGCTGTGGTTCTAAATAAAAAAAGCTCCAAGAAGCATTGCGCTTCTCAGAGCTCCGGTTCTCTTGTGTAAATAATTACTCTTTGTTTCTCTAACCGTATCTATATTATAAACTACGGTCATCGCCATGTCAAGATGTCACCAACATTTTTTACAGGCTTCGTACCCTGCGGCTTGAGCTGCTCCTACAGTAGTCTTTGTTGCTTTGTTGGGATTCATGCGGCCACAATCTGGGATGCTGTGATACTTATCACCAGTAGCAGACAACCAAGCTGTTTGAGAGCTTGTTGTGTTTCCGTCCCAATCCGAGGTTCCTTGGCCTACATAGATCCCCTGCATAGAGCCTCCGCCGGATACTCCGCCAGAATCAGGTGTCGGCGTAGGAGTAGGCGTTGGAGCAGGGGTGGGGGAGGGAGCGGGAGTCGCAGTAGCTATTTTATATGCTTCCTCTAGCTCGGAATACTGCGAAGAAAGAGTGTCGTATTTACTTTGAAGGGCATCCTTCTCGCCGGACAACGTACCATTCCGCCTAGACAGCGAATCAGACCTCTCGGAAAGTGAGTCTACTTTCTCATCTAGGTCTTCGTTCTCGGCCTCAAGCTCTACATTATCCGCTTGCAGACTCGACACCGTGCTGGAAAGATCTGAAACTTCTCCAGAGATAGAAACGGCAGTGATGCCCTGTGCGACGTTGAGACATAGAGAAACGATAAGCACTACCGCAGCCCACCTAGGAACGCTCTTTAGCTGGGCTTTGACAATTTCCCTTATTTGCTTCATTCATACCACCCGATTTGTTTTCTGAATATTATACCACAGAAGGAGGAACGATGGAAGAGTTCGAACGCATAATTTATGTATCTCATCCTTTCCAAGACAGGATGAGTAACTTGAGAGCAATTGAAAAAATTATTATGTCTCTAAAAAAAGAATATCCGACATACTTGTTTGTGTCCCCTAGCCACACCTTCTCATTTGAATACACAGTAGCCCCTTACGAAATTGGTCTCCAGGAATGTTATTGGATGCTGAGTAAATGTGATGAATGCTGGGTATTTGGTGATTGGGAAAATTCTACAGGTTGCCGGGCTGAAATCGAGTATTGCCGTTCTCATAACATCCCGTTGAGAATCAGGACGGGATATGAAAAAATCGCAGAGGAGGGATTGCATGAATGAGTTTAAGGCAGGGGATCGCGTAAAAGTAAAACCTTTACGCGAGATTAAGAAAACACTTGATGAGAAAAATCGCCATAAAACAAATGGTTTATATTTTAACGATGAAGATAGATTCCAAAATATGTCCAAATACTGCGATGACGGAAAGGTTTATATTATTAAAGGGGAAGCTCTTCGTGGATATGAACTAAGCGGGGAACCACCGCGGGTATGGCACAAGGATTGGCTCGAACCTGATAGTTCCATCCAAATTTATATTGATCCCAGCAATCCTAAAACGGCCCACGAAGCGGTATCTAAAGCCTGCAAGGAATGGGAAGAGAAACAGCGCGACTGGACAGAGGAGGAGATCAAGGAGGCGGAAAGGCTATCCGACGAGATAGTTTTGGAGCTGTTCCACGCAGAAAAGTCGCCAATGTTTGCGTATTCTGGGTGTGGAAACACGGTTTCCGAAGTGAAAATGAAGTTCGGAACGTGGGTTGGAACATACGGAGAGGCTTATTGCGCAAAGGTTCACGGAAAAGATGTTCCCAACGTAACCATTGGGAAGTGTGTTTGTCTCTGTAAAGCTATAGGTAGGAAGATTCCAAAGTTTATCCTTGATAAAAATAATTGAGTGAGGTGATGATGTGAGTAAGCTGCTGAATCCAGGTGACAAAGTGTTTATCAAAAACAAAGAGGACATTCTTTCTTCTCTCGATGAGAATGGCATGTCCAAGAATGGAATTAAATTCTATGAGGATATGGAAGAGTGTTGCGGAAGTGAATTCTGGATCGGGAGAAAAGGTGAGGCGGGATACTTTTTAGTTCCTCCAAAATCATCTCGGGAATGGGACATTGAGTGGTTCATCCCTACGAGGCTACATATCACGATTGACCCGCGCGAGATGGTTCAATCCGTTGCTTCAGTTTATCGGATTTGCGAAGCGTGGAGTGAATGAATTTAATTGAGTATACGCAGAAAGGAGGTGTGACATGGCTGAATATTCTTCTATATGCGGGCAGGAAAGTATGATTGCTAGAATCGGAGATGATATAAAGCTGCTCGCATTCGAGGATCTTTACGACATAATCCCCGAGCCGGAAGAATGCCTGGATGAAGAGCTTGATATTAGGATCAAGCGCCCTGAAGGGGTGTATGTACTCGACCGAGGAACACAATGGACAAGAGTAAACTGGTTGAGAAAGAGTAGAAATAAAAAACCAGTGATGTACGTTAAAATCAACGGGATCGATGGGCTTATCGTTTCAAGCAACCATCCATTGATTGTATCCAATGACGTAGAAGACACTGTTGAGGCAGCATACATAACTTCCTCTCGGAGGCAGTTTCGAGATAGTCAGCTCGACACAAGGTTCTTCGCAGGAGAAAAAGATCATATTGATGTGGACTTCATGGATCATGTGGTGTCAGACGGGTATTGCTACAACAACTACAAAGGGTTTTATCATACCTGTCATAAGAAAATTGACTTGGACGAGGGTGTCAAAGTTTCTCTGTTAGGCTACTACGTTGGTCTATTTATACTGGACGGAAGCTATGTGTATGACCCGTGGGGGAACGATATTGGTATTTCTGTTCCCTGTGCCAACATCGAGCTTGCGGAAGAATTAGCGAAAGGCGTTTATCGGGCCACGGGGATCGCAATCGAGGTTATTCCTGGAAAGAAGGAAGGAGACCCGGCACTCCTATACACGGAGAATGTTGCGATGCTGAAGCTCATGAAAGATAAGTTCGGCTTGAAGGAGAATACACTTGAACGCAAACTGCCGGAAGACATTATTGTTTATCCAAAGAAATTTCAGCTCGGCGTTGTGGATGCGTTTCTGGAAGGAGATCCATTTCACCCGTATAAAGTCGAGCCAACGTATAAAAAACACGGACGGAAACTGTCAACACAGTTTGCTATCCTTGCTAGAGTGGCCGGGCTAGAAGGGAGAGTAGCTTTTCGAGAAGGAAATCATCCTGCACAATACCCTCGCTGTGGGTATATCATTAACTGGAAAGCGTTGCCGTTCTATTACGACATAACGGATGAATGGCGGCAGATCGTGAAGGTTGCCCCGATATCAAACAGGACTTTCCTTGAGCAAAACGAGCACATGTATGAGATCTCCACGGAGTCTCACTCGTTGCTGATAAACAATATATGGACATATAACTGATTGAAGGGAGGTGAGGCTATAAGATATGGTGACACTTTATTCAAATGATTGTCCAAGGTGTAAGATGGTGAAAGCGAGCTTGGATGCTAAGAAGATTCCCTATGAAATTGTTTCCGATGAAAAGCAGATCGTGGAAATGGCAGAGAAACATGGGGTAACGAGTTTACCGTTTGCGGTTATTGAAGGTAATTTTTATGGAGCGAAGGAATTGCAGAAGTGGGTAATCGCACAGGAGGGCTAGAATGGTAAACGAATATTCCAAGTATCAGAAATATGCAGATTATGTTGAAGGCTATCGCAAAGCTAGTAACGCTGCTACGGGTAGCGCCGTAGACTCAAACGCTAATGTTGAAAACAAGAATGTGACTACTCTGTCCAGTGAGCTATTTAAGCCTGATGAGATTGGAGTATGCCGCAAAATGATGTCTGACAAGCTCACGGAAATGTTTGGTGAGGAAATCGCAGAACAGTATTTGCGTGACTTGGAACATCACATTATTTACAAGCATGATGAGACACACTCACAGCTCCCGTATTGTGCGTCCATCACATTGTATCCCTTCCTTCATGACGGGCTTGCAAAGCTAGGGGGGATTTCGAGTGCTCCAAAAAACCTTGAAGCGTTCTGTGGGAGTTTCATTAACCTGGTGTTTGCCGTTTCTGCGCAACTTGCAGGAGCCTGTGCTACACCGGAGTTCCTGACATATCTGGACTATTTTATCCGCAAGAAGTACGGGGACGATTACATTGATAGAGCAGATCAGGTAGTCGATTTATCCCAGAAAGGGAGGACGCTGGATAAGGTGATTACCGATTGCTTTGAGCAAGTAGTGTATTCACTTAACCAGCCAGCGGCAGCGCGCGGATACCAGTCAGTCTTCTGGAATCTGGCTTACTTTGATCGTCCGTATTTCGAAGAAATCTTCCGTGATTTTGTTTTTCCGGATGGAGACGAACCGAAATGGGAGACAACATCATGGCTCCAGAAACGGTTCATGAAGTGGTTTAATGCGGAGCGCTTGAGAAAGCCTCTGACGTTTCCAGTGGAAACTGTCAATCTCTTGAACGATGGCAAAGGATTTGTTGACCAGGAATGGGCTGATTTTGCTGCGGAGATGTATGCTGAAGGACATTCCTTCTTCACCTATACCTCAAGTAGCGTGGATGCCTTAGCATCATGCTGTCGTTTGAAAAACATGCTTGTTGACAACGTGTTTTCCTACACTTTAGGAGCGGGTGGGATTTCTACCGGATCAAAGTGCGTTATCACTATGAACATCAACCGTATTGTTCAGGATGCGGTTCGTGAAGGAGTAGATATCTCAGAACGAGTGAGAGAAATTGTCCAGAGGGTCCATAAGTATCTGCTGGCATATAACGAGATGATTAAAGACAATCTGGAGGCGGGCTTACTTCCTCTGTATGATGCCGGATTCATCTCTATGGAGCGGCAGTACCTGACTTGCGGGATCAACGGTGTACCGGAAGCTGCTGAGTTCTTAGGTTTGGAGGTTTCCGACAACGATGACTATAAAAACTTCGTCGAGTCGATTCTGAAACCCATTTATGCGGAAAATCAAAAAGACAGAACAAAAGATGTTCTTTGGAATACCGAGTTCGTGCCTAGCTACTGTGGGCACTGTGCGGCATAATCCATAAACCGCGCTAGTAAATTCCCTCTAATTGACTTGGAAGCCCAGAGGTGGGTGACAGGGGGCAAGTGAAATACGGCCTGAACGACTAAATGAAGGAACACCATTTCGATGGTGGTGCGATAGTCTGAACTCTCGTATAACCTTGAAACAAAAGCGAGAGAAGCGCAGAGAAATTTGCGCTCGCCTACGAAAGTATATGGGCGTAGGTTAATAAGCAACAGAATGGCAGAAAACCTCGGTGTTAAAAATGCGAAATGGGATAAGAAGGACGGATACTTTGTTCCTCGTGATTGTTACAATAGCTATTTCTATCTCGTAGAGAGTGAGAATACCAGCCTTATTGAAAAGTTGATTTTACATGGTGAGAAGCTTACCAAGTATTTGGATGGTGGATCTGCCCTTCATGCAAATCTGGATGAGCACTTGACTAAGAATCAGTATAAGAAAGTAATGCAGGATGCGGTAAAAACCGGGTGTTCTTATTTCACTTTCAATATTCCGAACACGATTTGCAATGATTGCGGGTTTATTTCTAAGCACAAATTGGATAAGTGTCCCAAGTGTGGAAGTGAAAATATCGATTACTTGACCCGCGTGATAGGTTACCTGAAGCGCGTATCTAAGTTCAGCGAAGGACGCCAGAAGGAGGCTGCAAAACGGTACTATGGAACCTAAGTTGAAATATCTCGGCTACGGGATTACGTTTCAAGAGGTTCCTGACGAAGTATCTTTGGTAATCAATATTAGTGGCTGCCCTTACAAATGTGAGGGTTGCCACAGCGATTACCTTTGGGAATATGAAGGGAACTATCTTTTAGACGATCTCTACCGCCTGCTCAAAGAATATGAGGAGTATATCACATGCGTTTGTTTTATGGGCGGGGATCAAAACAATAGGGAATTGCAACAGGCCATTGACATGGTTCACAGCAAAAATCTCAAAGTGTGCATCTACAGTGGACGGAAGTTCTCGTCTCATGGACGGGACTATCTTGAAATGTTTGCGCCGGAATATTACAAGATCGGTAACTACGATAAGAACCTTGGTGGATTGACCAGCCCGCGAACCAATCAGCGGTTTTATAGGCGTACCACATGGGGATACGAAGACATTACTTCTGTCTTCAGGAAAGGAAAACACAATGACAATCAAAACAAACCCTAACAGAGAGATCGTTGACAGTGTAAGAGCTGCATTGAAGGAGAACGGCGGTTACTGTCCCTGCTCTCTGGTCAAGGACGAAGATCACAAGTGTATGTGCAAAGACTTTATTGAACAGGGGTTAGGCCCCTGCCATTGCGGGTTATACGTCAAGGTGGAGGTGTAACTCATGTTTGTACTTTTAACAGCCCTGTTTGCAATCACTACTGCGGTCTGCGCAATTGGATGGATTAAGCACAAAGTGGCGAACAATTTACTTTTGAAATACATGCTGTATAAAGGGTACAATCTCCCAACGAAAGAGGACATCAAAGAATGTGCGGACATGACAGTCCAAGAATTGATTAACAAAAAGAATTAACGGAGGATTTATCGAATAATTGCCAAAGGAGCATATTTTATCATTAAGCTACGGAAAGGACAGTTTAGCTTGCCTCGGCGCTATAGAGCGGCTGGGATGGCCCCTTGACCGTATTGTCCACGCCGAAGTCTGGGCTACGGACACCATCCCTGCTGACCTGCCGCCGATGGTCGAATTCAAATCCAAGGCCGACAAGATCATCAAGGAGCGCTGGGGAATTGAGGTTGAGCATGTATCGTCCGGGGTCACGTTTGAGCAGGGATTTTATTTCTCTCGAGGCCGGACGGGAATAAAAACAAAATTTCCTGGCAAGCGATACGGTTGGCCCATGCAAAGGGGGCAGTGGTGTTTACAACAGCTTAAACTGCCAGCCCTAAGCAAAATCAGCAAAGACGCAATACACTACATTGGGATTGCCGCGGACGAGCCAAACCGATTTGGGACACTGTCCGAAACCAAAAAGTCCCCGTTAGTGGAGGCAGGATGGACTGAAGCTGATTGCCGTAAATGGTGCGAAGAGAATGGCCTACTCTCCCCAATTTACACGACCTCCACACGAGGAGGATGTTGGTTTTGCCATAACCAGTCGGTAGATCAGCTAAGGCTTCTGCGTAAGAGTTACCCCGGGTTGTGGGCGCTGATGCTCAAGTGGGACAAGGATAGCCCAGTCACGTTCAAGTCTGACGGCCACACGGTACACGACTATGACCGGCGCTTTCAGATGGAAGACGAAGGTGCAATAAAACCTGGAGATAGGAAGTTTAGATGGAAAATGATTTGCGAGGAGTTAGATCAATGAATATGACATGCTTTGAAAGCAAGATCGCAAGTAACAGTAATTATTGCAGAGCTCTAATTACAAAGCTCAGACCGGATGCGAAGATCCCTACGGCTGGGAGTGCTCAAGCGGCAGGATATGACCTATACGCATGTATGCCGAGTGAGAGAATTATCTCTCCTGGAGGAACTGTAATGATTGGCACCGGGCTTTCTATTGCTCCGCCGCCCGGATGCTTTGGAGCAGTATTCGCCAGAAGTGGATGGGCAACAAAAAGGGGATTGAGACCTGCAAACTGTGTAGGAGTGTGTGACGAGGATTATCGGGGAGAATATATGGTAGCCCTCCATAATGATTCCCCAGACGAGCAAATCATCCATCCTGGAGATCGAATCGCACAACTCGTATTTCTGCCCTATATGAAGGTGGATTTCCAGGAGGTTGACTCTTTGGATTCGACTGATCGCGGGGTAGGAGGATTTGGAAGCACAGGTAAGTGACAGGACTAGGGCGGGCAACCGCCCTATTTTTTAAGGAGAGAAGCGCATGAAAGAAGTTCCCATTTGGGAAAAGAGTAATTTGACGCTTGAAGAGGCATCAGCCTATTTCAATATCGGCGTAAACAAGCTGCGTCAAATCAGTGATGCAGACGACTGCCGGTTTGTCTTGTGGGTAGGAAATAAGCGCCTTATCAAGCGGAGGGGGTTTGAAAAATATCTTGAAAGCATGTTTTCCATCTGACTTTATTATTGCGGGAAAATATGGTATACTAACTATAGTGTCTGAAGTGCGCTTTTCTAGGAAGGAGTGAAACGATGTCTGAAAAGCGCAAAGATAACAATGGAAGGGTGCTAAAAGCGGGTGAATCACAGCGGGCAAATGGCACATACATGTTCCGGTATGCAACACCCCAAAAAGAAAGAAAATGTTTGTACGCAAAAACACTGGAGGAGCTGCGAATAAAGGAAGATGCGGTAACTAAAAACAGATTGGACCGTATTAGTGATGAGGGAGACAAAATAACCGTATATGAATTACTTTGTCAATACCTCGATCTCAAGAGAAATCTGAAGCAAACCACCCTACACAACTACAACAGCATAAAAAAGAAAGTCAAAAACACTTCTATCGGTTCACTGAAGGTTTCTAAGGTCAAGCCATACGACGTGAAAAGATGGTGCGTCGAATTAAGCGATCTGGGGTTCAAATACTCGACAATCTCTGTATGGATAAAAACCCTCCGGTCAGCATTTAATTTCGGTATTGAAAACGATTTGATAAGAAAGAACCCGTTTGCGTTCGTTCTATCTACGGTTATTGTCGATGACACCAGCGAGCGCGTTGCTTTGACCAAAAAGCAAAAAGAACAATATCTGAAATGTCTGGACAAATATGGAGACCCAATTTATAGTAGGGAAATTAAAATCTTGCTTGCTACAGGTCTTCGTATAGGAGAATTGTATGGCCTCACATACTCGGACATCGATTTTGAAAATCTGTGTATCCATGTGACTAAGCAGCTTCAACACGATAGTCATGGAGTATACCGTGTAACTACCCCAAAAACTTCCTCTTCAAATAGAACAATTCCCATCACGGCCGATACTGCGGAGCTATTTCGGGATGTTATTGTTCTGAGGAAAAAGGTGAAAGTTGAGCCAATGGTTGACGGTTATGCGGGGTTTTTGTTCGTAACCTGCTATGGAAACCCACAATCATCAGTGAACCTTGAAGGCTATATGAAGAAGTTCCATGAGAAAGTTCGTGCTATCTGCGGCTCAGATTTTCCAAAGATTACGCCTCACAATCTGAGACACACGTTTTGCACAGAGGCTATGAATGCTGGTATGGACCTCAAGACGTTGCAGTATCTCATGGGACATTCTTCGGCTTCAATGACGTTGGATACATACTCTCACGCCAACTACGATAGTGTAAAAGAAACTTTCATGAGATTGCTTGGATAGGATATTGAACGCAGATGCTCCTTACACCAAAACTTACACCAAAACTTACACCAAATGCCAGTAGAAAGGCGTAGACTTACAAAGAGTTTTCTGCTAATCCAAATTCTTTCGGAATTCTTTCGGATTTCCAGCCAGTTGAGTAGGTACTTGAAAAAGCCCGCAATTCCTTGAAAAATGATGGTGGACTTACACCAAATTTCATAGTAAGGAATCAATAGGATTGCTGTCAGAAATTCGCAAGAAATGGCTGGTAAGATAGTGCCATGGAAAAGGAAAGCCGGGGGACGCCTCCGGTAAAGAGCGGGGGAGACCCCTTGAAGAAAGGAACAGCCATGAAACTCTTGCGGATCGTTCGGAACGTGGTGCTGCTGGTGCTGGCCCTGTGCCTGTGCGCCGTGCTGGCCCTGGCCTTTTTAGGCTGGCAGATGTACACCCAGGCATTGGAGGAGATGCCCCTGGATCAAAAGGTGCGGCAGGTGCGGACTCAGGAAAGCTACACCACTTTTGAGGAGCTGCCAGATACCTATGTGCAGGCGGTTATCGCTGCGGAGGATCACCGGTTCTACCAGCACAGCGGCATCGACGTTATCGCCATTGGCCGGGCCCTTTGGAATGACCTAAAGGCCATGTCCTTTGTAGAGGGTGGCAGCACCATCACCCAGCAGCTGGCCAAAAACCTGTATTTTACCCAGGAGAAACAGCTGACCCGCAAGGTGGCGGAGATGTTCATGGCGTTCCACCTGGAGGCAAACTACACCAAAGAGGAGATCTTTGAGCTGTATGTCAACTCCATCTACTTTGGCAGCGGATGTTATGACGTGGCCTCCGCCAGCCAGACCTATTTTGGGGTGTCCCCCAGCCAGATGACCGATGACCAGTGCACCCTGCTGGCAGGCGTGCCCAATGCCCCCTCGGTCTACGACCCCACCGTCAACCCCGACCTGAGCCAGCAGCGCCAGCGGCAGGTGGTCAGCCTGATGGTGAAATACGAATACCTCACAGAAACAGAGGCCGCCTCCCTGCTGGCGGCGGCCTAATGGCTGTTTGAGCGATAGAATTTGAAAGTGCAAGGGAAGAAGGGATAAAATGCGGGAAGACCTGATGCAGGAACTTCGCCGGATTACAGAGGAAGAGGAACAGCTGCTTGCCGGGGGCCAGGTGGACCGGAGCCTTTACACCACGGGAAGCGCCTTTTTAATTGACAGCGACAAGCTGTTGGCCAAGGGGAAACTGATTACCGTGCGGCCCCACACCCGGTTCGCAGCGTTTCCTCTGCACACCCATAATTATGTGGAGATCATGTATATGTGCTCGGGGCAGACCGTCCACCATGTCGAGGGGCGGCCTCCTCTTACGCTCCGAAAGGGGGAGCTGCTGTTTTTAAACCAGCAGGCCTCCCACAGTGTGGAGCGGGCCGGGGAGGAGGATGTGGGTGTAAATTTTATCGTGCTTCCCCAGTTTTTTGACTACGCCCTCAACCTGATCGGCACGGACAACGTGTTAGGGCGTTTTGTCCTGAGCGGCTTAAAGCAGAGCGGCGGGGGGGGGAGGTGCCCCCCTTTTCGGGGGGCAGAGGGGCCCCCCCCGCAGAAACCCGGGGGGAAGCTTGGGGGGGG
>ENA-OQEY01000336-OQEY01000336.1-human-gut-metagenome-genome-assembly--contig:-NODE-336-length-33839-cov-19.374208_pt1 | contig 33839 bp, 31 predicted proteins | sample MGYA00242801_ERZ504647 | MGnify/ENA primary metagenome ERZ504647 (study PRJEB26092, sample SAMD00036204) | human gut metagenome | host: Homo sapiens | study: EMG produced TPA metagenomics assembly of... | reverse complement strand
CTATTTTGTCTGCAAATTCTCCTATTGAGTAATATTTCATATTATCACCTCAATAGTATTATATCATAATCTTTAAACAATTTATAGATTTTTATATAAAATTATATATTATTTATAACAGCTTTAAGCCTCTATTCTAAAATTAAATTTTATATCTTCTAAAAAAATATGCTAAAATATATATTATGTTCATTTCTTTGATGGCAAAGAAACGAACCAAAGAAAGCCACCGCAGATAAAATTTTAGCTTTGAAAAATATTATCATTTCATACAATGCTTAAAACTCGCTCCGCTCAGACAGTTAAGCAAAAACCGTATTCAATGATAATTTTTTTCAATAATCATGCGATTACCGCTAAATTTTATAATGCGGAAGAAATAACATATTATTTGTAACTAAAAATAATAACCAAATCTCCCTCACGTTAGCGAATTTTACGGTAGCCGTAGGCTATTGGCAAGGATAAAATTATGGCTATGGTTTTAGCTCTACTGTTTGAGCAACGCGAGTTTAGAGCGTTATAGACATAATTTTATAATTGACAAAGTAAAATTGATATCGGGAGGTAGAGTTCTTTTGTTACTTTTCTTGCTCATGAAAGAAAAGTAAATCTAAATAGCATCTATATATATGTTCATCTCTTTTGTAGTAAACAAACAACACCATAGATAAAATTTTATAATCACCTTTATATTACTAATAAAAATAAAATCAATATCTCAAAATATTTTCTTTTTGATTTATTTTTCTTTTAATAAAAGAAAAATGAACATTACTATAAGGAGGAAAAAATTTTATGAATATTTTACTAGCTATTGCTGTTATGATTATTATCATTATTGCTAGTTATTTAGCTGATAGAAAATACCCTACAAAGAGAATATTTATTATTCCTTGTGGCATTATTTTACTTTGTTTTGTAGCTGTCTATAGTTCTTTAGTGATACCATCTTCTTCAAATTCTATCTCTACTGAGCAACGTTTGGCTATTTTAAATGAACAACCTTATTTTATAACATGGTACAATGATTATAAAGAAGATATCAATCAGCTAGATAGATTTGCTACAGTTTATCACAAAATCATTTCTAATTATGAAAATCAATCCATATCTGCAACTGAAGCTTTAAGTCAATTGCAAAGATTATATGATGAAACAAATGCTTTTAATAATTCACTACAAGATGCTTTACCGCCAAGTGAATTATCACAAAACAATTATACATTAGTTTATAATATTTTGGAAAAAACTCGTGTTTATAGTTATAAATTAAATGAAACTATTCGTCAAAGTATTGTAATCATCAATGAAGGAACTTACAATCAAATTGAACATAAAGATATTGTAAATAATTTAAATCGCATTTATGCTATTGAAGCTCCTATAATGTTAGATATCAATAGCGAAGTATCGCAAATTAAAGATAATCTAACTATCCCAGAAAATTAATCATAAATTTAATATAGATAAAATAAAAGGTGATACTAAAAGTATCACCTTTTTTATTATAATTCTTATTATAAATCCTTTACAATTGTTTTGAGGTATTCCGCAAAGTCTCCAGATAAATCATCACGACGGAGAGCAAATTCTACTGTAGCTTTTAAAAAGCCTAATTTATCGCCTACATCATAGCGTTTGCCAGTGAAATTATAAGCATAAACATTTTCACGTTTTGCCATAACTTTGAGTGCATCTGTTAACTGTATTTCTCCACCTTTACCTGGCTTAGTATTTTGTAATACTTCAAATACATCTGGAGTGATGATATATCTACCAAGCACTGCCATTTGACTTGGAGCTTCTTCAATGCTTGGTTTTTCAATCATATCATTGACTTTCATCAATTGCTCATTGATAGTTGGCACGCCTGCTACAATACCATAAGAAGAAACTTTTTCTTTTGGCACTTGTTGACAACCTAAAATAGTAGCACCTGTTTGTGTGTACATATCCATCAATTGTTTTAAAGCTGGCATTTCAGGATTATAAACTATATCATCACCTAATAATACAGCAAATGGTTCATTATCAATGAATGCTCTAGCACATAAAATAGCATCACCTAAACCACGCATATGTTTTTGGCGAATGTAATGTACATTGATTTCTGATGTTTCCTGTACCATTTCCAATAATTTAGTTTTACCTTTAGCTTTTAATTCAGCTTCTAAAATTGGCGCGCTATCAAAATGGTCTTCAATTGCACGTTTAGCATGACCACTGATGATCAAAATATCTTCAATACCGCTAGCAATAGCTTCTTCCACTATGTACTGAATAGTAGGTTTATCTACTATTGGTAACATTTCTTTAGGTGTTGCTTTTGTCGCTGGCAAAAAACGAGTACCAAAACCAGCAGCAGGTATAACAGCTTTGCGAATCCGTTTCATAACAATCTACTCCCTATAATCTACTCAAATAAATAAAATACTTTAAATTGTGACAATTTTATACAATCAAAATTTATTATAGCATAAAAAAAGATTTTCTTCATGAAATTATTTATTCGATCTATCATGAAGAAAATCTCTATTTTTATTTTTATTAATGATTGACCTGTTTAGCTAAAGTTTCATTCATATGTCTTATACCTTCTTCTAAATTAGCCAAATGTTTATCCATGCGAAATAACAAAAAACTTGCTACTACCATAGGAAAACCATAATTTGCTATATACGTAAAAATATATTCCATATTATCACCTTAATTCTTTATTTCTCTAGAGATTTATTAATAAAAGCTAATGCTTTACGATAATTTTTGCTTACAGCTTGTACAGATATATGCAATAATTTTGCTACTTGTTTATATTTTAATCCTTTAAATACTACTAAGATAAAGACTTTACACTGTTTAGGTGGCAATTGATGAATAAGTTTTATTATATCTAATCTAGAAGAAATACTATCTGCTAAATCCTCATCTACTGCCAATAAATCCCCAAATTCTTTTATTTCATCTTCATCATCTGTATTCATTTGAGCAGATAAAGATACTTCATTTTGCCAAATACGCAAATATCTGCGAAATAAAGTATGCACACCTTGATATACTTTTACTTTAGCGTAACCAGCAAAAGGCACACCTAAAGACTCATTAAAATCCTTAATTGCTTGATAAAAACTAATCACGGCTTCTTCATATGCCTCTTCTTGAATAGATATTAAATGATGTTGTCTAGAAGCACTATTTAATAAATTCTTATACTTATTTAATAATAACTGTATAGCATAATTATCTCCAGCTTTAGCTTTTATTAATAGTCTTTCCATCTAATCGTCTTCTTTCTATCATCAAGAGAATAATTTAAAAGAAAAAGGGGTGACACGCACCCCTTTTTCCTTATTCTGCAGCGATTTCTGCTGTGTCCTGACGATTTACACTACCTAAATTATATTTTTGTAAGCCCGCTATTTTTTGACCGATATCTAAAATATCATCTTCTGCTAAAGAAGGATTGATATAACCGAAACTACGACTGCTATAGCTAGCTTTACCTGTAGAAGTAGTACCTGTTTCCACTTTAATAATGATTTCACATTCTGCGTTTTTCTTAACTGCCATAATACATTCCTCCTAATGAACTATAAAATTATAAATTAAACTTAAGCTAAAACATCTTGTGTAGTAGTTGTGATATATGCTTCTTTAATCGCTGTTGCTTTATGATTATTTTTGATAATAGCCTGTGTATCAATCATTTTCTGCATAACCACATCGACTTCACTCTTTGTCAATTCATCTTTAGGAGCTGCCAAATTATATTTAAAATCGTCTCCATTATCTAAAGTAAATACCATTGTTAATTTACGTGTATCTGCCATAAAAAATCACTCCTTAATTTTAAAATTTAAAAATACATCATAGCTTTAATTGATAACATCTTTTGCCGCCGTTTTTTATTCATCTTATCAACTCCTTACACTTATTTACTTGCAACTTAGATTGCAAAAATCAACCCCTAAATCAAAAATTTTTTCTTAGCAAGTAAAAAAGGCAAACTATTATCCAAAAACATAATAGTTTGCCTTTCGCTATATGTGCAGTTATGAATTTAAACTTTATATATTTTCTGCGAAGTATTTTCTAAACTTATATTTTTAAGGTCAAATAAATTTGAGGCGTAAAATTTATCCATTCTCATACCAAAACCAATACAAATTTTAAAAATAGTATCTTCTGTAGGATTACGACTTTTTTCACTTAATAAGCTAGCCACAGTTGAAGGTGGCATTCCTGCTTTATTTGCCAAGCCATTTATGCTCAAATTATAAGCCTTACACAATTCCAAAATCCTATAATCTACTGCCTTTATAAGTAGCATTATAATCATCTCGCTTTTTCTTAAATTAACTATATTATACTCTTATAAAAATAAAATGTATTCGACATATCGTAAATTTTTATAAAAATAACAAAAAATTTCCCCAAATTTGCTTAAAAGGTTTAATTTCTTCATTTAAACTGCAAGTAAATCATTAAAGGAGTGATTACTTATGCAAAATTTTCAAGTAGTAGATATCTCAGCTTGGCAAGAAAAACTCAATTGGCAAAAACTAAAAGCAAATAATATTCAAGGCGTTATTATCAAAATAGGTGAATACACTCATCTAGATGAAATGTTTATCTCACATGTAAATAATGCTGTAACTTATAATCTGCCCTATGGCATATATTATTATGCTCATGCTTCAACAATTGATAAAGCTATAGCAGAAGCTAATTGGGTAGATAAACAAATCAAAACATATCTCAATGGACAAAATCCACCACTTGGCATCTGGTATGATGCAGAAGATAAATCTATACTCAAAAACAATATCAATGTAGCTTATATGATTGGCAATTTCATCAATCAACTAAACGAACTAGATTATAATTATGTAGGTCTATATAGTTCCTATAATTGGCTCACCAATATCATTGACTTAAATCTACTTGCAGATTATATTCCCATCTGGTCTGCTCAATATTATCATGAAAACAGCTTTAAACTTGAATATCCTAATCGTATCTGCAAGATATGGCAATATACAGATCATAAGCAAATAGATGATATGATACTTGATTGTAATATTTATTATGAATAACACAAAACCCCAAAGAAAATATTATCTTTGGGGTTTATTTATATCTATCTATTTAACTCTTGTAAATATCTTGATAAAGCATCCTGCCATGCAGGTAATCTATTAAATCCTGCTTCATCTAAACATTTTTTGCTCATTCTTGAATTATGTGGTCGTATAACTTTTGTTGGAAATGCTGTTGATGGTACTGGTTCAACATTTATCTTTATATCTGCTTGTTTAAATATTTCACAAGCAAAATCATACCATGAACATATCCCTTCATTTGTAGCATGATAAATACCATATTTATCAGATAAAGCCATATCACAAAGTAATTTTGCTAAATCCACTGTATAAGTTGGTGAACCTATTTGGTCATTAACTACAGTTAATTTATCATGATTTTTAGCTAAGTTAAGCATGGTTTTAATAAAATTCTTACCATTACTGCCAAATACCCAAGAAATACGCACAATAAAATATTTATCTAAAATCTCTTGTACAGCTAACTCTCCATCAAGTTTAGATTTCCCATAAACATTTTGTGGTGCTTTTTCATCATTTACTTCATAAAAATCTTCGCCACTACCTGCAAATACATAATCTGTACTAATATAAATCATCTTAGCATTAATTTCCTTACATACATTTGCTAATTCCTTAGTTGCTAAATGATTTATTTGATCACAAAGTTCTACTTCATCTTCTGCCTTATCTACTGCTGTATAAGCTGCACAATGAATTACTACATCTGGTTTATATGCTTTAACAAAAGCTTGCATTTTTTCTATATCTATCAAAGAAAACTCATTTCTTGTTGTACCAATACATTCTATATTTCTAGTTTTTAATTCACGTATTACATCAAAACCTAATTGACCTGTATAACCCGTTACTAAAATCTTCACTCCAAATCACTCCTTACAAAGAAAGAGAGCCTAAGCTCTCTTTTTATTTATCTATTTTTATACATCTTATCATAGTAATCTTTGTATTCACCACTGATGATTTTTTCCCACCAAGATTTATGTGTCAAATACCAATCAATAGTTTTCTTAATGCCATCATCAAACTTAGTAGCAGGGAGCCAACCAAGTTCATTATGAATTTTTGTAGGATCTATAGCATATCTACGATCATGACCTGGTCTATCTGTTACAAATTCAATTAAGTCTTCACTTTTACCAAGCTCTTTTATAATTGTTTTCACAACTTCTAAATTAGTGCGTTCATTATGACCACCAATATTATATACTTCGCCAATTTTCCCTTTGCGAATAATCAAATCTATAGCAGAACAATGGTCTTCTACATAAAGCCAATCACGTACATTTTCACCTTTACCATACACTGGTAATTTTTTATCATTTAAAGCATTTGCTATCATGAGTGGAATTAATTTTTCAGGGAAATGATATGGTCCATAGTTATTAGAACAGCGAGAAATAGTCACAGGTAATTTATAAGTACGATAATATGCTTGCACTAATAAATCTGCTGAAGCTTTTGAAGCTGAATATGGACTAGATGTATGCAGTGGCGTTATTTCTGTAAAGAATAAATCTGGTCTATCTAGTGGTAAATCTCCATAAACTTCATCTGTAGATACTTGATGATAGCGAATATTACCATATTTACGACAAGCATCCATCAGTACACTTGTACCAATTACATTCGTCTGTAAAAAGATTTCTGGATTTTCAATAGATCTATCCACATGAGATTCTGCTGCAAAATTTACTACAACATCAGGCTTTTCACCTGCAAATAATTCATCAATAAAATCTCTATCAGCAATATCTCCTTTAATAAATTTAAATTTAGGATTTTTCATTGCTACTTCTAATGTTTCTAAATTGCCAGCATAAGTAAGTTTATCTAAACAAATTACTTCATCATTTGGATAATTATCTAATTCATAATAAACAAAATTACTACCAATAAATCCTGCTCCACCAGTTACTAATATTTTCATTATTTATCTTCTCCATATACAACTATTTTTATCTTTACGCCTCTAAAAATAAATAAAAAAGATAGGTAGATAACAATCTACCTATTCTAACATTCACCAAATAACTATTCCTTCATATTTTCTTTTGCTATAAAAATATTATATTATACTATATTATTTTTTTATTAATCTATATATACCCTTCATTTTTTCTAATAAATATTTTGGTATATATTTTTTTATTTCTTTTTTTATAGCAATTTTCTTTAATACTTTACTATAATAATACTCATCTACTTTATTAAATCCACCAATTTTATATAATTCCATTATTTTGTTTCTATATTTACCATATTTACTAGGTTCTCTTAATTGAGTATTAACAACAGCCACTTTTTCATAAGTAGTATCAAAATATACTATTTCTTGACCTAATTTTTCTAATCCTAATTTACCTTTTTCTGTATTAATTATTATTGCTGATATGCCTTTTTTAGTATCTAGTAATCCACCATTTATCTTCAGTAATTCTGGATGTTCTTTTTCTATTCCCCAATAATCACCTATTGTAATATCACCAGTTCTATGCTTATTTGTATACTTACACTTATAACAATTTAATCTTAATATATCTGTATATAAAAACATACTAGCATAAGTAGATTCATCTAAATAAATATATTTTCTTTCTTTTTGCAATTTATTTTGTTTTAATATATCTGCTGATAATATATATGGTCCCCAACCATCTTTTTTATCTCTAAATTTAAAATCTAATATTTTACCATTAAATTTTTTCTCTAATATTTCTAAATAACCTTTAAAAAATTCTGCATTAGGCACCCCATGACAAATTATATCTATTGTAAATAAATTATCATACTCTTTTCCTAAAAAAGCCTTAAGTCCTGCAACCTGACAAGGTGTTCCTGAAAACAAAATTTGTTTTTTATCATTTAATAATGTTCTAATTTCCTTATATACATTGCCAATATCACTTTGTACATATTTTGAACCTAATAATTTATCTAAATTCTCCAAGCTATTAATACCTATATGTTTAGGCACTAAAGTATCATTCTCATTTACTAATGCAGATCCATAAACTATGCCACCTATAGATAAAAAATATTCAGCAAAAACAGCAAAAATCCCACCAGAAGCTGATTTCATTATTTTATTTTCATCTTTTCTTGCAGCCACAACCACTTGTAATGGTTCATTTTTTTCTATCACATTTTGAAAAGCACATACTTTTTTACAAGCACCACAACTTATACATTTAGTATAATCTATTTTAGGATATTTAAAACCATACTCATCTACTACCATTTTAATTGCATTTTTAGGACAAATATTATAACAAGCTCCACAAGCACAACAATCTTCTTTTTTTTCAAATAATATTATCTTATTTTTCATCTATATTTCATTCCTTTATAAAAATGGAATATGCCACTAAAAACATATCCCATTTGTTTATTATCTTTTTTTCAAAACTTTCTTCAATATTATTTTAAACACAGTATAATTAGTAACGAATGTATAAACAAATGCCAATATCATTCCTAAAATTTGTAAATTTAAATTCATAGAATAAAATAAACCAAATATTATACCTGTAATCAACCAATCACTTAAAATACCATATTTATTTTCTTTTAAAATAACATATTTTCTTACTTTTATTTTTCTATATTGATATACAACAAAATTAGCTATTAATGCTGCTATTGATACAGCATACAATCCTCCATATTGAATACTTGCAATCATTAACACCAAATTAATAACGGCTGCTACAATAGTTGTTATTCCCATTATTTTAGTATCTTTATATGCTGTAAAAATTCCACCATAAAAACCTGATATATTTGAAAAATATGTTGCCAGTAACAATATTGGTACATATAAAATAGCTTCACTAAATGAATCGGCAATTAGTATTTTAAAAATAAACGGCATACAAGCTGTTATCATTAATACAATTGCATACATAAATCGCTTCAGATATTTATATACCATATTGTAAAATTCATCTTTATTATCATCCTGCACAACTCGCGCAGAACTTTCTTTCCATGATTGATAAAAAAATCCATATATCATGTCCATAGCTGTTGCAAATTTAGATGAAATTGCATATAAACCTACAAAACTGCCATTCAATATATTCATAATAACTATTCTGCTAGATAAATTTATAATAAGCCATGATACCCTGTTTGGTATTAACGGGATAGAATAACGTATCATATCTTTTGTTAGTTTTCTATCTACCGCTTTATATTTTATATATCTCCAAAGTTTTAATAAATATATATATACAATAGATACACTTACTCTGCCTATTATCATTGCAGACAACATTCCAACTACGCCCCAATAAAAAACAGCAATAAATAATACATTTAAAATTATCTGCAATACACTAGACAAAAAATTATATACAGCAAAAGCATCTGTACGCCCTATTCCTCTTAACAAAGCAGATAACATTACACTTAAAATTTCAGAAAAAACAAATACAATCAAAAGAGTTGCATATGTATATTCTATATAATATAAAATAGGAGTTACTATTATAATAAAAACAATACCTCCTATTAATACAATAAACATAGATATAGATATTATTTTTGTTTTATCTTCGTCTGTTTTACTGTCAATCAAAAAACGAAAAATAGCTTCATCCATTAAACAAGAAATAAACGGTACACTAAATGCCGATAATGTAATGATATAATCTATAATGCCATATTCTTCTGTAGATAATATAGCCGTATACAAAGGCAATAAGAAAAATGATATTGCCTTTGCACTCAAATTTCCGATAGCTATAATACCGGTATTTTTTAACAGCCGCTTTGTTTCATTCATTCTTATCCTCTATTCAATGCTTTATTAAGATATTCCAACGAACCCTTTCTCATTTTATTTAAATTGGTTTTAACTTTTTTATAATCAATCTCTTTATTAATATCAAACCCAACTTTATATATTCGTTCAGGAATGCCTAAATTATTCAACAAATCAACCATCCTTGATGAACTTCTTTTTGTCGCAAACGTTACAAACTTTTTATTAAATATAATTGAAAATACAGTAGCATGAAATGAATTTGTAATTACATACTCTGCATTTTTTATATACTCAAGAAACATATCCGGTCCTACGCCAAAAGCATTTTCACCCTTTAACCCGCTGAATTTTTTATTAGTTATATAAACAACCTTAATATTGTGTTTTTTACTAAAATCATTACAATAATTTACTAGACTTGCATTATATTCCAACATATAAACAAATACATACTTTTCATTTATACTTTGTTTACCTACTATTGAACTATAATTTTCTGCATCTAATAATAACGTCGGATCCAAAACAACTTCTATTTTCTTTTCCGTCAACGGTTGAATTAAAGGCAATGTACTTTTTTCTCTAACAGATATATAATCTATATCTTTAATTGCTTCCTTTAAATCTTCATCATAATCTTTAGCAAATTTTACATGAGCTAAGCTAGGCGCATAAGCAATCTTTAACTTATCCTTATTTGCAAACTTTAAAAAATATGCCGGTTCAACACCTTGCGTACAATCTAAATTCCAAATCTGATCGCTACCACAAATAAATATATCAAACTTTTGATTTAATTCTTTCATATCATTGCTATTATAATATTTTTTATCCGTCAAATTAAAATATTTTTCAGCAAACATTTCAAAATTTTTCTTGCGCTTATAATTCTGCCTTAAAAACAATAAATCACTAATAACAGCTTTAGGATTTTTACAATACATTTTTGTTCTAAATAAACGATATTGCTCAAAATCCTTCTTATAAATAAAATCTATTACACTAACTTCATAATTTTTATTCTGTAATAAAGTTTTTAAAGCATATGCCTGTAACACTGAACCATAATTATATGCAAAATAAAATGTTATTATACCAATATTTTTCATAATTTCACCTTAATTAAGTTTTTAATATTTATAAAAATATATTAACTAATTAATATATTAGAGCTTACATCTAATTTCAAAATAATACATTCTAAATATTGTATACCAATAAACATTTTATGTAATTTCTTGCCATAAGTTACTATTTTTATCTAAAGCTTTTATAAACTTAGCGGGATTTCCTACATATACGCCATTACTAGGAATACTTCTTGTAACCACACAACCTGCACCAATAATTACATTATCTCCTATAGAAATATCTCCAATAACAGTAGCATTTGCTGCAATATATACATTATTTCCTATCGTTGGAAAATGTGAATTATTTTTCCCAATTACAACTCCTGGTGCTACTCTAAAATTTTCTCCAGCTGATTTAACAAAAATAACTGAATGATTATGAAAAACAACTAGTCCTTTTCCTATTTCTTTTTCCGCAAAAATTTCTATAGTCTTATATCTTCCTAAAAAACATTCATTTAATAAACAAAGAATTTTAGAACCTTTCATTCTATAATATAAAACACTTCTAAAAGATTTTTCAAAAAGTAAACTATAATTCAACCAAAAGATTGAATTTGAAGATTGAATTTTTTTATTATATAATGTGTTCCATTTTAGTAAACGATAAATATCTTGTTCTATTATTTTTTTAGTATTTAAATCAGCTAAAACAAAAAATATATCTGCAAATAAACATCTCCATGATAAAATTAATGTAAGTATTACTCTTTTGTTTATCATATAAATCTATCTCCTAAATTTTATTGTTTTTTTTATATATATTAATAAATTTAATATATTCATTCGATATAAAATAAATTTTATTCTTATTTTTATATCACAATCTGTATAATTAAATATATATTTTTTATTTGAATCCAACTCTCTTTTACATTCCAAATACATTTTTCTATTTTTATTTTTTTCATTTTTATTGACTTTATAATACTGAACACATACATTTAAAGCTCGCATTAAATATCCTATTTTAGGTACATTTATATTATTATTTAATAAAAATACATATCTTTCCTTAGCTATTAAAAAAGCTTTATAATTTTTTTCAATAGATAATTCTGTTACTAAACTATTTTCTCTAACTCTATAAACATATAAATTTTTAGATATATAATATATTTTTTCTGCTTTTAATATTATTTTATGTAAGACAGCATAATCTTCCATTAAAGATATATTTTCAGGAAAAAATATATCTTTAATTAAATTTCTTTTAAAAATTTTTTGCCATAATTGATTTTGAAGTCTTCTATCAATCGTAATTTCTTTTAAAAATTTTTGTTTACTTATATATCCAGAAATATAAGAGAATTTCTTTTCTTTATATTCTCCATTAATTAATACTGTATAATCAAAAAATAAAACATCTATATCATTTTTTAATATATTTTTTATATTTTCCCACCAATTGTTATTAATATAATCATCAGGATCAATCCATCCTATATATTTTCCTTTGGCAATCTTTATACCTAAATTTCTTGCCGCACTAACGCCTTTATTTTTTTGATGAACTACTACAAATCTTTTATCTAATTTAGCATATTTATCACATATAAGTCCACTTTTATCAGTTGAACCATCATCAACACATATAATTTCTATATTATCTTTTATATTTTGTTTTATTATAGAATCTAAACATTCTTTTATATATTTTTCTACATTATAAACAGGAATAATTATAGAAATTAATATTTGCATATTATCACCCTACTTATTTGAAAACATTAATATATTATAACCATATTCTTGTCCAAAATAAAATATACAACTAATAAAAATTAATATACCAAATATAATATATCTTGATACCATAAGATATTTCTTTCTTTGAATTCTCAAATTCATTACATCCAACATTGCTATTACTGGTAAATACAAATATAATATAGCAGTTATTCTATATAATAATTGATAATTTGATAACATCATCACTGAAATAATCACTATTAAAATACCTATATTAATAAAATATTTATATGATGTAAAATAATTTACCTTAATATATTTTTTTATATCATATATTACTATACTAAGAATACTTAATTGTATTATACTAAAAATATAAAAACTCATTGTAGGTTTTTCAAAGTTACCTATATCTCTATAAATAAGCATTTTAGACTGTAATCCACTAAAGAAAACATTTGATATATTTATTAAAATATTAAATATATCGTCAAGAAAAAAATTAAAACAAATATACATCATAAATAATATCATCACTGAATTTTTTATATTTTTCAGTGTCAAAAATCTAATAATAAGAAGAATAATTATTCCTGGATGGAATAATATATCTATAATATATCCAATACAATATATTCTTTTTTTACAAACTAAATCTAAATATAATATCACAAAAAATATTGTTAGAGCTAATAGATACCTTATATTTGTTATAACCATCAAATAATTATACAAAGAAACACTCATAAATATAGAACACAATATTAATCTATTGGAACATTTACTTTTTTTCCCGATTTTATATATACTATATAAGCCTATTGAATAAACAAATATACATGTAAAAAATGGTAATAAATTATTATCATTCAATATAGCAAATAAAGAAATATATATTTTAGACAATGGTGCTGATTCATATAAATATTCATCATTTAATTGTCTAACGCTTTCTATTTCATTAAATATCCTTATTAAATCAGTATAATAATTATCTCCAAAACCATATACATAAATAGGATCAAAATTATATGCTAATATTGACAATGTTATTACTATAAAAAAAATATATTTTTTAGCATTAATATTAATAAATATTAACAAAAAAAATAATATATATAAAGATAATAATACCCAATACATATTTATAAAATTCCTTTCAAAATAACTCTATATAATTTTTAGCCATTTTATAAGATGTAAACTTTTTTGCACAAAATAAAGCTTGTTTTTTGTATTTATTTTGTAAGTTTTTATCCATAATTATTCTAAAAATAATATTTTTTAATAGTTCTTCTTTCTTTTGTATCGTAGTATCAATATTTACACCATAGTCAATCATATCAGGGATCAATATTCCAAAATCTGCCAAAAATACATTATCAACTTTTTTTATATCCATAAATTTTTTTTGAAATAATTCTCTAGGTCCAGATTTACAATCTACAGAAACTATTGGTAAGCCAACCGTCATTGCTTCAACTAATACATTTGGAAAACCTTCATATAGTGACGATAATACAAATATTTTTGCATTATACATATATTTATATGGGTTATTCTTTACACCCATTAAATGTACACAATCTTGTAGGTTTAATTGTTTAATTAATTTTAATAAGGAATTTTTACATTCACCATCACCTAAAATAACTAACTGTATGTTAGGTATTTTTTTTCTTAATTCTGGCATGATTTTTATTAAATGCCATTGTCCCTTTTGTCGTGATAATGCTCCTACATTTATTATTACAGGATTTTGAAATATTTTATATTCTTCTTTTGATAATGATTCATATTTTAATTTATTAATGATTTTTTCATTAACACCATTATATATGGTACGTATTTTCTCCCTTTTTATTCCATAATTTTTCACCAAATCTAAACCAATATATTTTGATACTGGCACTATAACATCTGCTTTATTATATAATTTACGTATAAAAAAATTATATGTCTTATTATATATTAATTTTTTTATACCTTTACCTATATTATTTTCTATAGATTTAACATTGTGTTCAGTAATTATAGTTTTTCCATATTTCGATGTTATAACAGATATTATATTAGCTGTCATACCAAAACTTATTACATAATCAAATTTATATTTTTTATTTATATCATACATTTTTATTAATCTTTTTATAAATATATATATTTTAGAAAAAAAAGATTTACCTTCATTTTCAATTTCTATTATTTTTCCTTCTACATTAAATTTTATAGGTTTTCTTTTTAATAAAATAATATATTTATCATATTCATCTTCAGAAATTGCATTTTCTAAACTTTCTAAAACTCGTGGCATTCCTCGACTATATAAATCTGGAATAATAAATGCTATTTTTTTCATTATAACCTCCTATTTACTGTATATATTTTATATATATTTTTTCATATTGACTAATTGCTTTTTCCCAAGTATATTTTTTTAATATTTTAGATAAATATTCTCTATCCTCCATAGTCGGTTCAAAAATTTTTATACTATTTATCTTGTTTACATCATATAGATATCTATCTTTTACAAATATTTCTGGAAAAGCTCCCCCTTTTGGCAATATAGGTACACAATTACAAGCAACTGCTTCTAAAGGAGCTAAGCCAAAGTCTTCTGTATTACAACCTGATATAAAATATGTAGCATTTGAATACCATTTCCTAATATCATCATATGGTACTTCTTTAATAAATAATACATCGTTTTTTAACTTTTTCTTTTCTACATACTTCACAACATCACTAAATAAAATACCTTTTCCAATAAAAATCAAAAAAGCATTATCAATTTGCTTTTTAGCTTGTTCAAAAACATCTACAACTCTAAATGGATTTTTATATTCAACCATTCTTCCTACAGAAATAAATATGATTTTATTCTTTAAATTATATTTATCTATTAGTTTTTGTGATGGTTCAAAATACATTCGTTCTTTTTGATAGCCATTATAAATAACTTTTAATTTTACACCATACTTATTTTCTAAATTTTCCTGTGAAAATTTAGATATTGTAAAAACCTGTTCGGCTCTTTTTATAATAATAGGTCTAAGAATTTTAGTTATTTTAGCAAAAAAACTAACTCTAAAATTATCATTCATATTTAATTGTACACTAGAATGCATTGTAAAAATATATTTACACTTAAAAAAGCTAGCAAAACAAGCTATTATTCCAAAAATAGCTCCATTGATATGAACTAAATCATATTTTCCCAAAGAAAAGTCTTTAAAAGATATTAACATAAACCATATCATTTTCAATACTTTAAATTTATTTTTATCTTTCCATCTAGGTTTATTTAATATTTTAAAATATATTTTTTTATTTTCCTTAAAATAATCACTATATGCTTTATTTATACCATCTAAATGTGGCTCAAATGCTACTTTTATCAATAATTCTTCACCTACTTATCTTTCAATAAATAATATCCATTTTTTAATACTTGATATACCCCTAATAAAAACAGCATTTTCCTTAAATTACGTTTAAGTTTTATTTTCCATGTATCTTTCAAATACTTTTCAAATAAAACTTTTGTATCTAATTGTGCTGCATCTTTCATAAAAACATTTCTTGTTTTATTCATCTTTACTGAATGAAACATTTCATGAACATTTTTCGTTAATAAATCTGCTCCAATATCTTTATATTTAAACTCAGTTTTTATTTCATTAAATATATCCTTTGCTTTTTGTGATTGTATTAATACTCTTGTCGTACCTTTATCATCATCAAAATCTTTAGCTATCAATCCTGTTATAAAACAATCCCATATAGTAAAATCACTTACTCTATATTTCTTTTTAAATACACATTCATAACAGGATGGTCTATCACAAATGTCAGAGAAAAAAGCTCTAAGCATTATATCCGACTCAACACCTAAATGAGCTAAATCTTCACCTTTACTATTTTGTATTGTCATTTGAGAATATTTATATCCATAATACTTCTTATCTCTAAATAAGATATTTTTTATATCATTTCCATATTTTTCTCTTTGAATTTCAAGATATTTTTGCCAAATAAGTGGCGACGGTACTGCATGACAGACTATATCTACTGTTACAAGTTTTTCATAATCTTTTTTTAGAAAATTTTTTAATCCTTCTATCTGACAAGGTGTACCACTAAAGCAGACCCATTTTCCTATATCTAAAAATTTTTTAGCCTGTTTAAAGGTATCTCCTATTTCACTTTGCACATATTTGCTGTTTCGATATAATTTCAAATCTGCTTCATTTTCTACATAACTATGTACTACATTTAAATCTTTATCATATTGGACACCAAAAACTACGCCTTTTCTATCTAATACGTATTTGGCTATAGCTGTAAAAGCTCCACCGGAAGTACTTTCTGCCCGTATTTTTTCATCTTTTATCTGTACTAAATATCCTTCTTGTTTTGTTTTTTTCTCTGACGTTTTGTTTATTATCGGACATACTTTTTCACACAATCCGCAATTTATACAAATATCTTTGTTTACATTAGGATATAAAAAGCCTTCTTCATCAGCCTTCATTTCTATGCAGCTTTTAGGACAAATACTATAGCAGGCAGAGCAACCGCAACAATCTTTCTTATTTTTTATTGTTATCATTATTTGCCCGCCTCCAATGCTTTTATCAGGTATTCATAAGATTTCTTTCTATTTTTATCTATTCTATTCCATACTTTTTCATAGTCAATCTTTAAATTTAAAGCCCTTTGCACGTCTTCATCTGCTGTAATAAATCTTTCATGCAAATCAAGCAAATTAAATAAAGAATGCATTCTGGAATTAGTAGATAGTACAGAACCTTCTTTAAACCGTCTAAAAGTAAAAAATTTCTTACCATTTAATACAGAGAATACTGTTCCATGAAAAGAATCTGTAAGAACTAATTCTGCATTTCGTATCAAATTAACAAACTCCTCTGGACCTATATCGTATGGCGCATAATCAGGAAAAGATACATCACTTTTTATATACTCATCCATATGCAATAAAGATACAATTTTATATCCAGTTACTTTTCTAATTTTATCTGCAAATTCTCTCTGTTCAGGATTATTTCCTAAGAAATAGCAAAAAATATATTTATCTTTATACAATTTTTTATTTGGAAAATAATTAAGCCATTCATCTTTTGTAAATAATAAAGTAGGATCACAGACTACAGGTACTTCACGATAAGCTACTTGTTTTATAATATTTTGCCCACCTTCTTCACGTACTGATACATAATTTATACGATTTAAAAATTTATTAGCAAAAGACCACTGTCTTTTTGGTAAAGATGAAACACCAAAACTTGTAGCATATGCAATTTTATTAATATTTTCAGGAACAAAATTCAAAGTATAATAATTTGCATCAATATTTGAAGGCAACCATAATTGATCACTTCCAACAAGAACAGATGAATAATTATTACAATAATTTCCTATTTCTTTTTTGGAATTATATACTGGAGATAATTTATATTTAGTATTTTTAAACTCATTAAATTTTTTATCCCTAATCAATACATTTTCCTTAAAATTACTATCCATTTTTTTTAAGAAAAATCTTTTTATAAAACCTAATTTCCCTTTAATAACATTCCAATCATTTAATTGCCTCATATAATATTTTAATTTTGCATTACGAATTTCTTTAGCTATACCATCAATACAAATTGTTTCAGATTTATAACCTAATTTTTCTATAACTTGTTGAGTAGCATATGCTTGAAGCATACTTCCATAATTTTTTTGAAAATAACATGATACGATACCAACTTTTTTCACTAGTTTTTCATTCCTTTATAAATATTTAAATAAGATATTGCCATATTTTTTATATAAAAATTATTATCCATTAATATTTTTGAATTATATCCTTTTTTATTAATTAACTCTTTATTTTCTATTAATTCATTAATATTATTAGTAGCATCTTTTTTATTTTTATATAAAAAACCATTATTATCTACTAAATCTTTATTTCCCACACAGTCAGACAATACAACAGGTAAACCTATAGACATAGCTTCCAATACAGATAAAGGTAATCCTTCCCATAATGAAGTAGATAAATATATATCTGCATTAGCTAAATAATTTTCTAACGCTTTTCTATCTATCCAACCTGTACATTTTATATTTGGTGAAATTAATTCTGATTTTAATTCACCATCACCACACCAAATAAATTGAATATTAGGATTATCTATAAATTCTAATGCTATATCATTAAAAAGTTTGGGATTTTTTTGAATAGATAATCTACCTACAGATATTATTGTTATTTTATCACTTATATTTTCTTTTTTTTCTATCTCTAATGGTCTTATTCCATTATTGATAAAAGTAACATTTTTTATTCCCTGCTCTTCGATAGCCTCTTTTTCTGATTGAGAACAAGCTACTATTTTTCCACCAAAAAAACTAGCAAATTTTTCCATCCAAATAAAAATTTTTCTTTTTTTAGGACTTATATCCAAACGTAAAAAAGATATTGCATGAGGAGTATATATAGTTTTATTTGATTTTCCTAATAAAAAGCTTACAATACGACCAAGAAAACCCGCTTTGCTAGAATGTAAATGAATTACATCTATCTCATCTATTTTCTTTAATATATTATATAACTCCCATAAAGCTTTAATATCTTTTACTGGATTTAGACTTCTTCCTGCATTTTTCCATGGTATAAATTGAGTTTTTAAAGGAAATCGTTCTTTAAAATTTTGGGGTATATTATCTCTGTTAGTACCATAAATTACAATATATTCTTCTTTATCTAATTCATTAGTCAAATTAGATAAAAAACTAAAAACTCCACCTGCAAAACATTCCACTACATGTACAATTTTCATTTATTAATCCTCTATTTTTAATATGCACCTTTTTTAGAAAATACAGCTTCTAATGTTTTCCAAAGTATCATAATATCGAGCCAAACAGACCAATTTCGTACATACCAACTATCCATTTGAACTCGCTCTTGATAAGTAGTGTCACTTCTACCACTACATTGCCAAATACCTGCTATGCCTGGTTTTACCATTAAATAATCATCAATATGATTTCCATATCGTTCCATTTCATCCTTAATTATTGGTCGTGGTCCTACAAGACTCATCTCACCTTTCAATACGTTAAATATCTGTGGCAATTCATCAAGACTAGTCCTACGCAAAAAAGCTCCAGATTTGGTAATTCTAGGATCATGTTTTAATTTAAAATCACGTTCCCATTCAGCTCTTGCCTCAGGATCATTTTGTAATAATTCCTCTAGTTTCTCCTTAGCATCTACACACATAGAACGAAATTTATAACATGGGAATATTTTACCATCTTTACCTACTCTCATATGTTTAAAAATAATCGGTCCCGGTGAATCTTTATAAATCCATATAGCAATACAAATTAAAATAGGTGAAATACAAATAGTTCCTATAATTGTCAATACCATATCAAAGATGTATTTCATAATCTTATTACGTCTAAGTGCTAAATTATTTTTTACATTTAAAAGTACTACATTCTCTATAGGTAATTTATTTATCTCCATATTGGCAATCGGTATATTAGACAGATTAGGAGTAAATACTATATTTTTCACAAATGGCTGAATATCTGTCACCACTTTAGACATCTTCTCTATATTTGACGAAGAAATGATCACTGTCTTTACTTTTGTTTTCTGTATGATTTCCACTGTTTTCTTCAAATCATTTGCATAATTATCAGCAAAATCTTCACCCATTACACCTAGTACTCGTATACCAAAACAATTATTATGCTTAAAAAAATTTATAATCGTTCTAGTCTGTTCGTTAGCACCAATAAATAATACAGGCTCTTTTAAAATATCCATTTTATTAAAAATGATTATTAAAACTTGATGTATTACCGATATTAAAATGAATGATATTATAAATAATGTAATCACAAAAAATCGTGATAAATCATTTACGCTATGAATTAAATATAAAATAAATATAGCCGTTACCGTAGCATAAAAAATAGCACAAAAAGTATTTTTAATCACTTCAAAATGAGATATCATGCGTTTATGTGCATTAGCATAAAAAAGAAAGAAAATAAATACAGCAGGTATCCAAATGTAAAAATACATTTTCGGTATAATTAATTTAAAATCTTCACCTAGAATTAAACTAGTCAATTCCCATACAATCTTTTCTGCTAAAATAATTGCTATATAATCCCCTACTGCCGTAATAATAGGAATTATATAATGAGCTATATTGTCTAGTTTGGAAATTCTCTCTTGTAAAAATCTATCGTCCATCAATTATTCCTCACCTGCTGTTCTTTATTTATAAACCATATCGTTTATTATATACATATAATGTATAACCAAAAGAAATCATAACACCCAAGACAAAGCCAATAACTACAATAAGTTTTTTATTTGGCTTAGCTGGCATATCTTCTCTTGGCAAATTAGCTGCATCGATTATCTGGATATCCATTGACTCTTGAGCTTCTTGTATTCTTGTATTTTCATATGCTTTCACAAGATTTGTATATACCTCTGAAGTTATATTTTTATCTCTTAAAAGACGCATATATTCCACACTATCAGCAGATAAAGTGGAGATATTGCCTTCTGCTTCCTGTTGTTTAGATTTTAGGGCATCAAGAGAAGCACTTGTCACTGCTTTTGCTGTCTCTGTCTGCACTTTTTCCATCAAGAGATTGCCCTGTACTGGTGTAAGTGTAGCACTCTTAGAATTTACAGCACTTTGAATTTCTCTATCTAAAGATCTTTTTAGTTCAGCTAGTTCTTGTTTGGCTTGAATCACATCTGGATGTTCTTCTGTATAACGCTGTTCAAGACCGACTAATTCTACCCGTTTATTGACAATAGCTGTACGTAAATTCATGATAGCATCATTATCGGAAATATTATATTCGAGCAAAGAGCTATTTTGCTGTTCTAATTGACCTGTCACATCTTGAAGTTTAGCACTATTAGCTTGCTCTTGTGCTTCTAATTGAGCAATCTTTTTATCATAATCATCAAGTTTATCAACAAGAGCTTTAGTTTGATCATCAGGGGAATAAATACCTTTTTCCTGCTGATAAGCTTGCAATTTATTTTCTGCTGTTTCCATCTCTTCTTTGGCTATAGCCATGCGATCATTTAAGAAATTAATGGTAGAAGAATTTCCTTCTTTATTTAATTTCGTCATCAAAGTGAGGAAATTATCGGCTACAGACTGAGAAATCATCTGTGCTTCTTCTGGAGTCTTACCATAAGCTGTGATATTGATTAAATCCGTTTTCTTTGTATTTGTGATTTCTAGATATTTTTTAATAAAATTTTCTGTAGTAAGCTTTTCTTTATCTTCTTCCGGCATATCTACTTGTTCTATAATAGGCTCTAAAACTTCCCTAGATTTCATAAGCTCTATATAATTTTCCGGACTATCAGAAGATGATCCCCCTACATCTATACCAAAACCAGCTGCCATTGCTGCATAACCAGATAGATTAGATCCACCTGATGATTTAATACGCACCAAAGTATTTGACTGATAAGATTTTGGCAATACAAATGCAACTATAATAGCTATTACTGTGCAGAGCACTATAATCGGTATAATTACTTTTTTCTGCTCTCCCATTACGGAGAATAACTTTCTTAAATCAATTGTATTATCATTATTATTTATATTATCCACTCTTTGCCCTCCTATTAATCTGTAATCGCTCTATAAGTAGTATAAAGATTGAGAAGTGGTAAAATATCTTGTTTATAATCAATTTTATTGGATTTAGGAATAAATACGATATCGCCATCTTCTAAAGCTAAGTTCTGTGTGATATCATGTTTTTCAATATAGTTTTTAATATTAGCTTCCTTTATATACATAGTGCCATCAATTATGCGGATTACTTGTGCTTTTTTGATACGACCATATGTAGTCACCCAACCTGCTTTAGATATAGCATTGGTCACATTCATATCATCAGAAGCAAGTTCTACCGTTCCTGGTTTATTTACTTCGCCTAATACTTGAACTTTACGTGGTCCATAAGATGTAACCATGATTGACATATCCGGTATCTTTAAATACTTGCTGAATTTCTGCATAAGTACTGCTCTTGCTTCTTCTAATGTAAGTCCAGCAAGTTTTACAGAACCAGCATATGGCAGATTTACATAACCATCTGTACCTATCATGATATTGTCTAAGCCCTGCGCATCTTTGAAGCCGATTATACGCACTGATATAACATCATATTTATATAGACGATATTGATGATTATAATCTGTTATTGATGTTATCGCTGCTGGTTTAAAAATGGCAGTATCATCTGCACCTACCTCTATAGGTACAGTATTCAATCCCATATACAATGTATTATCATCCGTCTTATCAGCTGCAAAAGAAGTAGCAGCAATCATGGATAATATTGCCGTTGTTACTATCACTTTTTTATACATAAAATTCCTCCATATTCTTTCTATGTATTGACTTTTCCTTTTTCATTAAGTTCTATTTTATACATATAGCCAAAATGCGTCAAGCCTTTAAATATGAAGATTTTTTTCATATAAAATAACTAACACTATTAATGCTTATATATTTACTAATGAAATTATTTTTCTAATATATATTTATAAAAAATAAATGTTAGAATAAACTAGCTTATCCTAACATTTATTGAAAATATTATCACTTAATCTTTCATTAAAACTTTATAAATATAAATCATAGCTATAGCTAATAAAATAAAACCAGCTACTACACCGATCCAGCCACTGCCTGCAATACCTGCTACTAAATATCCTAAGAAAGAGCATGTAGCTACTACGATTACATATGGAACCTGTGTACTTACATGGTCAATATGGCTACATTGAGCCCCCGCAGAAGCTAAGATAGTTGTATCAGATATTGGTGATACATGGTCCCCACCTACAGCACCAGCTAATACTGCTGCTACTGTAACCACTAAGAGATGAGCATCAGTAGATACTACAGCAAGTGCGATAGGAATCAAGATACCGAATGTACCCCAAGAAGTACCAGTAGCAAAAGCAAGACCGATAGCTACAAGGAAGAATACTGCTGGCATGAACATACCTACAGTAGCATTATTAGATACGATACCGCCAACATAACCGCCGATATTTAAATAATCTTCACCGCAAACACCAGATAAACTCCAAGCAAGGCATAAGATAAAGATAGCTGGTGTCATTGCTCTAAAACCTTGGTTAAAACATTCACAGAATTTGCCAAAGCGAAGCACCCCACGTGGTACATAGAGTAAGAATGTGAATACTAAAGCGATAAAGGAACCAATTACTAGACCTCTAGCGGATTCGCAATTTGCAAAAGCATCAGATACGCTAGCACCTTCTAAAATGCCACCAGTATAAAGCATACCGAAGATACAACCACCGATTAAAACGATAAGTGGTAATAATAAATCTAAGATTTTACCATTACCTACTGCTTCCATTTTTTCTTCTTTATATTCTTCAGGAATTACTAATTTGCCACCGCTTTTTTTCTCTAAAGTTTTCATAGCAGCAAAATCTTTACCTGTCCAAATCAAGAACAACATAAAGATAATAGTAAACCATGCATACATATTAAAAGGAATTGTCTGCAAGAATAAGGAGAAACCATCAATAGCACTGTCTTCTGGAAGTGAAGAACTAACTGCTGCTGCCCAGCTAGATACTGGAGCGATAATACAAATTGGTGCTGCTGTAGCATCAATGATATAAGCGAGTTTTGCACGAGTTACATTAAATTTATCAGTAACAGGTCGCATAACTGTACCTACAGTCAAACAGTTAAAATAGTCATCGATAAAGATAACTACCCCTAAGATAGAAGTAACGAGCAAGGAACTGCGTTTTCCTCTGATTACACTTGCTGCCCATTCACCATAAGCACGAGAAGCACCAGAGCGAGCAATAGCTGCTACAATAATACCTAATAAGACCAAAAATACTAAAATATATACATTTCCGCCAACTTTATCGGACATAATTGCAAAAAATGTATCAATAGCAGCTAATAAATCAAAGCCTGTGAACATTAAAGCCCCTACAAAGATACCCACAATCAACGACATGTATACTTCTTTTGTCGCCAAAGCCAATACTATGGTAATTATCGGAGGCAATAGCGACCATGCTGATTCAACCATTCATTTCCATCCTTTCTTATATATACAAATTATAAATAGTTAAAAACAATAGCTATATTATACCATCTATAGACTATTTGGCAAAATGCTTTTTGATAACATATCCTGTCCTTAGTTGAAACAAATCAATTATAATACCTAATATAATATCTAAATTAATTCAACTTGTTTTGCCATATTCATTGTAGTATAATAAACAAAGAAGAGAATAAACTGATGTTTGCCGATGTCAGCCCTCTTCTTATAGTGTTATTGTTGAAGAAGAGGCTGTCCATCAAGATGGCTTCTTTTTTATTTTAAAATCAATTAAAATAAGAAAGTATAGTAAATACAAGCGTTAATAAAGATATTATCAAAGACAATACTTCATAATTCGTCATATTTACCACCTCCCTAAAAGAGAGGCATGACACATCAATTTATTCCCTATGCCAAGAATTATATCATAAAGACAAGTATTTTACTTGTCTTTTTATTTTTGTCATAAAAATAAAAAAATAGGTTTAGATATAAAATCTAAACCTAAATAGTATTAAGGTATATTCTTAGAATTTTGAAGGCTTCATTATTTAACAATATTAGTTATAGTACCCAAAACAGTTTTTGCTCTATCCCCCATATTTACAATCATTTGTTCATGTAAGAATTTCAAATATCTGATGAACACATAAGTTACAATCACTGTAGCTAAGATAGTTTCTACTCCTACTACATAATTTAAAATGCTAGGTACTGCTATATTGATTTCATTTAAATAACTAACAGTCTGACGAAGTGCAATCGCAGTGATAACAAAAGGGAAAGTAAATGCCGCATAGCTAGGATAGAATTTTAATTTTAAAAGTTTTGGCATCTGTGTAAGCACTGCTACAAATAAACCTTGAGCTAATATCTGCATAATCACAATCATAATTAAAGATTTATCAGCAACACAAGCAAGATATCCTGCTAAACTTAAACTCATTGGTGCAGTATAGATACAAAATAAAGGTTTAGCTGGTTCAGCGATTGCATGTTTACTGCAATAACGAATAGTAACAAGAGCGAATAATATCATATACATAGTGAAACCAAACCAGAAAATATATTCACCTAAATTGTGGTGATTAAAAGTAGGTGCTGTAACGGATGCTACCACGATACCTACATACGCTATAAAATATGTTGGAAAAACATCTCTTAATTCAAAATTGATGATATAGCGATAAGTAAACCACGCCATCAACATAAAATGACCACAAATCGCCCCATACCAAACTACTTCACTAGCTATAGGTGCAAACGGAAAAGTATAAGTGCAAAGCTGCATAATTGCCATAAAGAAAGTAGCAAATACACTGGCAAAAATAGAATTTCCATTCAAATCATTTTTCATCATCTGCGGATGTAAAATAATTTTGCTAAATAACAACACCCCTAAAAACGCAGAACTAATACCGCAAGCATATTTCAAAATCATGGAATATGGTGCAAGCAAATTGCCAAGAGCCGCCAATCCAAGCATCACCCCAGCAGTAGGTACAGGAACTTTTCTAATCATAATATAAAGCCTTCTTTCATAAATTATCTTATTTATAGTTTCTTAATTAACATCTCGTTCAACCTTGACCTTATATTATCATATATGCATTCATAAGTAAAATATATTATTTACTTCAAAATGATAGGTAGATACTTATTTATAAAAAGAAATCTTAAATAACACCAAATATCTCCCGCATTTTAGCATTTTTTACGGTAGCCATCAGGTTATCATAAAAAGTGCGTGAGAGAGTGGTTTCTTTTGCTTCGTTTTCTTTACCACTAAAGAAAATGAATACCTATATATTTTTTCAAAGCTAAAATTTTATCTGCGGTGGTTTTCTTTGGTTCGTTTCTTTGCCACCAAAGAAATGAACACCTACATTTTTATACTTACTTTTCTTTCATGAGCAAGAAAAGTAACAAAAGAACTCTACCTCCCGATACCAATTTTTCTTTGTCCATTATAAAACCACATCTATAACGCTCTAAACTCACTTCGTTCAAACAGTAGAGCTAAATTCATAGATATGATTTTATAATTCCCAATAGCTTTCAGCTACCAAAAAATTGCTAACGTGAGGAATATTTGCTTATTATTTTTTATTTAAAAACTAATAATAAAAAATCCTCATAATATAAATCTTATACAATAAATATAATATCTATACTATGAGGAAATTTTTCTAATAATACGTAATCTATTTCCGCATTATAAAATTTAGCGGTAATCGCAAGATTATTGAAAAACATTATCATTGAATACGCCTTTTGCTTAACTGTCTGAGCAAAGCGAGTTTTAAGCATTGTATGAAATGATAATGTTTTTCAAAGCTAAAATTTTATCTGCGGTGGTTTTCTTTTTGGTTCATTTTTCTTTTACACAAAAGAAAAACGAACATTAACCATTATTTATCTAATTTTTCCATAACGCCTTTAATTAATTTTACATGAGGAACTAATGTTTTTAATTCCAATCTTTCATTTGGGCTATGAATATCTATGTTGTTTGGTCCAATAGAAATTATATCTAAGTTTGGATTTTTAGCATAGAAATAGCTACATTCAAGACCTGCATGAATGGATTTTGCTTTCATATCAAAACCATTTTGTTCTTTGAAAGTTTCTAATACTACATGTTTTAATTGGCTATCTGAATTTGCAGGCCAACCAGGAGCAGGTTCTCCACTTACAACGCGAATACCACAGCGTTTACCTAATTGAATATAAATATTTGCAATTTCTCTAGTCAATGCATCTACAGCACTTCTTGGGAATACAGATATTTCCACTGCATTTTCTTTAGTAACAACAGGACCGATATTTGCAGATAATTCTACTAAGCCTTCTTCAACTTGAGACATCTTGAGCACGCCAGTCATGCTCAAATTAATGAAGTCCACAATACTGCTTGCATCTTCTTCAGACATTACACGTTCTGGAAGCTCACAAGGAACACAAGTAACTGTGAAATTCTTTTCTACATTGCCATAAGCAGCTTTTAAATAATCTGTGATTTCAGCTACTACTACATCAAATACCTTCACATTGGAAAGTGGGGAAGTGAATACAAATTCAGCTTCTGATGGAATTACATTTCTTGCTTTTAAACTGCTGATACTTGCAAGTTCAATTTCTGTTTTTTTCATAATGCTATTAATTGCTTGAGCAATGATTTTTACAGCATTAGCATAACCACAATTAATAGCTTCACCAGAATGACCACCATGTAAATCTTTGACTACAAATTTATAAGCAGAACGATGTTCTGGTTTATGCCATGTAATACGACGCTCTGCATCGACATTTACACTGCCTGCACTAGATAAAGTGAGCATATCAAAAGCTTCAGAATCACAGTTTATAAGATATTTTGCATCTAATAAATATTTAGCATCTAATGCTTTTGCCCCAGTCATACCCTGTTCTTCATCTACAGTGAAAATAGCACGAATAGGACCATGATTGAAATCTTGTTGTAATAAATACATAGCTGCTGCTACACCGATACCATCATCAGCACCAAGACTAGTACCATCAGCACGTAAAAATTCACCATCATTGATAATTTTAATAGGGCTTGTAAGTGGATCATATTGCACACCTTCAGCTGCTACGCATACCATATCCATATGACCTTGAATGATTACACGTGGCCAAGCTTCACAGCCTTTTGCTGCTTCTTTATCAATGATTAAATTAAATTTTTCATCTTGAACTACCTTGCAACCAAAAGATAAAGCACGTTCTTTCAAAAAATTACTTACCGCTTCTTCATGATTTGATTTACGCGGAATAGCTGCTAAATTGCTAAATTCAGCTAATACGCCATCCATAATTTCTTTATCAGTTAAAGACATAAGCTACACCTCGATTTTGATAATATATTATATTATAGCATAAAATATATTTATTTTAACTTTATACAAGATAAAAAAAAGAAGTTAGGCAATATCTAACTTCTCTTTCGTATATTCATTTATAAGTTATTTAATAAGCTAAAAAATATCCAAGAAATATCTCTATTTATCTATAGAGATATTTCTTGTTTGTGTATAAAGATATTTCTTTCATTATACTATATAGTCAAATTGACTACGCTTATTATAATGAAGGAAATTAATCATGCTTCATCATCTGTGATAGCTTTATCACCCATTGTTCCTGTGCGAATACGCATAGCATTCTCTACATCATAAACAAAGATTTTACCATCACCAATATGACCTGTCTGCAAAGCTTTGCGTGCTGTTTCTAAAACTAATTCTACAGGAACTGCACAAACAATTGTCTCAATCTTTACTTTTGGTACAAGATTTACGCTATATTGTTTGCCACGATATACTTCAGTATGACCTTTTTGTAAGCCACAGCCGTATACTTGACTTACAGTCATGCCCTGAACACCGATTTTATTCAAAGCTTCTTTTAATTCTTCTAATTTACTAGCACGAGTTATAATTTCTATTTTCGTTATTTTGCGCATAAAATCTACCCCTTACTAATGAAAATTTATAAATTCTTTTTCTTATAATAATACCACTAAAATTTTTAAATTTTAATTTTATTATTTTAAATCAACAGGTTTTGTAAAATTTTCACTAGCAAAAGCTTCTGCATTACTGGAAAGCAATGTATTGGCGCTCATAATAGATTGATTGTATGCTCGTTCACCATGTTCACAGATATCAATACCAGAAACTTCTTCATTTTCACTTGCACGAACCTGCATAAAGCAACTAACAACTTTAAATAAGATATAAGAACCTACAATAGCAAGTACATAAGCTACTACTATAGAAATCAACTGAGCGATTAAAGTATCTGCACTACCATAGAATAAACCATCTGCACCAGCTGGATTTATTTCTGTAGAACACCATAAACCTGTAGCTACAGCCCCCCATGTACCACCGATACCATGAACACCGAAAGCATCTAAGGAATCATCATAACCGAATTTTTCTTTAACAACTGCTACTGCAAAGTAACAAACAATACCACCGATTAAGCCGATAAATACAGCTGGAAGTGGAGCAACAAAACCTGCTGCTGGAGTGATGGCTACAAGACCTGCAACACAACCAGAAGCTGCACCTAAGATAGTAGGTTTGCCATGATGCATCCATTCACATGCTACCCAAGATACAGTCGCCATAGCTGCTGCTGCCTGTGTAGTAACAAAAGCATTTGCAGCAAGTGCATTAGCACCGAGAGCAGAACCTGCATTGAATCCGAACCAACCAAACCATAAAAGTGCTGCACCAAGTACAGTCATTGGTAAATGATGTGGAAGCATTGGAACTTTGCCATAACCATGGCGTTTGCCAAGTAAAATACATACTGTAAGACCAGATACACCAGATAAAATATGAATTACTAATCCCCCTGCAAAATCTAAGGCACCGAGTTTAGCTAAGAAGCCACCACCCCATACCCAATGAGCCATAGGGTTATAGATTAAGATTGCCCATAATAAGATGAATACTACAAAAGCACCAAATTTCATTCTTTCTGCGAAAGCACCAGTAATAAGTGCAGGTGTAATAATAGCAAACATACACTGAAAGGCTACAAAAGCAAGTTCAGGAATTGTACCATTTGCCATTACCTGCATGCCCACACCAGTCAAACCAACTTTGTCTAAGCTACCAATAAAACCACCAATATCACTGCCAAAAGTCATTGCATAACCAATAAGAACCCATTCCACAGAAATCATCGCTACAATGAAGAAACTGTGCATTATGGTACTCAATACGTTTTTACTTCTTACCATACCACCATAGAAAAATGCAAGACCTGGTGTCATGATAAATACAAGTGCTGCACTGATTAAAACCCATGCTGTATCACCTGTATCTATTGCTGCTGTAGTATCGTCAGCGGCGAAAGCCACAGATGCCATCATCGCTATGAACATAGCAGTCATAGATAATATAGACGCTAATTTTTTCATAAATTACACCCTTTCTTCATCACAAAATAAGCCAAAAATATATAATAATTGCTAAAATAAAAAACGCCTTGTCAAAGGATATACTGCTTTGTATATCTTTTAACAAGACGTCTTTGTCTTATTTTGCTATTAAATTACAAGATAATATCAACAATTTTTTATTTAATTCTGATGTACATCACTGTTGATGTTTTTTATTATATGACTGGACATTATATTTGTCAATTAAAAATACAAAAAAATTTTGTATACAATCCACAAAGTAAATCTCCCTTATATTTATTGCAATATTTTTCTTATTTATAGTATATTTGTATTATTTGTAGTATACACATTTACATATGTACATATTTTGCTTATCATGATACAATATTAACCATATAATTAAACATCAAAATTAAATAGGAGGTATCTTATGTCTGATAATATATCTATTATCGTCGCTTTTTTACTTTATTTGCTATTCATGATGGCAATCGGTGTTTATTTTTATTATCGCACTCATAATATGTCCGATTACATCTTAGGTGGCAGAAAACTTGGTGCTTGGGTAACTTCCATGAGTGCCGAAGCTTCTGATATGAGTGGTTGGATGCTCATGGGCCTTCCTGGATTTGCTTATCTGGCTGGTCTAAATGCTGGCTGGATTGCCGTAGGACTTGCACTTGGTACATGGGCAAATTGGCAGTTTATCGCTCGCCGATTACGCAAATATACAGAACTTGCCAATAACTCTCTTACTTTGCCAGATTTCTTGCAAAATCGCTATCACGATAAAAGCCCTTTAATTCGTGTTGTCATGGCAATCTTTATTTTAATCTTCTTCATCATCTACACTTCTTCTGGATTTGTAGCTGGCGGTAAATTATTTAACACCATTTTTGGCATTCCTTATGAATATGCTCTTTGTCTTGGTGCTTTCGTTATCGTCTTTTATACCTTTGTAGGGGGATTTTTAGCCGTTTGTTGGACTGACTTTATCCAAGGCGTAATGATGTTCTTCGCTATCTTAATCGTCCCTATTGCTGCAGCTTTCACATTAGGGGGATTTGGTGATACATATACTGCTATCAGCATCACTAATCCAGAATTTTTCAATCCATTCACAAAACCAGATGGTTCTTATACTACAGTATTAGAATTGATTTCTCTACTTGCTTGGGGTCTTGGTTATTTTGGTCAACCTCATATCTTAGTGCGTTTCATGGCTATCACTTCTTCTAGTGAATTGAAAAAAGCCACTCGCATTGCTATGACTTGGGTAGTAATCTCTCTTACTGCTGCTGTATGTGTAGGTATGGTTGGTAGTGTTTATTTAACTACACCACTCAATGGCACTAATTCTGAAACAGTATTCCTCGTTATGACTGACCATTTATTTAGTCCATTCTGGGCAGGTATCGTGCTTTCCGCTGTACTTGCAGCTATCATGAGTACAGCTTCCGCTCAATTATTAGTAGGTGCTTCCGCTGTAGCTCAAGACTTATATAAACAATTCATTCATAAAGATATCAATCCTCGTGAATTAGTACTTGTTACTCGTTTATCTGTAATCGGTATCGCCTTGATAGCTATCGCTCTTGGTCTTGACCCTAATAACTCCATTTTAAATATCGTTGCTTACGCTTGGGCAGGTTTTGGTGCTACTTTCGGCCCTGCTTTATTATTCTCTCTCTTCTGGCGTCGCACTACAAGAAATGGTATCTTAGCAGGTATGATTGTCGGCGGTATCACTGTTCTTGTTTGGAAACAAATCACCTTATTAGATATCGCAACTGTATATCCAATCTTACAACTCTATGAAATCGTTCCAGGCTTTATCTTATCCTCTTTAGCTATCATTATCGGTAGCAAACTTGATAAAGCACCATCTAAAGAAATCACAGATATCTTTGATTCTGTAAAACATAGCAATATTTAAATAAATGTTCATTTCTTTGATGTCAGAGAGATGTTCATTTCTTTGGTGGGCAAAGAAACCACCCGCTCACGCACTTTTTACTTTGGCAAAGATAAAAATATGTCAACAACGTTCTAAACTCGTTTCGCTCAAACAGTAGAACTAACACCGTAGTCCTATTTTTATCTTTACCAATAGCCTATGGCTACCGTAAAAAATACTAAAATGCGGGAAATATTTGGTATTATATTTTTCCGCATTATAAAATTTTAGTGGTAACCTAAGGTTATTGAAAATAATTATCGCTGAATACGTTTTTAGTCTGAATGTTTGAGCGAAGCGAGTTTCTAAGCGTTGTATGAAGTGATAATTATTTTCAAAACTAAAATTTTATCTGCGGTGGGTATTCTTTTGTTACTTTTCTTTGCCCACCAAAGAAAAGTAAATAAAGATTTATGAACATAAAAAGCCCTTTACTATGTTAAATGATAATAACTTAGTAAAGGGCTTTTTATTTTAATATTTTTGTTAAATTATAGATAGAATAAATATAAGTAAATGCTACTTATAATAATAGATAAAATCATAATTGGGAAAGCTACCATAAAGTATTTAGCAAAGGAGATTTTTTCTCCATGGATTGCTGCCATACTTGCTACTACTACGTTAGCACTTGCACCTATTAGTGTTCCATTTCCACCAAGACATGCGCCTAATGATAATGCCCACCATAATGGTTCTAGATTTGTCATTCCCATTGCTCCCATATCTTTGATCATCGGTATGAGAGTTGCTACGAATGGTATATTATCAATAAATGCAGAAGCTATCGCACTTAGCCATAAGATAAGCATTGTCGTACTTGTTAAATCTCCTGCTGTTATCTCTAATACTTTTTCTGCTAATAATTTGATTACGCCTGTTTCTACTAATCCACCTACTAAGATGAATAAGCCTGCAAAGAAGAAGATTGCTAACCATTCTATATGACTTAATACATTGGCAATTTTCTTTTCATATCTAGCCATACTGATGAGCATCAAAATACATGCAC